>Ga0315296_10001045_pt1 | contig 24390 bp, 18 predicted proteins | sample YL17G14_18_MG_FD_203921 | JGI IMG/M metagenome (GOLD analysis project Ga0315296, IMG submission 203921) | Sediment microbial communities from Yellowstone Lake, YNP, Wyoming, USA - YL17G14_18 | ecosystem: Environmental > Aquatic > Freshwater > Lake > Sediment | place: USA: Wyoming | collected... | reverse complement strand
CACCTGGCCTAGCACAACCACTACGTCCTGCAGGTTGATAGCGCCGCTGGGCGGACCAGCGTCCTTGGGCGGGGTGGGCGCCGGGCTGGGACTGCGGTCGTAGTCCACGCCGTCCGGCACCGTGTCGATGTTCTTGTCGCTGTCGTAGTCCACCTTGCCGTTGGTGGGGCCGTTCCGGGCGGTCCCGACGTACTTCAGCACTCCCACCACGTCCTGTAGGTTAACGGCCTTGTTGCGGGGGCCGTTGGCCTCGGGGTCGTTTCTAGCGGGAATGGGCACGTCGAAGAAGTCGTACCAGGCCGAGTCCTGGAAGGAGACACCGCCGGCGGCCGTGCTGCCGGGCCTGGGGGCGGCGGCGCCGGGCAGCTCTTGACTGCGCGTGCAGCCGTCACCGTCCGCGTCCGGGTTAAGGCCGGTGAAGGGGTCGCTGCCGGAGTCGCTGGGGTCAGCGATGGTGTCGCCGTCGCAGTCACCAGTAAACGGCGCGACGCCGGGGGTCGGGTCCGCTATCGCGGGCGAGCCCGGCACCGACGACGCGTCGAGCGGGTCGGTCCCCACAAAGCCCTCGCAGGCGTCGCTGTGGCCGTCAAAGTCGGTGTCGCTGTCGACGTCCATCCACTCGATGTCAGGCCACTCGACGGGAGCGGGGGTAGCGGTGGGAGTGGGAGCGGGGGGAGCGGTGGGAGTGGGAGCGGGGGCACTGGCCGGGTGGTCCAGCAGGTCCGGCATGCCGTCGTCGTTGCTGTCCGCGAGCTGCCGGAGCAGAGCGACGTTAGGTGCGGGCACGGCATCCATGCCGGCGCACCAGCGGCCCGCATCCAGGGCGGGCTCCGCTGCGCCGATGCTGAACGGGTCGGAGCAGACGTTGTCCCGGTCCACGAACTTGCCGGGGGCGACAACCTGGTACACGTCGCTCGCGCTCCGGCCGGGGTAGCCGGAGCCGTCGCTGGGGATGAGGTAGGCGTTGGCCGGCCAGCCCATGAGGGGTGCCAGGCTGATCTCACACACGTCCCCGACCTCGTCGGCGTCCGTGTCCTGCTGGTAATCGGTGCCGGGCACGCCGTCCAGGTTGCGGTCCGGGATGTTGGGGCAGTTATCGTTGGTGTTCAGGTAGCCGTCCCCGTCCACGTCCTGGCCGGTGTCCCACGGCGGAACAATGTTCCACGAGCCACCCTGCTGCGGGTTGTTCACGCCGGGGGGGGTCTGGGCGGCGCCCTCGCAGTTCCAGTACATAACAGAGCCATCCGGAAGGGTTTGGTTCCCCGGGACGCACGTCGTCATGCCCGTGGGGTTCTCGCAGAGACCGGTGAGGGTGTCGCCGTCGGTGTCCTGCGCCGCCTTGCCGCTGTCAGGGTCTATCCGGCAGCGGTCGTAGTGGTTGGCGGTGGTGTCGCCGTCCCAGTCCTCACCGACCGACTTGAAGATGTTGGCCGCGAAGTCGCCGGCCCCCACGACCTGGCGGTTTACCTCGCGGGGCATAGCCGTCTTGGGGTCGACATCCGGCGGCATGTCGAAGTCGGAGTCCTGGGTGATGCCGTAGACCGTGACCGCAACGGTGAAGGGCGGGCAGGTACTGGCGGTCGTGCCCGTGGGGTCATAGCCCGGTTTGGTCGGGTCCTCAGCGGGCAGCCCCGGATAGTTGACGACGTTGAAACTAATGTATCCCTGGATCTCCGGTACCCCCACCATGTTGTAGACCAGGAAGTTGATGTCGCTCCTTACGTAAACCATCGGGGGTAGGACTGGTATCATGGAGACGCCGAAGGCGCGGGAGATCAACTTGGGCACGGGCAGGCCGAGGGCCGTCTCGATGATCGGGATGGCGTCGGGCGTGCAGTCTATCCCGTCGGGCATGCCGTTGGGTGTACCGATAGGGTACGGGTACGCTTCCGTGCAGTCTTGACCGAACGAGAAGTTGTCCTCGTTCGACTGGGGTATAACGCCCGGGTCCAGCGGGTCGTCGACGACCGACACCTGATTGACGTTGCTAATGGTCGACTGCCACAGGTAGAAGGCGATGTTGTTGGGTGCGAACGTGTTGGTCCCGCCGCACACCGCAGGCTGTCCCTGCACTGTGGTGTCCCAGTTATTGACACCGATGTCGTCGATGTTATTGTTGCTGGCGCTCGCCACGACCAGGGCGGTCCTGATCGAGAATTTGCCTTCCACCCCGGTGGTCCCGAGGGTGAGACAGGGCTTGCCCCCAACGCCCGGGCACAATTTCCCGATCTGAACGATCCCTGAGCTGGGGTCCAAGAGGGTGTCACCGTCTATGTCGGTGCCCTCTGGGCCTGTCGTCCAGATCTGCGCCGCCAAGTCGAAGAACGACTCAGTCGAGGCTCCGGCGGGCGAGGTGTCTAGAACGAAGGTGAAGGTCTCCGTCGGGCACTCGTTCACATCCATCTTGTTGTTCGTGTCGCTGGCGCAAATGGGGTCGTTCGCCGTCGGTCCGATGTCCGTGGCCGCGAGGTCCCAGTCGATGGACGACGTGTCAGCCCGGGCAGCCGGCTGGCCTCCCAGGGCAAACAATACCACTACCAGGGCTATCGCCCCGGCTGAAGCAAACAGGAGTTTGCGTACCACTGCTACTCCTCCTTAAAGGTTTAATTGCAGAATACGAGGCTGTCCCAGGTTCACTCGCTAGGAACACCTCCTCTCTTGCCTCCTAGCTATCAATAACAACCCGCGCGAGCGGCATATTACAGCCGCCGCGGGGTAATTCCGCAACAATAGATTCCGCGCCGCGCTGTACCTCTGCATTTCCTCACTACCGCTGTCCGAGCGATAGAACGCAATCAGCCTTAGCGACACGGCATCCCTGCCGCAACAAACTAGCAGCTTACTGTTTTGGCGGGGGAACTAGATCAAATCAACCACCAGCAGCCTCTGTCTAACACGTTCCACCCATTTTGTCAAGTACCCTGGAAGCAGATTTCCTCTTTTCTTTTGCGCTGCGCGCCCCTGCCCCGCGCGAGCACTGAATTGACATTCGTGGTAGGGTAGAACGGATACTCAGAGGAGGATAGCCGTGTATCTTCGTCTCTTGCGGGGGCTGGTCCTGTTGGCGGCGGTGACCCTGGCCGGGGCCTGTAGCAGCGCTGAGCCCCAGCCTGCCACTACCACCCCGCGTCAAAGCGCTGACATCGCCGCGAACCTCTTCGTTAACGGCAGCTTCGAACAGGGGGATAAGCCCTGGTTCTCGATGACTACGGAGGCCTGGGGAAAGGCCTTTAGCGTTAGCGACGCGGCTGCCCACAGCGGCAAGGACAGCGCCTTCTTGGAGATGCGCGCCGGGCGCGAGGCGAGCGGCCCCAAGGTTTTCGGCGTCGTGCAGGAGATAACGCCCGAGCAGTTCCCCGAAGTGGTCTCCGGCTACTACCGCGTGGAGGACTGGGACCGCGGTACCGAGAAGCAGTACCTCCAGTTCGTGGTTATTGTCATAGGCGCCACCGGCCTGCCGGGCAACTTCCCTAACTACCAGATTCGCTACTTGCTGGCCGGTATCGGCGAACCGCCTTTTCAGATCACCAACGCCCACTTCGTTTTCGTCAACACGGATCAGCCGGCCACTGGTCGGTGGGTCCACTTCGAGCGCAATATCCGCGACGACTTCCAACAGCTCTGGGGAGCCGTCCCCACGTCCTTCGAGGCAATCCGAATTCTGTTCGAGACGCGCTACGACGACAAGACGGCCGGTTCGGGCGAGGTAAAGGCCGACGTCTTCTATGATGACCTTTATGTGGGACCAGCCGCGGACAATCCGAACCAGCCGGGACAATAGCCTCCCTACGTTTGAGCCTTCCCTCGCCGGGTACCGAAGTGAGAGGGAGGTGCCGGGGCCGGGTACGGTCGCTTGCGCCGAGCCGGGCTATGTTTGTATCCTTGTCGAGTCGTACGACTGTCTGCGCGCGACGGCGCCAATCGTGGACATGCAAGCTGCAATTGAGAGCTGAGGGCAACAATGAGTAGCAGCGGAGTGAAATCTTGGTTCTTGAGGCTGGCCGTCGCGGGGGGTTGTCTGCTCCTCGTGGCGGCGGCTGCTGCCTGTGGTGGGAGTGAGCAGGAGGAGGCGCCGTCTTCCACCGCCGGCCCCTCGCCTGGCGCTATGGTCGCGCCTCTGCCGACAATCGATCCCAACGTGCCACTCGTCGAGTATCGCTCGCCTGACATGGGCTATTCCGTGAGCTACCCTGAAGGGTGGGATACGAACGCCTCATCAGGTTCCCCTCTCGCTGTCTTCAGTTGGACAGTAGGCAGCAGGCCTGTGGCGCAGCTCACCGTACGTTGCAACAAAGGGGAAAACCAAACTGCCGAGAGCTTGATAACACAGGATGCGGCCATCCTGTCGCAGTACGGCGCTGTTATGCCCGAAGAATCCACGACGGTCGAGGTGGGGGGAGTTTCTGGCAAGCAGGTCATTTACACCACCAACTTCTCGGGGTTCACGACTGAGCAGGTAGCAGCCTACGCGGTGAAGGGAGACTGTGGGTGGAGGATAGGCCTTGCCGCATACGGCGCGGGCAGCCTCCAGGCATACCTGCCTTTGTTCGAACGGATTCTTGCCTCCTTCCGGCTGGACTGAGCTTCTCTTCCCCTCCTTCCCCTGCCAGCTCGGTATGGACGGCCTTCCGCGCCGGGACACCGTCTCACCGAGGCGCGTGAAACAGGTGACAATCGCTCGGGGGCATCCGGGTCGTGAGCCGGCGCGTATACGTAGTGGCAGGTGAAAGGTAGTGAGTAGCGTCACGAGGCTCACCGGGGGTCTGGAACCAAGTGGCAGGCGAGCCGATAAATAAGTGGGGCAGTGCCCGTCGTGAGACGCGTCTGCTATTATAGGGGCTGGACTCTGTGGTGGAATGGCATATGTGCTTGATCAGGGGGTCTTGCTGAGATGACCCGATACTTGCTTACTGCTGTCCTGGCGTCCGTTACCCTGGCCCTGGCGGCATGCGGAGGAGGCGGCGAAGAAGCCGCTCAGCCTACGGCTGCGGGGCAACCTGCCTCCGTCGCCACGCCCACGCCGATGAATACGCCCACCATCACTGACAACCTGTTCGAATTCAAGGACAAGGGCTACAGCGTTCGTTTTCCCGAGGGCTGGACCCCTCTGCCGAACTTTCTCCCCGGTCCGGACTTCTCTATTGATGCGTTCTTCGCGCCGCAGGAGATCGAAGGAGTGCAGCCTAACATGGCCGTCACCTGCGAGGAACTCCCCGAGGGCATGACGCTGGAGAAGTACTTCGACGCGGAGGTGGAGGTGGTGAAGCAGGTGACAAAGGCGGAGCCGGAGATCAGCTCGCGTGAGGTCGATGGCCACGAGGCCCGGCAGCTTAGATTCACGCGGGAGAAGAACATAGCGGCGCCGATGGAGAAGACGCAGGTCTTGTTTGTCACGGAGAGGTGCGGCTGGGACATCTCTCTGACCGCGCCTTACAACGACCGTGCCAGCTATCACGAGCCCTTCGAACAGTTTCTCGACTCCTTCCGCCTCCTGCCCTGACCCGGCATCTTGGCGGCGGGCTATGAGGACGAGAGCGGGAGGCACGTTCGGGAGACTTGTCCCCGCCCTGGGCTTGAGCCGCCCGCAGCGCGAGGCTGGCGCCCGCAGTCTTGGGCAAAGGGCGCTCCCGGAGCTCCGGGCGCAACTGGAGAGTAGCTGTGAGTAAAAGCGTGCGACAAGGATTCCTTTGGGTCGGCCTGGCCGCCGCAGTCTTTGGCCTGGCGATGCTGCCCCTGACGCCGAGAGCGGGTGCCCAGGAGACCAAGGTGCGGCTTGGGGTGCCGTCGGGCGATGTCCAGGTAGGCGGCGCCCCCTTCACGGTCGACGTGCTTGTCGAGGATGTCGTGAATCTGGGGGCCTTTGAGTTCACCCTGCGCTACGACTCTTCCGTCCTCGGGTTCGTCGGCGTCGAGAATGGTGCCCTTCTGGCGAGTAGTGGGCGCCGCGTGGAGTGTCTCGACCCACGCGTAAGCCCCGGGTCCGTACACTTGGTTTGCGTTACCCTGGGCGCGCTGCCGCCTGGTGTCGATGGCTCGGGGGTGCTGGCCAGCCTCACCTTCGCCCCCGCTGCCCCAGGGACCAGCCCCTTGCAGCTCGATGAGGCGATCCTGGCGTCGCCGGACGGGCAACGTATCTCGGCCGCTAACGAGAGCGCTTCCATCACTGTCACCGTACCGGGCGCGCCACGGACGCCGCCCGCCGGCGCGTCGCCGGTCCCAACGGTGGCCCAGCTCACGCCCGTAGAGACCACAGCGACAGCGACAACAGCGACAGCGACAACGCCGATCGCGCCCAGACTGACGCCGGTCGGAACGCCAGCGACAACAGGTGCCTCCGGCGATGGCGGCACGAACTGGCCCCTCTGGGGCTCCGTCATCGGCGCCGCCGCCGCGGTTGTGGTGGTGGCTGCCGCCGGCATGCTCTGGTGGTCCAGGGGCCGGAAACCGTCCTAGAAGGCCGCAGCCAGCGGCCGGTTCCGTGGGCCTGAAGTGTAGCCCGCCGCCGTAGGGGTCTAGTCCACCAGCAAGTACGGCGACATCCCCACGTATTTCAGTTCCCCCTCTTGACAGGCGTGCTAGAGTAGTGATGCCCCGCAGATGAGGGACCCGCGGATGGCCGCGCCCGTTCCCTGGCAGGAGGTGAGCCACGGGAACGCGTCTGATCCGGTGGGCCTGGTTGCCCGCCATCGCTTTGCTTGTCTTCAGGACATCTTCCCCCGGCCGGGGACGACTCGGCCTTGCGAGCAAACTTCGGAGGCCCTTCCGCCCCGCAACCGGACATAAGAAGCGGTTGACAGTCAAACGCAGACTCCTGTTTACCTCAGCCGGGGTGATAGCCCTGCTGGTAGCGATGTTCGCCCTGGGAGACCTGCCCGCTGCCTGGGCTGACACGTCCTCTATGGACTGGGACGTGGCGATGACGGACACGGGGCCGACGGCGAACGACCCCGTGTGCCCCAGCAACATGGATGACAAGATAGACGTGGGCGAGTGCCCAGAGATCTCGAGCAACCTCTTCATCGACACCAAGGACCCCACCTCCAACGAAGCGTTCTTGGACCTGATGGTTCGCTTCCCCGACAAGGCGTTCTTGGGCTTGGCCACGCAGGTCTGGAAGACAGGGCCACCGGGTGCGGACCTCGACGGTGACACGCTGCCCGAGCCCCAGACAGGGGTAGCCCAGCTATCCAATCTCACCCACGCGACCACAGTGGGCAATATTACCCTCTCGATCGAGAACAACCTGGTGCTGCAAAACCTGCTGGTCAACAACATCGATGACGTCACGGGCAGCTACGATGTCACTGTGACTGGACAGCCCCCGGTCTGCGGCGCCAACCAGCCAGGCCCCACGGGCACCTTCGCCGTTGCTTTTGATGTCTGGTCAGCAACCACCAACTACGCCTATCTTGTCCGGAGCAACGCCGCCCAGCCCAACAACTACACGGTCGGCCAGGACTGCATGTTAGGGGGCGGCACGCCCGACCCCTACGGTATCCCCGATGGGGTGGACTGCACGCCCGATGTGATCCCGTTCATTCAGGCGGCCATCGGGCTGCCTTTCGGGAACTACGTCGCCCGCGGCTTCGGCATCGCCAACCTGCCGATCGGGAGTCCCCCCATCATGTACCAGGCCCGTGATGTCAACGTACTCGTGTACAACATGGTGTCCGTGCCCGAGGTCCAGGGCTATGTGCAGCTCACCATGATTGAGCGGCCCCTGGGCAACCCGGCTGCAGCGGGCTTCAGCCCCCTCGACCAGACGGTCACCGTGTGTCCGCCTTACTTCTCCTCTCCGATGGCCTCATACGGCATCACCCAGGACTCCGCTTTCCCCAACCCGCCCGGTTTCAAGCCCACCCTCCGTGAGATTCACCTCCGGGTGGTTGGGGGCCCCAGCGACACCTTCGGGTTCAACATCTACAAGTCGGTGGGCGAAGACTGGGACGGCGACACCATCGCCAGCCACTACGACCGCTGCGCCTTCGATCCCAGTAGCGGCACGGCGGCCCAGGACATCGATGGCGACACCCTCACCGGTCTCTGCGAGACGCTGAGTGGGCCCGGTATCTACACCAATGGCGAGGGCACCAACCCGGAGGATACAGTCCCGGCCGGCTGGAACACCGCTCCGCCGTGGGACTCTGGCCAGGACGTGGACGGGGATGGCTACCTGAACGAGGTGGACAACTGCCCCATCGTCCCCGACCAGGACCTGAACAGCGACACCATCGTCGACTACCAGCAGGACACGGACAACGACGGCATTGGGGACGTGTGCGAGATCGACCTCGCCCCCATCCTGGGCTGGGTGCCCAACGCCTACCTCATCCCCGGCAACGGCAGCGGCTACCCCGGCCGGCAGGCGGGCGACATGCACCCGGTCGCCTCGCCTGGCACGTTTGCGGACCGGGACAACGTCTGCTCCGATCCCTTCACCGTCAACACGGTAGAGCCTACCCTGGATTCGGGCCGCTGGTGCGCCGGCTCGGACCGGGTGGGGCGGCCCTACGGTCCGTCAGCCTCGGGTATCTCCGCGCTGGGCCGCGAGTTCGCGGACAGCAACGACAACGCCATGCCGGACCTCCTGGACTACCCCGCCAGCGCTCCCACGCCTGGCCCGCCCATCCAGTGGACAGGCATCGAGTGGATGGACGTCAACAGCGACACCGATATGGACGGCCACACCGACGCCTGTGAGGCGTTCATGGGGAGCGACCCCCTGGATGCCTCGTCCCTTCCTGTGTATGCGTCGGTGACGCCGCCCGCAGGCGACTGCGACAGCGACGGCACCCCTGACGCCTCGGATAGCGATCCCTTCACGGGCCTTGACCCGGACGCGGACAAAGATGGCTGCACGCGCAGTCAGGAGCAGCCGGGGGCTGCCGTCCCGGCGCCTGGCAGCACGGCGGCCGGCGGCGTGTCCTTCCAGGACCAGGCCTGGTACGATTTCTACGACGTGCCCGTGCCGGCCAACTCTGATCCGACGCCCAACGGCAGCAAGAACAAGACCGTCTCGATGGGAGACGTCGTCGCGGTTCTCTTCTACATTGGCACCAGCAACAACGGGCCTCCCAACGGCAACGGCGTGGACTACGACAGCGATAAGAACGGCGATACGGTCAAGGACGGGGTGGACTACGACCGCAGCCCGAGCGCGGCGCCCAACCCACCCAGGGACGCCGGCCCGCCAAACGGCGCGGTTAGCATGCAGGATGTGATTGCCGTTCTGCTCCAGGTTGGCCTGGACTGTGGCGCCCTGCCAGGCCCAACGCCTACCGGTGGGCCCAATGGCATGGCGGTGGATGCGATACCCTCCACTGCGGATGTCATAGACACGGAAACCACGCAGGCCCTCGCCTTGCCGTTCCAGGTCAGCGTCAACGTGACCGCCGCCTCGACTGCCTACGCGGGCTATGACCTGCTGCTGGAGTATGACGACACGAAGCTGGCGTTTGTGCCGACATCATCCACGGGCTGGGACTACACTCAGCTCCTGGGAGGGGCGGGCGCGACCGCTACCCAGGTCGGAGCAAGGCTCCAGGGCGGCGCGTTCGCCACGTCGCTTGGTGGTACCACCGCCACAGGGCAGGCCGTGCTTGCCACATTCCAGTGCATCGCCCTAGGCACGAGCACCATCCACCTTGTCACCCAAAGCGACTCGCCGGGCGTCTGGACATCCACGCTGGCGCCTAGCGGGCTCCCTATTGTCACGCCTCTGACGGACGTCTCGGTAACCTGCGCAGAGCTGTCTGACATTCGCGTCACCAAGACAGACAGCGCAGACCCTGTGGAGCCCGGCGCCACGTTCACCTACACCATCGTGGCTGAGAACGTGGGGCCGAACGCAGCGCGCGGCCTCGTGGTGGCTGACGCCCTGCCCGACCCGGCGGATGGCGACGGCCGCGGCCACAAGGACTTCGTCCAGGCCGCTGTCGACATTGACGCGGACGGCGACACGTCACCCGAGATTGTAGGCACCCCTTGTTCCCCGGGCTTCGTGGGACTCTTCCCCAACCCGCTTCCGCCGCCGCCGCCTGTTTTCAACAGCGTAGTGATTTGTTCCATCTCGCCTACACTCGTACCCAGTCTTCCTCCCGGTGGGAGGGCTTTCGTGAGGATCACGGTCTCCGCGCCCCCGGAGGAGGAGGAAGGCACGGTGAACGTCAACCTTGCCATCGCCGGGCTTGTGTCTTGGTACGGCGAGCCAGACCCATCAGTGGACCCCGATCCCTCAAATGAGGCAGACTGCGCCGGGCTGGTCGACACTCCCGACAACGTGGGGTGCGAACGCACGCAGGTGGGGGAGCCTACGCCCACCCCAACGCCCACCGACACGGCCACGCCTACGCCCACTGCCACCGACACGCCCACCGCCACGGCAACTGCCACCCCCACGCCGGCCCCCAACGAGCTGGCGGTTGACGCGAACCCCTCGGACCCGGACGTGGACCCTTCGCTCTTGCAGGGAGTGAACGCCATCTTCGACGTGAGCGCCAACGTGACCAAGGCCGGGCTGGCCTACAACAGCTACCAGGCCAAGGTGCAGTTCAACCCCGCCGTCCTGGAGTTCCAGTGGGTTGACCCCAAGGGCGTGCAGTACAAGGGGCTCGGGGGCATGACACTGGACGCCGACGCCGTGGTGGGCGCCGACAACGTCTTCGCCGGCTCCGCCCTGGAGAGCGGCGAGACGAACGCCACCGGTCAGGCCCACCTCCTGCGTTTCAAGTGCGTCGGCGAGGGCACGAGCCCGCTGCACCTGATGACCCTCGACGAGGAGCCCATCTTCGGCAGCACCACCATCGCCCCTCTGGGAGATACGATTCCCACCGGTCTCAAGGACGCCGAGGTGACCTGCGCCAGCATCGTCGATACCGACGGCGACGGCTGCGTCAACCAGGAGGAGGCGGCCGGCGCTTCCCCACCCAAGCCCGGCGCCACCGGCGCCTACGATCCTAACGACCCCTATGACTTCTACGACGTGCCCGTGCCCGTCAGGCCGGACCCCGCGCCCAGCGGGCCGAGGAACCGGGGGATCAACTTGCAGGACGTGGTGGCGGTCCTGGCCTACGTGGGGACCTCGGATGGCGGTGCGCCAAACCCCAAGGGCGTGGACTATGACAGCGACAAGGGCATCGACACGAACGGCGATACGGTCGCCGAGATCCCGCCCGACGACGTGCCGGACGGTCGGAGCTACGACCGCTCGCCGGGTCCTTTGCCCAGTCCGCCCTTTGACGCCGGCCCGCCGGACGGCGCCGTCAACCTGCAGGACGTGGTGGTGGTGCTGAAGCAGGTGGGTCTCGATTGCAGCGGGCCGCCGTAGGGCTCCCCCGGCGCACGCTCCCACGCAGCAGGGGCGGCCTTCCTGACCGCCCCTGCTTTTCGCCCGCGACCGGCCGGCAAGGGCGGCTTCGAGGGGTAGAATGGGGTTGACGCGGCTGCTAAGCTCGATGTGCGGCCTTCGTACCTCTCTCGGGTTGGACCAAGGTGCGTAACCGGATGCGGACCAGAAGAATCGCTGCACTCCTCGTAGTCCTGTGTGGGGCTGCGTTCCTGGCCTCCGTTGCCTGTGGACAAGAAAAAGAAGGAGCGCGGCCTAACCTGCTCGGGTTGATAGGGACGCCTTCCCCACTGTCGACAGGCGTGCCGCAGCCGTCACCGGGCCAGCCTGAAGGGCAAGGCGAACCTGCGCGCCCGGCCTATGTGCTCCAGGGCTTCCCTGAGGTGCGGGGGTCGTTCGGTTACTCACTGGCAACTGGCGACATTGACGGCGACGGCCGCGATGACGTCATCGTAGGTGCACCCTGGCCGGGCGTGACTCCGGGGAAGGTACTTGCGTTCCTCGGCGGTGAGGAATTCGGGAGGCAACCGGACGCGGTCCTCAAGGATTCCGATGCCGGGCCTTCCACGGGGTTCGGGTACTTCCTGGCCGCTGGCGATGTCAATGGCGACGACGAAGACGAGGTCATAGTGGGCAAACCCTTGGGTGGAGGCAAGGTCTTTGTGTTCTCTGACTCAGCGAGCTCCCCAGGAGCCCCGACCGCCGTTCTGGAGGACCCTGAGCACAGGGCCGGCTCGTTTCTGGGCTACCCCGTGGCAGTCGGGGATGTGAACGGTGACGGCTACGAGGACGTTATCGCGGGAGCGCCACAGCTAGATGTGGGGCAGTATGCCGACGCCGGGGCAGTGTTTGTCTTCCTGGGAGGCAACCCTCTTGACACGCTCCCTGACCTTGTGCTCCAGGCACCCGAGCCCCAAACCGGGGCCTGGTTTGGCCGGTCCGTCGCCGCGGGCGACGTGAACGGCGACGGCCTCGACGACGTTATCGTGGGCGCTTACGCGTCGAGCGTAAACGGTCTTGAGTCGGCCGGCAAGGTGTTTGTCTTCCTGAGCGGTGGCGCTCCAGGCGAGACCTCCGTCCGTATCCTCCAAGACCCCGCACCGCAAGCGAAGGCGAACCTTGGCTACGGCGTAGCGGCCGGCGACATTGACGGCGACGGCTACGATGACATCATCGCTGGGGCCTTCGGCGCAACGGTGAACCGCTTTTACGGGGCAGGGAAGGCCCTTGTCTTCCGAGGGAGCCGTGACTTCGATGTAACCGTTGACGCGGAGGTGCAGGACCCCAATCCGGAGCCCAATGCAGGGTTCGCCTACGTCCTCCGGGCAGCCGACGTCAACGGTGATGGCTTCGATGACCTCATCGTCGGGGCGCCGTATTCAGACGTGGAGGGACTCGATGCCGCTGGCGAGGCCTTCCTGTTCCTGGGTAGTCCGGCGCCATCGTACGAGGCGGGCCGAACCTTTGCCCTGCCTGTCGCCCAGGGCTATGCATACTTCGGCATATCGGTGGCGGCGGGCGACATCGACGGCACGGGGGCAAGCGATGTCATTGTCGGGGCCTATCGCACCAACCTCGATGAGCAGGCAGGCGCTGGCCAGGTCTTCGTCTTTCCGCCCACCTCCTTCCAGTTGCCCCCGTAGGCGCTGAGACGACCGCCGGTCGAGCCTTCCCAGGGTGGGAGAGTTCTGCCTTTGTCGCTTCACGGGCTCTTGCCGCCGTCCCTCGGCCGAACGGGCACGCAACGTCAGATTTCTCCATACCTACCCCGCCTTGACGGTGTCGGGCCCTCGCTCTACAATAAGTCAACAACTGAATACGGCAATCGCTCTTATCAAGAGTGGTGGAGGGACCGGCCCGACGAAGCCCGGCAACCAGGCGGGGCATCCAGGTCTCGGAGCCCGCCCCGGTGCCAAGTCCGACCCTCGCCCGGTCGCGAGGGAGAGATGAGAGTAGGTTCGGAGAACTTCTCAACACCACGAGAAGTTTTTTGTTGTCCCCAAGGGTGCCCTTTGGAGATCATCGCCTGGCACAACGGTAGGATTCGCCTCCTTGACCAGACTCGACTGCCCGGGGAGGAGGTCTACTTGGAGATAGGGGATGTCGCTGGCCTGGCGGCGGCGATCCGCGAGATGCGCATCCGCGGCGCTCCCGCCCTGGGGGTCGCTGCTGCCTACGGCCTGGCCCTGGCTGCCACCGCCAGCCCCGCGGTCGATTGCGACGGCCTCCTGGCCGAGCTGCGCCGGGCGGCTGAAACCCTGGCCGCCACCCGCCCTACCGCTGTGAACCTGACCTGGGCCCTGCGCCGCGTCCTGGCCGCTGCTGAGGCGGGGCCCCACGCCGAAGCCGCCCGGCAGGCGGTCCTGGCAGAGGCCCGCCGTATCCACCACGAGGGCCTGGAGGCTGATCGGCGCCTCTCGGAGCTGGGCGCCGACCTCATCCCTGACGGCGCCGCCGTCCTCACCCACTGCAACACCGGCGCCCTGGCCACCGCCGGCTACGGCACGGCCCTGGGCGTTCTGCGCGCCGCCCACGAGCGGGGCAAGCGGATCCGCGTCTACGCCACTGAGACCCGCCCCCTTTTGCAGGGGGCGCGCCTGACCGCCTGGGAGCTGCTGCGGGAGGGCATCCCGGCGACACTCATCGTTGACAGCGCCGCCGGGGGCCTGCTGCGTCGTGGCATCGTGGCCTGCGTCGTCGTTGGGGCCGACCGTATTGCGGCGAACGGCGACGTGGTCAACAAGGTGGGCACCTACAGCCTGGCGGTCCTCGCCCACGAGAATGGGGTGCCCTTCTATGTAGCCGCGCCCTCCAGCACCGTCGATCTTTCGCTGGCCGGCGGCGAGGACATACCCATCGAGGAGCGGGCGCCCGAAGAGGTCACCAGCTTTGCTGGTAGGCGCGTCGCAGCGGAGGGCATCACGGTCGCCAACCCTGCCTTTGACCTGACGCCGCACCGCTACGTAACGGCCATCATCACCGAGCAGGGGATTGCCCGGGAGCCCTACGACCAGAGCCTGGCCACCCTCGCCGGGGCCGCGGGGGTACGGCGATGAGGCCGGTGCGGGTCGCCGTCATAGGCGGCAGCGGTTTCTACGACATGGAGGGGCTGACCGAGCTGGAGGAGGTGCGCCAGAGCACGCCCTTCGGCGATCCCAGCGACAGCATCGTCCTCGGCACCCTGGAAGGGGTGCGGGTGGCCTTTCTTCCCCGGCACGGCAGGGGGCACCGCATCCTGCCCACGGAGGTGCCGGCGCGGGCCAACATCTATGCCCTCAAGTCCCTGGGCGTGGAGTTCATCATTTCCGTCAGCGCCGTGGGCAGCCTCCGCGAAGAGTTCCAGCCACTGCACCTGGTTGTGCCCGACCAGATCATTGACCGCACCAGGGCCCGGGCCAGCACCTTTTTCGGCGGCGGGCTGGTGGCTCACGTAGCCATGGCTGACCCCTTCTGCCCTGTTCTTAGCGAGATCGTGTACGAGAGCGCCCGCGGCGCCGGCGCCACCGTGCGGCGGGGCGGCACGCTGGTCGTCATGGAGGGGCCGGCCTTCTCGACGCGAGCCGAATCGCACCTCTACCGCTCCTGGGGCGCCGACCTCATCGGCATGACGGCCCTGCCGGAGGCGAAGCTGGCCCGCGAGGCCGAGATCTGCTACGTCACCCTGGCCTCCGTCACTGACTACGACACCTGGTATGAGGCCCATGCCGAGGTGACGGCGGAAATGATCCTCAACAACCTGAGCCGTAACGTCGCTACCTGCCGCCGCGTCGTGGCGAACGCGGTCCGGCGGCTTCCGGAGACCCGGCGCTGCTTCTGCGCCACCGCCCTCGATGACGCGCTGGTGACCCCCTTGCGCCTCGTGCCTGACCAGACGAAGACGGCTCTGGCGCCCATTATCGGCCGTTTCCTGGCGGGCGCAGGTGGTGGGCCCCGGTGAGAGAGGCAAACGTGGAGAGAGAGATGGCCAGGGCGAGGACCATTTCCCGGACGGCGGAGAGCTACGTCGTGCGCCGCCTGAAGGACCGGGAGGCCATCCGCCGCCTCCTGGAGTCGCGCCCAGCCTACACCGCCTATGCCCTGGGCCAGCTAGAGCCGCATCTCTTCCCCCTCTCCGAGTGGTGGCTGGCCGAAGGCGATGGCGGCCGGGCCCTGCTCCTCCACTCCCGAGGCGGCTTGGGCAACGCCCTGTTCGCCTCAGGAGAGGCGGCTCCCCTGACGGCTCTCCTCTACCTGCACCCCGGACCGCGCCACGCCTTCGCCACCTGCCAGTCGGAACACTTAGGGGTACTGCGCCGCTTCTTCCGGCTGTCTTCGGGGCAGCCCATGCTGCGTATGAAGGTGACGGCAGACACCTTCCGCCCGCCCGAGGGCGAGGTGCGACGCCTGCGTGGCCGCGAGGTCCGTATTGTGAACCGGCTCTATAATGCCGAGGGCGCTGTCGCCTCCTACACGGCCCGCCAGATCGAAGAAGGTGTGTACTTCGGGGCCTACGTCGGCGAGCGACTGGTCGCCGTGGCCGGCACCCACGCCGTGTCGCCCGCCCACGGGGTCGCTGTGGTGGGAAACGTCTATACGCATCCCCGCTACCGTGGCCGGGGCCTGGGCGCCCTGGTGACCGGCGCCGTGACGGCAGCCGTCATCGAGGCTTGCCCCTTGGTCGTGTTGAGCGTGGATCCACGTAACCGGGCCGCCGTGCGCGCCTACCAGCGTCTGGGCTACGAGGGGGAGTGCCGTCTCATCGAGGCGGCGGTCACCCGCAAGGACAGGTTGGGGCTGAGCAGCCTGGTCCATCGCCTGGTCGCCGTCCGCCGTGGCGGACGGGGAAGAGGTGCGGGCGGCGCCCTGGTTCGTCTCTAAAGGAGCAAACATTGGCTAAGAAAGAGCAGTACAAGACCATCGACGAGCGGGTCGCACGCCTTATCCTGGAGGCCTCCCATCGCTACCCTACCCTGGGGCGCAAGAGGCTTTGGGCTCTCCTTCTGGAGGACGGCGTCGACGTCGACCCGCTGGAGCTGAAGCGCTTCCTGCGCGAGCGGGGCATCAGTCGGGCACAGCCGGGGCCCTCGCCACAACGGGCGGCGAACCCACTGGCGGGGTTGATGCCCCGCTTCCCGAGCTTCGGCGGGCGTGGAGGCCGGGGGAAGGAGCGATAGATGACGACGAGTCCATCGGCACCGGGAGACGTGAAGGACCTCTCGCTGGCCGAGGAGGGGGTGCGGCGCATCGAATGGGCGGCCCGCGAGATGCCCGTCATTGGCCTCATCAGGCGTCGGTTCGCCACCGAGAAGCCCCTGCGGGACGTGAGGATCTCCGGCTGCCTTCACATCACTACAGAGACGGCCAACCTGGCCCTGGCCCTGCGCGACGGCGGCGCCCAGGTCGCCCTCTGCGCCAGCAATCCCCTTAGCACTCAGGACGATGTCGCTGCCGCCCTGGTGGGGCACTACGGCATCCCGGTCTTCGCTATCCGCGGCGAGGACAACGACACCTACTACCGACACATCCACAGTGCCCTGGGCCAGCGCCCCCAGGTTACGCTGGACGACGGCGCCGACCTGGTGGCCACCGTCCACAAGGAGCGCCGCGACCTCATCCCTGAGATCCTCGGCGGGACCGAGGAGACCACCACCGGCGTCATCCGGCTGCGCAGCATGGCCCGCGACGGCGCCCTCGCCTATCCCATCATCGCCGTCAACGAGGCCGATACCAAGCACCTCTTCGACAACCGCTACGGTACGGGCCAGAGCACCATCGACGGCATCACCCGCGCCACCAACGTCCTCTGGGCGGGCAAGACGGTGGTGGTCTGCGGCTACGGCTGGTGCGGCCGCGGCGTCGCCTCTCGGGCCCACGGCCTGGGTGCCCACGTGGTCGTCACCGAGGTGCAGCCGGTGCGCGCCCTGGAAGCGGTGATGGACGGCTTTCGCGTCATGTCCCTGGCCCAGGCCGCCCCACTGGGCGACATCTTTGTCACCGTCACCGGCGACGTGAACGTCATCGACCGCCGGCACCTGGAGGTGATGAAGGACGGGGCAATCCTGGCCAACTCCGGCCACTTCAACGTGGAGCTGAATCTGGTGGCGCTGGAGTCCATGGCCGAGGGCCGTCGCCAGATACGGCCGTCCGTGGAGGAGTTCCTCCTGCGCGACGGCCGTCACCTCTATCTGCTGGCCGAGGGCCGTCTCGTCAACCTGGCCGCCGCCGAGGGTCACCCGGCCAGCGTCATGGACATGAGCTTCGCTAACCAGGCCCTCAGCGCCGAGTACCTGGTTCTCCAGGAGCAGCGCCTCCCTATTGCTGTCCACACGGTGCCCCGGGAGATCGACCAGGAGGTGGCACGCCTGAAGCTGGCGGCCATGAACATCACCATCGACACGCTGACTGAGGAGCAGGAACGCTACCTCGCCAGTTGGCAGGAAGGGACCTAGAAGGAGAGCCGCATGACCAACACTTTCATGCATGCGCCGTCCCTCTTCCTCACCTCGGAATCGGTGACGGAAGGGCACCCCGACAAGCTCTGCGACCAGATTTCGGACGCCGTTCTGGACGCCATCCTGGAGCAGGACCCGCTGGCGCGGGTAGCCTGCGAGACGGCCGTGACCACCGGCCTGGTCGTGGTCATAGGCGAGATCACCACAAGCTGCTACGTGGAGATCCCGGAGATCGTGCGGAACACGGTGCGCGAGGTCGGCTACACGCGCGCCAAGTACGGCTTTGACTACGAGACCTGCGGCGTCGTGGTCTCCATCAAGGAGCAGTCCAAGGACATCGCCGTGGGGGTGGATCGCTCCCTGGAGGCCCGCCTGGGCAAGGGCGAAGACGACGAGCTGGAGAAGGGGGCCGGTGACCAGGGGATGATGATCGGCTTCGCCTGTACGGAGACGCCCGAGTACATGCCCCTCACCATCTCCCTGGCTCACAAGCTCTGCCGGCGCCTGGCTGAAGTGCGCAAGGACGGCACTCTGGGCTACCTGCGCCCCGACGGCAAGTCCCAGGTGACCGTCGAGTACGCCTACGGCGTGCCCCGCCGGGTGGAGGCCGTGATCCTTGCCGCCCAGCACGACGCCGTGGTCAGCCACGATGTCCTGGAGCAGGACCTGCTGGCGCAGGTGATACGCCACGTGATACCGGCCAATCTCCTCGATGAACGGACCAAGTACTTCATCAATCCCACTGGCCGCTTCGTCGTGGGCGGGCCCATGGGCGATGCCGGCCTCACCGGGCGCAAGATCATCGTCGACACCTACGGAGGCATCGCCCGCCACGGCGGCGGCGCTTTCTCGGGCAAGGACCCCTCCAAGGTGGATCGCTCCGCCTCCTACGCCGCCCGCTACGTGGCCAAGAACATCGTCGCCGCCGGCCTGGCCGACCGTGTGGAGTTTATGGTCTCCTACGCCATCGGCGTGGCCCGGCCCACGTCTATAGCCATCGAGACCTTCGGCACCAGCCGGGTGGACGAGGACGTCATCCTCTCCCTGGTGCGCAAGCACTTCGACCTGCGTCCGGCCGCCATCATCCGCGACCTGAACCTGCAGCGCCCCATCTACCGGCAGACGGCGGTCTACGGCCACTTCGGCCGCGAAGACATCGATGTACCCTGGGAGCGCACCGACAAGGCGGAGGTTTTGCGACGGGAGGCGGGCCTGGAGCGCGGCGCCCACGAGGAAGCCGTCGCCGGGGAAGAGCGGGCCGCCCGCGGTGGGTAAACTACTCTAAGCATGTACGCCCTAATCCTCGCCGGCGGTAAGGGGGAGCGCCTGCGGCCCCTGACCAGCGACCGGCCCAAGCCCATGATCCTCCTGGCTGGCCGGCCCATCCTGGAGTACCAGCTCGAGTGGTTGCGTGGCGAAGGGGTCACCGACGTCGTCCTCCTCTGCGGCTACCTTCAGGAGGTGGTCTCCTCTCACTTCGGCGATGGCTCCCGCTGGGGGCTGCGCATCGCCTACTCGGTGGAGAGCGAGCCGCTGGGCCGGGGCGGCGCCTTCAAGAAGGGCTTTCAGTTGGTGCCGCCCGACGTGCCTTTCGTCATCGGCACCAACGGCGACAACGTCACCGAGCAGCCCCTGGCGCCCCTGATCCGTAGCCACCAGCGCACCGGGGCCGTGGCCACCATCATGCTGACATCTATGGTCAGCCCCTTCGGCATTGCCCGTATGGGCCGCGGCTCGCGTATCCGGGGCTTCGATGAGAAGCCATGCCTGCCCTACTGGCTCAATGCCGGCATCTACGTTCTCAGCCGCGAGTTCTTCAAAGAGCTGCCCGATAGGGGCGACCACGAGACCACCCTCTTCCCCCGACTGGCGGAATGCGGCAAACTGTATGGCTACAAGAGCCGCGCCTACTGGAAGGGCATCGACACCTTGAAGGACCTGTCGGAGGTGGAAGCGTACCTGGGGAGTCGGATGCCGTGAAAGCGAAGGGTGCCGTCCGAGAAGCTATCCTGCGCATGGTCGAGAAAATCCGCGTGGGCTACGACCCTGAGCGCATCATTCTCTTCGGGTCCTACGCTTACGGTGAGCCGACGGAGCACAGTGACATAGACCTACTAGTCATCAAGGATGACCCTCGTCCCCCCATTGACCGTCGCCTCGCCGTCAAACGGCTGCTTCGGGAGGAGAATCAAGCTTACGCGCTGGAAGTGCTTGTCTACAGGCCCAAAGAGCTGAAGGACCGTCTGGCTTGGGGAGACGATTTCCTACGAGAGATCGTCTCGGCTGGAGAGGAACTCTATGCGACACCGAGCGAGGGCCGCGCGAGAGTGGTTTGATGGAAGCATCCATCAAGTTTGGTACCGACGGCTGGCGGGGCATCATCGCCGAGGACTTCACCTTCGCTAACGTCCGGGCCTGCGCCCAGAGCGTGGCCCTCTACCAGCGGTCGCAGGGCCTGGCAGAGCGGGGCCTGGTCGTCGGCTACGACCCCCGCTTCGCCTCTGAGGACTTCGCCGCCGCCGTGGCGGAGGTGGCGGCTGCCGCCGGCATCAAGGTCTACCTCTGCGACCGGCCGGCTCCAACGCCTGTCATTACCTACGCCATCCTGGAGAAGGGCGCGGGCGGCGCCGTCATCATCACCGCCAGCCACAACCCGGCCCGCTGGAACGGCTTCAAGTACCGGCCGGAGTACGCCGGCAGCGCGCCGCCGGAGGTTATCGCCGCCCTGGAGGCGCCCCTGCCCGGCATCCTGGCTGCTGGAGAGCCCAAGCGCCTGCCGCTGGCGGAGGCGGAACGCCGAGGCCTCATACAAGTCTTCGACCCGCGGCCGGCGTACCTGGCTCACATCGCCGAGCTGGTGGACCTGGGGCGGGTGCGCGCCGCCGGCTTGCGGGTGCAGGTGGACTCCATGTACGGGGCCGGCGCCGGCTACCTGGCCGACGTACTCTCTGGCGGACGCGTCGAGGTGCGCGAGCTGCACGGCGAGCGTAACCCGGCCTTCCCTGGCCTGGCCTCGCCGGAGCCCATCGCCCGCAACCTCGGGGAGCTGTCGGCGGCCGTGCGCAGCGAGGCGGCCCACGTAGGCCTGGCCACCGACGGCGACGCCGACCGCCTGGGCGTCCTCGACGAAGAGGGGCGCTTCCTGACCCAGCTCCAGGTCTTTGCCCTCCTCACCTACTACCTCCTGGAGGTGAGGGGCCTGCGCGGGCCCATCGTCAAGTCGCTGACCACCACGCGCATGGTGCAGCGGTTGGGCGAACTCTACGGTGTGCCCGTCTACGAGACGCCGGTGGGCTTCAAGTTCCTGGGCCCCAAGATGGTCGAGGTGGACGCCCTGGTGGCCGGCGAGGAGAGCGGCGGCTACGCCATCCGCGGCCACATCCCGGAGCGCGACGGCATCCTAGCCGGGCTCCTCTTTTTGGACTTCATGGTCTGCAGCGGAAAGCGGCCCTCGGCCCTGGTAGAGGAGCTCTACGCCAAGGTGGGCCCCCACTACTACGACCGCCTGGACGTACACCTGCGACCTGAGGAGCGCGATGAGGTTTGGCGGCGCGTCGGCGAGAGCCAACCCCAGCGCCTGGCCGGCCTCCGGGTCACCGGGCGCGACACCGTCGACGGCTTCCGCTATGATTTGGAGGACGGCGGCTGGCTGCTCATTCGCTTTTCGGGGACGGAACCTTTGATGCGTATCTACACGGAGGTGTCCGAACCCGACCTGGTGCCTCGCCTCTTGGAGGCCGGCCGCGAGCTGGCCGGCGTCCCCATCGCCAGCGCCCACGAGGGCGGGTAGAGGAGAGCCGATGACTGATCCCCTGGACGACCCCAGCGTTTACGAGAGCCTGGACCCCGAGGGTCTGCTCGGCCGCATCCGCGAACTGCCCTATCAGTGCCGCGAGGCCTGGGAGCGGGCTCGCACCTTCAAGGTGCCCCCGCCGTACTGGAAGGTGGAGCGGCTGGTGCTCCTGGGCATGGGCGGCTCCGCCATCGCTGGCGACCTGCTGCGGTCCCTGGCCGCGCGTCGCAGCCGGAAGGCCGTCTTCGTCTGTCGTGGCTACGAGGTACCAAGCCTGGTGGACGAGAATACCCTGGTGGTGGCCGCCAGCTACAGCGGTGAGACGGAGGAGACGCTGGCTGCCTTCAGCCAGGTGCTGCGCGGGCCTGCCAAGAAGCTGGTGATCACCACGGGAGGACGGCTGGCCGGGCTGGCCCGCGAGTATGAGATTCCCGCTTTCTTCTTTGACTATCAGGGCGAGCCGCGGGCGGCGCTGGGCTACAGTCTCATGCCGCTCCTGTCTATCGCCGAGCAGGTGGGCGTGCTACAGGAGATGGAGGCGGAGGTGGCAGAGGCGGTGGCCCTCATGGGCGAGCTGACCCAGCAACTGGACTCCAGGGTGGTGGTCGAGCAGAACCCGGCCAAGCAGTTGGCGGAACGGCTCCAGACCAAGGTGCCTATCGTTTACGGGGCCGAGAACCTGGCCGAGGTCGCCCACCGCTGGAAGACGCAGTTCAACGAGAACAGCAAGGTCTGGGCCTTCTATGAGGAGCTACCGGAGGCCAACCACAACGCCATCGTCGGCTACCCGCTGCCGCGGGAGGCCATCGACCGCCTGCACGTGGTGCTCCTCTATCACCCCATGCTGCACCCGCGCATCATTCTCCGCTACGATGCCACCAAGGACGCGCTGGCCGACGCCGGCGTGGGGTACGACGTGGTGGAGGTGAAGGGGAGCGGGCCGTTGAGCCAGATGCTGACGGGCATCCTCTACGGCGACTTCGTGAGCTACTACCTGGCCATACTGAACGCCGTTAGCCCTTCGCCCGTGGCCGTCATCAGCGAGTTGAAACGCCGCCTGGCCGAGGCGCCCTGGCCCCAGTAGACCCTACGGCCCAAACCACCGAAGGCCAGGCTTAAGCCTGGCCTTCGGATCTTCACATGGCGCGCCGCTCCCGCTAGCGCTTGGTGTACTGGGGCGCTTTGCGGGCCCGCTTGAGCCCGTACTTCTTCCGTTCCTTCTCGCGGGGGTCGCGAGTGAGGAGCCCGTGGCGGCGGAGGGCCGGCTTCAGGTTCTCGTCGGCGGCTACCAGGGCGCGGGCGATGCCGTGGGCAATGGCTCCGGCCCAGCCGCTGACGCCGCCGCCGTCCACCTTGACCTGGGCATTGAACTTGTCCTGGCTCTCAGCCACCACCAGCGGTCGCAGGATGGCCTCTCGGTGCACGGGGCGCACGAACAGCTCGTCCAGGGGCTTGCCGTTGATGACGACGGCGCCTGTCCCCGGATAGAGGCGCACCCTCGCCACCGAGGTCTTGCGCCGGCCAGTGCCGTAGTAATAGTGCTGCTCCAAGGCGCTTCTCCTAGGTCTCCGGAACCTGCTCCGGGGCCTGCTCGTCCGGCCCGCCGTCGGCGGGGGCCTGCTCCGCGGCTGGCTTCGCTGCCTGGCGGCGCTTCTCGCTGGTCCTCACCTGGGCCTCGTGCGGGTGGTCAGGTCCAGCATACACCTTCAGGTGACGGTTTAGAGCCCGACCCAGGCGGTTATGGGGCAGCATGCCCTTCACCGCCCGCTCGATGACGCGAGTGGGATGGCGGGCCAGCAGCTTCTCCAGGCTCTCCACCTTCAGTCCGCCTGGGTACATGGAGTGGCGATAGTACATCTTCTGCTGTCGCTTGCGACCCGTGAGCCGTATCTTCCCCGCATTGACCACGACCACGTAGTCGCCCATGTCGAGGTGGGGCGAGTAGGTCGGCTTGTGCTTGCCCCGCAGCAGGCTGGCCACCTCTGTGGCGAGGCGGCCCAGCGTCTGCCCCGTCGCGTCGATGACGTGCCAGTCGCGGGTGATCTCTCGAGCCTTCAGGCTATAGGTCTTCATGTCGTCTTCTCGCAGAGAGGGCCTTCCCACGTGCCCGGTGGGCTCAGGTCCAGCCCCGGATAGTTCACTTTCATCAGGCAGAGCCCCTGCGGCGGTGCCGCCGGGCCGGCGACCGCGGGCCGCGGCTCTCGCAGCAGGTCTGCCAGGTCTGCCGCCGATTGCCGGCCCAGGCCCACCTGCACCAGCGCCCCCACCGTTCGCCGCACCTGGTGGGGCAGGAAGGCATCGGCCTCCATGTACGCGGCCAGCAGCCGCCCCTGGGCCTTCAGCTCGCACCGGTGCAGCGAGCGGACCGTGCTGCCGGCCACAGGCCCCGCGAAGGCGGCGAAGTCATGCCGGCCCACCAGCAACGAGGCCGCCTCTCGCATGGCCTCCACGTCCAACCACTCCGCCACCTGCCAGGTGAAGGCCTGGAGCAGAGGCGAGGGCAGCGGGCTGTTGAGCACCAGATAGCGGTACTCGCGGCTGCGGGCTCGCCGGCGCACGTCGAAGTCCAGGGGCACTTCCAGGGCCCGCTGGACGGCGATGTCGGCGGGCAGCCAGTGGTTCAGCCCACGAATGAAGGCCTCCGGCGCGTGCCGGGAGCCGGTCACGAAGGACGCCACCTGTCCTCGGGCGTGCACCCCGGCGTCCGTGCGACCGGCGAAGGCCGTCCGCAGGTTCTCGCCTGTTAGCTTGTTAAGGGCCGCCTCCAGCTCGCCCTGGATGCTGGGGGCGTTCTTCTGATACTGCGAGCCGCCATAGCGGCC
>Ga0315296_10001044_pt1 | contig 24390 bp, 21 predicted proteins | sample YL17G14_18_MG_FD_203921 | JGI IMG/M metagenome (GOLD analysis project Ga0315296, IMG submission 203921) | Sediment microbial communities from Yellowstone Lake, YNP, Wyoming, USA - YL17G14_18 | ecosystem: Environmental > Aquatic > Freshwater > Lake > Sediment | place: USA: Wyoming | collected... | reverse complement strand
CCGGCAGGAGAGCCCGGCCGCCTGGTGGACCTTGGCCCCTGGCGGGACCTGCCCGCTGCCCTGGAAGCCCTGCCCCCTTCGACCACCCTCGTCTTCATCGAGGGAGACATCGCCGAGAATAACGCCTTGCTGCGGCTGCTCTCGCCCCTGGCCCAGGTACGGCGCTTCCCTCGCCTCAACCAGCGCGACCTTCCCGGGTGGATCCAGGCCCGCGCCCAGCGAGAAGGCGTTGACATCTCGCCGGCGGCAGTGCGCCTTCTTGCCGACCTGGTAGGAAACGACCTGTGGACCCTCTGGCAGGAGCTGAAGAAGCTGGCCCTCTATGCCGGCGGTCGGCGGGTGGAGGATGAAGACGTACGCGCCCTGACGGTGGCGGCCCGCGAGTCCAACGTCTTCACCCTTGTGGACGCCGTGGTCGAGGGCCGCCCCGACCAGGCGCTCCGCCTCCTCGAGCAACTCCTCGACCAGGGGGCGGCGGCCCCTTACGTGCTGGCTATCATCACGCGGCAGTACCGGAACCTTCTTCTGACCAAGGAGATGCTGCGCGAGCGCCGTCCCAGGGCAGAGATCGGCGAGCGGCTGGGTATCACGTCAGGCTTCGCGCTGGGCAAGGTGCTGGAGCAGGCGGGGCGCTGCTCGCCGGCCAGGCTGGAGGCCAGCTATCACCGCCTCCTGGAGGCTGACGCCTCCATCAAGTTCGGCGTCTACCGCGAGGAGCTGGCCCTGGAGGTGGTGGTGCAAGACCTGGCCCGCATGGCTGCTGCCCCTTCCCGGGCCCTCAGTCCCTCTCGGGCTCCTGGTAGACTGGGTTAAAGCAGGCGGCCCAGTGCCCCGGCGATAGCTCTTTCAGCGGCGGCCATGGCTCCTTTCGGCAGGCGTTCACCGCCTTGTGGCAGCGGGGCAGGAAGGCACACTCCGGCGGCAACTCCCCCAGGTCGGGCGGCGAGCCCTTGATCGAACGGAGAGGCCCCTGGCCGCCGTCCAGCCGGGGCAGGGCTGAGAGGAGGGCCCAGGTATAGGGATGGCGGGGTTGCCGGAAGAGCTCCCTCGCCTGACCGCTCTCTACGATCCTCCCTGCGTACATCACCGCCACCTCGTCGGCCATCTGAGCCACCACACCCAGGTCGTGCGTGATGAGGATGATGGAGGCCTCGCGCTCCCGCTTCAGGCGGTTGAGCTCCTCCAGGATGGCCGCCTGCACGGTGACATCCAGGGAGGAGGTTGGCTCATCGGCGATGATCACCTTGGGGCTGAGGACAGTGGCGATGGCGATCATCACCCGCTGGCACATACCGCCCGAAAGGTGGAACGGGTACTGCTGGACCAGCCGCTCGGGGTGAGGGAGGCCGAGCTGGCGCAGGATGTCCAGGGTCATGCGCCGCGCCTCCTTCTTGGGCAAGGAGAGGTGAGTGGTGATGGCCTCTTCCACCTGGATGCCGATGGGCAGGACGGGGTTCAGGCCGGCCACGGGATCCTGGAAGATCATCGATATCTCGCGGCCGCGCAGGCGGCGAAGCTCCTCGCCGCCCATGGCCGTCACCTCGTCCCCATCGTAGAATATGCGCCCACCAACGATGCGGCCGGGATAGGGGACGATGTTTAGGACCGACAGCCCCACCGTGGTCTTGCCGCAGCCGCTCTCCCCCACGATAGCCAGGGTCGTACCGCGGCGCAGCTCGAAGCTAACGCCGTCCACAGCCTTAATGGCGGTGTTCTTGTCGAGGTAGTGGGTGCGCAGGTCCTCGACGCGCAGGATCACGTCGTGCACTGGCTATTCCCGCCTAAGGCGGGTCCACCCCCCTTGAACCCAGAGGGTTGGCTCGGTGGGGTTCTCTCCCACTGATACCTGGCGCGACACACCCCCACCTGGCTCGGGCCTGACTTCGAACTGGGCCCAGTTGGTGTACGAGGCACGGTGCGTGGCTGGCACGCCAAAGGTGTCGAGAATGCGTCCGACGAACTGGCACGTCTCCAGTGTGTGCAGAGGCGGCCCAGGATTGGTGACGGGATGGGGGACTGTGCGAGGCAGGAGGAAGACTGACGGCGGGGGGAGCCAGGGCCGGCCGTCCTGCCCGGGAATGTCCGTAGCACGGTTTCTTGCGCTGCCTTCGATACCGTAACTCTTTGGGCAGCGCCTCTGGTCGGACCCGCAGCGGCCGTCGTAGAAGACGAGGGCATCCACCGTGATCTTTCTCGAGTAGATCGCGCCGAAGAGACGCGTGGCGATTCCTGACCACACCCCTTCCCCGGGGTGGTGGGCGAGCGACTCAGGGCATTGGCTCCAAATGACGAACTCTTCCGCCCAACTGGGCCGCTCCCAGATAGTCATGTTGTTGCCGTCGGGGCAGCCTTTGACCTCGATGCAGACAAGCCGGCCGCCAGAAAGCCTCACGCGATAGTCTTGCATGCCCTGCGAGCCTATGAAGGCCCACTCCTCGACATGGCCTCGCTCTGTCATAATGGCAAGGAGGGCGTCCACGAAGCGCCTTTTGTCAGCGGTCGTCGCGGCGGCGGTGCCACGGATGGCCTGAATGGCCGCGCCAAAGAGGAGGTTGTACTCCGCTACGGGGATCTGGTGATCCTCAAGAAGATGTGCGGAATGCTGAGGCAGCGTTTCAAGAAGCCGTCGAAGCCGCTGGATAGCCTCCGCGTTCAGACTGTGGCGACAAGGAAGGCAATTCTCCGGCTGTAGCAGCGGCACCTCTGTACTCCCGCAAGCATGGTCCAGATCGGCCGCCATAAGTGCCGGATGAGGCGACGGTCGACCAAAGAGGGTTGATGAACTTGTCCGCCAGCCATTGTACCACCGGGACGCACACAGCATCTCCGAAGGCGTGGAGGGCCTGGTTGGTACCCACGTCAATGCGGAACCCGTCGGGTACCCCTTGAAGCCGGGCGTACTCGCGCGGTGTCATCCATCGCGCACGCATCTCACCCCTCCCAACCCTCAACACGATTTGTCTGCTGCTGCCCCCCACGGCTGTCCTGAGGCAACCGGCTACCCCATCGAATCTGACCTCGGCGCGACAGCCGTGGGGACGCACTCTTCTGTACACGGTCAGAAACCTAACTCCGTCACGCTGCAGCAGTCCTTGGACTCTCGCCAGATGAGCGGGACTCATTTGAGATACCAGGTGTGCGGTCTTGGCCTCATCCCACCACTGCGCGGAGTGCGTCGGGATGTCTTCAATTATGCTCTCTATCGCCGTTCCGGGCGACGGCGGTTCCGCCAACCCGAAAAAGCCCCAGGTGAGGTCCCAGTTGGTCAACATGAAACTCACGAGGTTTGGGGGGCGAACCTTGCTTGGGCCAAGCCCAGGGAGGACAGGCGCGAAGGGGGCGTGGAGAGAGCCCAAGACGAAGAGCCGGGGTCTACTTTGAGGCACGAAATGGACGGCATCCACCACCACCACGTCGCATCGATAGCCAAGCCGGTTCAGGGCACCAACGACTTGGCGGAGCCCTTCACCTTTCCGATACCTAAGGAGGCCCATCACGTTCTCCAAGACGACGAACTCAGGTCGGCGCGACCCGAGGGCATCAAGGAGCCTGTGCAAGCCCCAAAACGCGCCAGAGTGTTTGCCGTTAAGCCCGGCACGGTTCCCGGCGAGGGACACATCAATGCACGGGAACGATGCCCATGCCAGATCCATGTCCGGTACGTCTCCGGCACGAAGCTCCCAAATGTCACCAAGGCGGTAGCGGTCGGGAGGGAAGTTGGCTGCGTAAACCTGCAGTTTCTTCGCGCTAATGTCGTTGGCGAACACGGGCGTCCAGCCGCACGACTCCAGGGCCATCTCGGCCAAGCCAATGCCGGCGAAGAAATCTCCAAGTCGTCTTGTAGCGCTCACGCTCACGGTAGGGCCTCACTCAGGCGTGCCAAACTTGGTGCTTCTCACCTTGTGTTCTATCTCGTCCGCCACCTCTTTCAGACGCCGACGCACGTCTCTCTCTCCAAAGCGGACAACCGTCCATCCTGAGGCCACAAGCTCGGAGTTAACTCGTGCGTCGCGGGCCACGTTGCGCGCGATCTTCTCTTGCCAGTAGGGTGCCATGTACTGCATCCGCTCTTCCGAGAGCTTGTGGCCGTGCCAAAACTCGCCGTCCACGAAAACCGCAACACGTGCCCGGGTGAATGCTATGTCTGGCCGGCCTGGTAGCTTGGCGTACGACTTGCGAAATCTGAGGCCCCTTCGCCACAGTTCGCGGCGCAAAGAGACTTCAGGGACCGTGTCCGTGCCACGGACCCGGGACATAATCCAACTACGTTTCTCCCGAGAGAATACGTCGGTCGTCGGTGCCACCCCGCGCGCAAGGCTCTACCGGGCGCATTATAGCCTCCGCCCACCATGGCGAGCTAGGAGACGGGCCGGAACATGGAGAGCACCCGCCCTTGAATCTCCACGTTGGAGGCGTCGGTGTAGATGGGCGGGAAAGTCTCGTTGGCGGGCTGGAGGCGCACGCGGTCCCCCTCCTTGTAGAACTTCTTGAGGGTCACCTCCTGCTCCTTCTTGAGCCATACCGCGACGGTATCGCCGTCCTGGGCGGTGTCGGCCTGCTCCATGACCACGATGTCGCCGTCGTTGATGAGCTCGTCGATCATGGATGTGCCCTTGACGCGGAGGGCGAAGACGTTCTCCCGCCCGCCGGTCATGTCCGGCGTCAGGGAGACCGTCTCGTCGTAGGCGACGCTGCCCTCCGGCACGGGGATGGGCTCGCCGGCGGCGATGCGACCCACCAGGGGCACGGCGACGCTACGCACGCGGCGGCCGCTGCCGTCCAGCAGCTCGATGCCCCGCGAGACCTCCCGGTCGCGCCGGATCTGGCCCATCCTCTCGAGGGCCTTGAGGTTGTAGTCGACCACGGAGGTGGAGCTGATGCCGCAGCCTACCTGAATGTCGCGGATGCTGGGCGGGTACTCCTTCCCGTCGATAAAGCGACGGATGAAGGCTAGGATCTTCTGCTGTCTGGGCGATAGAGTCTTCATGGCTCACCCTCGCTATGCGGGCTACGCCCGTCTGGGTCTCCGTTCTTTTGCTCGGAACCTGTGTTCTGTCGAACAACAGTACCACCCGACCGAGCCTTTGTCAAGCCTGTTGGTGCGAGCGACACGAGGGGTCGTGGTGCCTCGCCTGTTCGGTAGCAGGGCTCTTGAGGCGACACTACTCTTTCCGTAACAGTCGGAGTGAGGCAGATCGCAGACTAGCTAGCGCGAGGACGAGGTAGTACAATTGCGTCAAAGCGGCCGGACGCGCCCGGGCGCGTAGATGAACCGATTGCCTGGAGGTGCTCGCGCAATGAACGATAGCGCCCCGAAATACCAACAGCTAGCCAGTGAACTTGGAGTGTGGTTCGAGGGCCAGAATGAGTGGCCGACAAAGAAGGCCTTCGCCGCCCACCTTGGGATTGCCTACTCGAGCGTAAAGGACTACTTCAGGGGGCGGGCGTTCCCGAAGGCCGACGCTGCTCGCAAGTTGTATGGAGTCACCGGGATTGGTTGCCTGGCGCCTAGCACGGAACCGTCTTTGTTCTCGGACGAGCACGGCCTGGAGCCAGCGGGCACCAGTGAGCCCTCTAAGGCGGGGGACGAGCCTAAGGCGGATCTGGCGGTTGGGGAGGACGCGGGCCACACACCGCCGTCTGGATCGGGGCGCGAGGCCAGTGAAGGGCGGTTGGTCAGCACCGGAGAGGTTGACGAGAGCCCGCACAAGACTGTCCGAATCGCGGTATCAGGAGACGTGACGCTAAGACGCCTCGAGGTTGAGTTGGTCGACACTCGGGAGTTTCAGAGGCTCCGTTCCATCAAGCAACTCGGCACCTCCTACCTTGTGTACCCCTCAGCCACGCACACACGCTTCGAGCACTCCTTGGGAACTCTATTTGAAGCCAGCTCGATACTCAGACACATAACCGACAACCCGCAGAGTGAGGAGCATGAGAAGAAAGTGTCCCCCGAGGACGAAAGGCTTATTCGCTTGGCCGCCCTCCTCCACGACGTGACACACATACCGTTTGGCCACACACTGGAAGACGAGACCAGGGTGATATCACTAAGACACGATGAAGACCCCGACAGGTGGAAGCGCTTAGTCTATGAGTCGCCCATCGGAAGCAAGCTGATGGCCGTAATCGGGAAGGAAGGGCTGGACGAACTGACGCGAATCAGGGAGGCCAAAGGCGAGAAGGTGCCGGACCTGAAAGAGCGCGCGTACATCGCCGATGTGGTGAACAACACGTTGTGCGCGGACCTGCTCGACTACTTGAAGCGAGATGTCTACTTCTGCAACATCCAGGGAGGGCTCGGTGACCGATTCTTGAAATACCTGTTCCTGCAGGACCAGTACGGCGACGGAGTCATGGGGGTCGACCAACGCTCCAAGGTCCGCCGCCTTATGGTGCGCCTGTCCAAGAAGGAGGCCCCGCGCCACCGCCGTGACGTTCTGTCAGAGCTCGTCGACCTCCTCCGCATCCGGTATTCCCTCGGCGAAAAGGTGTACTTCCACCACGCGAAGGCGAGTTCATCGGCAATGATGGGCCGCGCTGTCTGGTCCGCCATGCATCCTGAGCCGGGCACGGGGGCTCCTCTAACTCTCAACGAGCTGTACGAGATGGGGGATGACCAGCTGCTGGCTCGACTTGAGGGGTTAAGAGACCCCGTCGCGAAGAAGCTGGCAAGAAAGCTCCTGCGCCGCGACCTCCACAAGTGGGCGTACACGCTCACGCGTGATGAGTCGGACGCGGCGCCAATGGTCGGGTGCAACTGGACACAAAAGATGGTGGACGACTTCCACGCAAACCCGGCGAACCGGACCGCAGCCGAAGACCAACTTGCGGACCTTTGCGGCCTGGAGCCGGGCGACGTGCTGATATACTGCCCCGATCTGGACATGGGGAAGAAATATGCTGGGATGCTGGTTGAGTGGAAGGGAGAATGCAGGCAGCTGCAGTATGTAGATGACCCAGCGACCAGACCTGCCCTGACAGCGATTCTCGAATCCCACACGCAGCTCTGGGGCCTTCACGTTTTCGTTGTCCGTTCTGGCAAGGAAGACGCTAAGAAGTGGCAGAAGCTGCGGGGGTTCTGCAGTTGGAAATTCGCGCCAGCGCCCCTGCCGCAGGACCGTGATCGACAGCTTGCGGACGTGCTGAGGATGTCAGTCAACGAACGGATGGGGAGGACGGGTTTTGCGGACCAGGCAGATAAAGTCGTCGAGATGCTGGTCAGCAAACACAGAAGCAGCAGTGATGGGATCAGCAGCGGTGGCGAGCTCACGTCCAGAGACATCGACAACGCGATCCATGAAGTGTCAGGTGATCAGCCCTAGGCATGAGACGCTCCACGGTCAGCGAAGGAAGCGCCGTCGCCAGATGGCTTCGGTCGCGCTACGGTCAACGCCCCATTCGGGCGATTGCCCAAGACATCGCGAGTGAGTTCCTGACTGCAGCCAAGGAAACTCGCCCCCCTATTGATCCGGCGTCCATCCTGGCGCTCCGTCGCGTGCGGCCCTATCGCCTAGTCACGGGCGCCCGCGCCGAACTGATGACCAAAGACGGGAGACTAAGTGTAGCTCAGGACGGGTTCCGTCTGGAGGTGAGGGCAGGGCCAAAAACGCGTACGCGTTTTACACTGGCACACGAGCTTGGGCACACAATCTTCTATGATCTGGACTCATCCCCTCCCCGGAGAATGCTGCACGGTGAAGCGCCGCGGGATGAGGAAAGCTTCTGCAACTTGGTCGCCTCAGAGATCCTCATGCCAGCCGACATGGTGGGGCCCCACATTCAGAAGCACCATCCGAAGGATATCGGGGCGTCTCCCATAACGACCATTGTCGGTCTCGCCGAGGTTTTCAAGGTGTCCGCTGGGGCCATGGCGCGGCGCCTCGTAGAGGACCTCGAGGTGCTCGATGGGATCGCGTTGGGTTGTCGCTGGCTCCCCAAAGTGGCGTCTTCAAACAACTCCACCCCCCTTGGTTGGGCATGGCGCCTCTCGTGGTGGGCTGCGAGCCCGGCGGTCATTGGGCCGCTTTACTTGCCGGCGGCGAGCAGGAGACCCAGAGTGGGGCTAATGGCGCTCGAGGAAGCCTACTTGCATCGGGCTGGCCTCGGTGTCGAGATCGATCTCAAGAGCATTAGCCTGGGCAACCTCCGGAAAATCCTGAGCGAAGAAGCCGGAGAGCGAGCAACTGCGCATGTGTGGGTGCATCCGATCCTTCCTTCAGGCATTCAGTTGCGCTCTAGGAGCAGTGAGGGACAAGCCCCCGAGGATCCCGCTGTGTTGGTACGACAAGCCTCTGAAGTCATCGCATTCTTTCCCCTAGGCGTGTACAGGAGCGCCGTTGCCCCGGAGCCAGGCCGACCCCTAGAATAGAAGATGAGGAATCCTGGGAGAGAGCGGGCGCCCGAAAGGGCGCCCTGAGCACTTGAGGGGGAGAGATGGAGAGAACCTCCAGCCTGGAAGGCCTCGCCGTGTCGGAGGCAAGCACCGAGGCGAGCGAGGGACACGGGGTGAAGCGCGCCCTGGTCGTCGCCGCCCACCCGGACGACTCCGAGTTCGGATGCGGCGGCACCGCCGCCCTCTGGTCGCGCCAGGGGTGGGAGTTCTACTACCTGGTTTGCACCAACGGCAACAAGGGCAGCGCCGACCCGGAGATGACGCCGGAGCGCCTGGCGCCCTTGCGCCAGGAAGAGCAGCGGGCGGCGGCCCGCAGGCTGGGCGTCAAGGACGTGTTCTTCCTCAACTATGAGGACGGGGAGCTGAGCTACACCCGGAAGCTGCTGGGCGACGTCGTGCGCCATATCCGACTCATCCGCCCCTACGCCGTCTTCACGAGCGACCCCGAGACTATCATCGTCCGCGACAGCTTCGTGAACCATTCCGACCACCGCTGCGCCGGGCTGGTGGCCATCGACGCCGTCTATCCCGCCGCCCGCGACCGCTGGAACTTCCCGGAACATCTGGAGGAAGGCCTGGAGCCCCACAACGTCAAAGAGATTTACATCTGGAGCATGGACAAGGGCAACTTCTGCGTCGACATCACGGACATCGTCGACCTGAAGATCCAGGCCCTGTTGGAGCACAAGACCCAGTTCGGCGACGGCGCCGAGTTCCTCCAGTTCGTCAAAGAGCGCTGGCGGGACGAGTCGGGCCGCTACCTGGAACGCTTCCGCCGCGTGGTGATGTTTCGCTAGCCCGCGACCAGGGCGTCTCCCGATTTCGGGTCAGGGATCAAGGCGCCCGCGCTTCCCCTTCTCCCCTGGCTTGCCTGACACCCCGGCGCTTGCCTGGCGGTTGAGTGCCGCGCCTTGGCAGCGGGCATGGTATGGGTCGTCGCCCCTTGACACCTTGGTGTACAATGCGCGTGTCGCCGCCGGGAGTCCGACAGGAGCTGCAGCATGGAGCGGCTCATCATGGCGGCGGCAGCGCTTCCGCTGAAGGCGTGCTAGGTCTACAAATGGCAAGAGCCTGGTACCACGTGGAAGGACTTGTTCTGAGAGGAGCAGCCGAATGGCGGACATTCCGATCAACATGAACATCCCTATGATCGAGCAGGCGAAGATCCAGGCGCGGGTTCTCGTGCCGGTCGTCAAGGCCTTCCAGGCCGAGCTTGGGGAGGAGCGGGCAAACCAAATCGTGCGCAAGGCGTTGGACTCGGTCTCGCAGCAGACCGGCCAGGCGATAAACTCTTTGTTTGACGGCACGCCGGCCGAGAAAATCGCGGCAGCATTCCCTATTATCGCCGCCGGCGATGCCCTCGACATCGAGATCATAAAGCAGACATCCGACGCCTTTGAGTGCAACGTGACGGGCTGCCGATACGCCGATTTCTTCAGGCAGTTGGGGGAACCTGAGCTCGGCTTTCTGTTCCACTGTAGCGACGACTTCGCCTTGACGAAGGCCTTGAGCCCCGACCTGGAGTTCACATGTACGCAGACAATCATGCAGGGCGCGGGCCACTGTGACCCGCGCTTCCGACTCAGGAAAGGCCGGGCCTGAGACAGCACGTTGTGACCACAAAGGCCTCTCCACACTTGCTCGCCAGGTAGGCTCACCACGACTCCGGCCAAAGGCAGCCTGAGGAAGTCGGGCCTCGGCCCAGGCCAGGGATGTTCGACGCGTCGCCTCGCCTTGTGGCAGTCGAGTCCCAGATGCGCGCTCAACGCGAAGTCCACCCGTTCAACGCGTGCGAACCACAGCCAACAGCCTCCATGCCCTGTTCCGGGTCCGCCGCGTTGACGCCCACTCTGGCCGCCCTTATCATTCCTCTTGCCGCTCGATTCGCAACGCCTTGAGCCTTCGGCCCGAGCTCAGGCCGAGGGCCAGTCGAAGGGCACCGCCCTGAGCCAACCGAAGGGCAGTCCAGGAGGACCACTGTGGAGATCGCCAGGGACAAGCTCCTCCAGATGTTCCGCACCATGGTCACGATCCGCGAGTTCGAAGACGGGGCCGGGCGCCTTTCGCAGGAGGCCCGCATCCCCGGCGTCGTTCACCTCTATGCCGGCCAGGAGGCGGTGGCCGTCGGCGCCTGCGCTCACCTGAACCGGGACGACTACATCACCAGCACTCACCGCGGCCACGGCCATCTCATCGCCAAGGGCGGCGACATCCGCCTCATGTACGCCGAGCTCTTCGGCCGCGCGACGGGCTACTGCAAAGGCAAGGGCGGCTCCATGCACATCGCCGACCTGGACCTGGGCATCCTGGGGGCCAACGGCATCGTCGGCGGCGGCGCCCCGATTGCCGTGGGGGCCGCCTTCGCCGGCAAGTACCGGGGTCGGGGTCAGGTCTGCCTCTGCTTCCTGGGTGACGGCGCCAGCAACATCGGGCCCGTCCACGAGGCGACCAACATGGCGGCCCTCTACCGCCTGCCCCTGGTCTTCATCTGTGAGAACAACCTCTACGGCGAGTACACCCGCCAGGAGCGCGAGATGGCCGTCGTCGACATCTCCGACCGGGCGGCCGCCTACGGCATGCCCGGCCGGAGCGTCGACGGTATGGACGTGCTGGCCGTCTACGACGCCGTCGGCGAGGCCCTGGCGCGGGCGCGCCGGGGAGAGGGACCCTCACTGCTGGAGTGCAAGACCTATCGCTACTACGACCACGTAGGCACCAGCTACGGCGAGGAGGAGCGGCCGGCGGAGGAGCGCGAGCACTGGCACTCCCGCGACCCCATCCTCCTCTTCCGGCAGCGCCTGGCCGCCGATGGCCTCCTCTCCGACAAGGAAGCGGAGGCCGTCATCGCCGAGGTGCGCTCGCAGATCGAAGAGGCCATCAAGTTCGGCGAGGAGAGCCCTTCGCCGAGCGTCGAGGACCTGACGAAAGATGTGTACACGTAGCGCCACCGCCACTAACCGCCACGCGAACAGAGCCCCTAGCCGTAGGGGCGGACCTTCAGGTCCGCCCGAACTCTCAGGCCCGCCCCCGCATCGTCGAAGGCTCGCACCACGTCTCGCCAGCTTTGACTACGCTGGTCCCTACGCGTATCACCTGGTGCTGTCCACCTACAGGGGTCTTTCATTCCTGGGCAGAGCGGACGTGGTAGAGACTTGTCTTCGCCGTCTCCGCGAAGCGTCAGAGCGTCGCGGGTTCCAAGTGCTGGCCTACTGCTTCATGCCCACTCACCTCCACCTGCTGATAGTGGGCAGCGCGGACTCACAGCTTCTGCCCTTTGTCAAGCACTTCAAGCAAACCACCTCCTTTGACTGTGGCGGCGAAGCACCGCCGCTCTGGCAGCGCAGCTTCTACGACCGGGTGCTGAGAGTGGAGGAGGACCTGGAGGACGTGGCCCGCTACATCTGGGGCAACCCGGTGCGGGCGGGGATGGTCGATGATTGGGAGAAGTTTCGTTTCTCCGGCCCGTTCGGGGCGGACCTGAAGGTTCGCCCCTACGAGGAAGGACATCAAACGGAAGTCAGGGCCGTAGGGGCGAAGCTTTAGCTCCGCCCCAGCGGTTGATGTGAGAGTGGCAGAATCGACAGTGGTCACGATCTACGGGGTGAGGAAGCCATGACCCGTGAACTCTTCTACATGCAGGCCATCAACGAGGCGCTACACCAGGAGATGGAGCGCGACCCAGACATCTTCGTGGCCGGCGAGGACGTGGGCCAGCACCAGGGCGCCTTCCATATCACCGCCGGCCTCTACGCCAAGTACGGCGAGCAGCGCGTGGTGGACACGCCCATCTCGGAGGCGGGCATCATCGGCATGGCCGTGGGCTCTGCCGCCTGCGGCCTGCGCCCCGTGGTGGAGCTCATGTTCATGGACTTCATCGGCATCGCCATGGACCAGATCATGAACCAGATGGCGAAGATGAAGTACATGTTCGGGGGCAAGGCCAGGCTGCCCATCGTCGTGCGCACCACCTGCGGCGCCGGCATCCGGGTGGCCGCCCAGCACTCCCAGAGCCTGGAGGCCATCCTCTGCCACATCCCCGGCCTCAAGGTGGTGATGCCCTCCTCCGCCTACGACGCCAAGGGGCTACTCATAGCATCCATCCGTGACGACAACCCGGTCTTCTTCCTGGAGCACAAGCGGCTCTACGGACAGCGCGAAGACGTGCCCGAGGAGCCCTACACGGTGCCCCTGGGCACTGGCCAGGTGAAGCGGCCCGGCAAGGACGTAACCATCGTCGCCACCTCGGCCATGGTGCCTGAGGCCCTGAAGGCCGCCGACAAGCTGGCCGAGCAGGGCATCGACGCCGAGGTCATCGACCCGCGTACCCTCCAGCCCCTGGACACGGGGCTGATCCTGGACTCGGTGCGGCGGACGCACCGGGTGGTGATAGCCCACGAGGCGGTGCGCTTTGGGGGCATCGGAGCGGAGATCGCGGCCCAGATCGCGCAGGAGGCCTTCGACTACCTGGATGCACCGCCGCAGCGCATCGGGGCGCCCTTCACGCCGGTGCCCTTCAGCCCGGTGCTGGAGGACGCCTGGCTCCCCAACGCCCAGGACATCATCAACGCCGTGCTGAACGTGGTGCCGGCGCGGGCATAGAACCATGCCCACCATCGTAGTCCTCCCCAAGATGGGCATGACCATGACCGAGGGCACCCTGGCCCAGTGGCTGGTGTCGGACAGTGCCCGCGTCGAGAAGGGCCAGCCCATCTTCCGCATGCTCACCGAGAAGATCAACACCGAGGTGGAGGCGGAGACCTCCGGCGTCCTCCGCCACCTCGTGCCTGAGGACAGTACCGTGCCCGCCGGCGCCGTCGTGGGCTGCATCCTGTCCCAGGACGAAGAGCTGCCCCCTGAGTTGCTCCAGATGGCCGCCGCCGCGGCAGCCCCTGCTCCAGCGACAGCGGCCCCAGTACCCGCAGCTCCCGGCGCGGGCGGCGGCGCCCCGCCCGCTCGTGCGACGGGCGGGTTCGTGCCGGCCTCGCCCCTGGCCCGTCGACTGGCCGAGGAGGCGGGCATCGACCTGTCGCAGGTGGAAGGCACGGGCCCCGGCGGGCGCATCCTCCAGGAGGACGTGGAGCGGGCCATCGCCGCCCGCCGGGAAGCGCCGGCGGTCCCGGCCGCTGCCGCGCCGGCTGCCGGTCGTACCATCCCCTTCAAGGGCGTGCGTCGCACTATCGGCCAGCGCATGCACGAGAGCCTCCAGACCATGGCCCAGCTCACCATCACGATGGAGGTGGACGTGACGGAGGCCGGGCGCATGTGCCAGGAGCTCAGCGAACGCTGGCAGGCAGAGCCGGCCGGGGGCGTGAGCGTCACCTACACCCACGCCATCGTCAAGGCGGCAGCCCTGGCCCTGGCCGAGCACCCGCGCCTGAACTCCACCCTTGAGGGCGACGTTATCCGCCTGCTGGACGAAGTGAACGTGGGCGTGGCCGTCGGCCTCGACGAAGGGCTCATCGTGCCGGTGGTGAGGGAGGCCGACCGCAAGCCGCTGCGCCAGATCGCCGTCGAGGCGCGCGAGCTTTCCGAGAAGGCGCGCCAGGGCACCCTCACCGTCGACGAGGTGACGGGCGGCACCTTCACCGTCACCACGCTCGGCATGTACGACGTCGACGTCTTCACGCCCATCGTCAACCCGCCCCAGTGCGCCATCCTGGGCGTGGGCCGGGTGAAGGAGGTGCCGGCCTTTGAGGGCGAGCAAGTCGTGCGGCGCTCCGTCCTCAACCTCAGCCTCTCCTTTGACCACCGGGTAGTGGACGGGGCCCCCGCCGCCGAGTTCCTGCGCCGCGTCAAGCACTACCTGGAGCATCCTAACTTGCTCACCGCGGAGCAATAGAGAGATATTGCCATAGTAGCGGCGACCTTATGACCATGAACTTGGCAATTCGACACCAGGAGCCCCGCCCACAAGGGTCCTGAAGGCCAGCCTTTAGGCTGGCACGGCAGCCAGGCTGAAGCCTGGCCTTCGTAGATTAGTTCCGACGTGTCGGCTTGTGATGTCAACGACCTTCAGGTCGCCACCTGCGCAGCGTTGAGATACGCTCGTGGCGACCTAAAGGTCGCCCCTACGGTCAACGAGGGAAGGGCGCTTTGCCTGACTTCGACCTGGTGGTGATCGGCAGCGGGCCGGCCGGCTACTCGGCCGCCCTGCGTGCTGCCGAGCTGGGCGCCGGCGTGGCGGTGGTGGAGCACCAGAGCGCCGGCGGCAACTGCGTCCGCTTCAACTGCGTCCCCAGCAACATCCTCCTCGATACTGTGCGCGCCGCCCTGGAGGCCCAGGGCCTGGGCCTCCAGGGCGTCCTCCCCTCGACGGGCGAGCCCAGCTTCAGCCGCGCCCTGGCCCGCCAGGCGCACCTTGTAGCCGGGGTGGAGACCGGCATCCGTAACCTGCTGGCCTCTCGCCGCGTCCGCTACGTGGCCGGCCGGGCGAGGCTGGCTCCTGAGGTCGGCGGGCCGGCCCTGCGGGTGGCGGTGCAGCTCGCCGAGGGCGGCGCCGAGGAGCTCTCGGCTGGCGCGGTCATCGTCGCCACCGGCGCCCGCGGGGTGCCGCCGGCGCTGCCGGGGCTACCGCCGGACGGCGTCCTCACCAGCGACCAGCTCCTGGCCCTGCCCGAGCCGCCGTCATCGCTGCTGGTGCTGGGCGGCGGGCCCGCCGGCCTCGTCTTCGCCCTGGAGTACGCCTTCCTCTTCACCGCCTTCGGCAGTCGCGTGACGCTGGCGGAGGCGGGCCCCCACGTCCTGCCCGGCGAGGACGGCGAGATGGCCGGATACCTGGCCCAGTCGCTGGAGACGGCAGGACTGCGAGTGCTCACCGGGGCGCAGGTGAAGGGCTTCGACGAGGAGGGCGGCGAGCGGCGGGCCCTGCTCTCGACCCCCGCCGGCGACACGGCCGTCCCGGCCGCCGTCGTGGTGGCGCCCGACTGCCGCCAGCCGTACCTGGAAGGGCTCGGCCTGGAGGCCCTGGGGACTCGCCTGGGCGAAAACGGCGCCCTGGCCGTCGATGATGGCGGCGCCACCAGCGTGCCCGGCCTCTACGGCGCCGGCGACGCCACCGGGGGCATCATGCTCTCCCACGCCGCTATTCATGAGGGCCGCGTCGCCGCCGAAAGCGCCCTCGGCCAGAAGAGCCGTCTCGACCTGCGGGCCATGCCTCGCTGCATACACACCCACCCCGAGTACGCCGCCGTCGGCCTCAGCGAGGAATCCGCCAGAGGCGAGCGGGCCGCCGGTCGACAGGTACGGGTGGGCCTGGCCGACCTCTCGGCCAACGCGCGCGCCGCCGCCCTGGGCCAGCCGGAGGGGGTCGTCAAGCTGGTGGCCGACGCCCGCACGGGCGAGATCCTGGGCGTGCACATCCTGGGGCCCCAGGCCAGCGAGCTCATCGGGCAGGCGGTGCTGGCCATGCGCCTGGAGGCCACCGTCTACGACCTGGCGGCCGCCGTCCACTGGCACCCGTCGCTGTCGGAGGCCCTGAGCGAGGCGGCGCGGCGGGCGCTGCCGACATAGAAAGACAGACGATGAAGTACGTGCGCTTCCTCCACCAGGGACGTGAGTCGTACGGCCTGCTCGAGGGCGAGTCCGTCCTCTCCTTCGAGGGGGACCTCTTCGGAGAGCGCCGGCCAAGGGGCCTCCGGCTGCCCCTGGCCGAGGTGATGCTGCTGGCGCCCGTCCGGCCGTCGAAGATCATCGCCGTGGCCCTGAACTACATGGACCACCTTCCCACCGGCGGCGGATTCATCTCTTCCGCCAGAGGCGGACCCGCCTCCGGCGGGGGCGAGCGAGATCGTGAGGTGCCCGGCGTCCCGGAGCTGTTCCTGAAGACCCTCTCCGCCATCGTCGGGCCGGAGGAGGCGATCGTCATCCCTGCCGGCGCGGGACGCGTCGATGCCGAGGGCGAGCTGGTGGCCGTCATCGGACGGCGGGCGCGGGGCCTCCCGCCCGAGGAGGCGCTGGGCTGCGTCCTGGGCTACGCCTGCGGCAACGACGTCAGCGCCCGCGAGTGGCAGCGGGGCGACATCCAGTGGTGGCGCGCCAAGTCCAGCGACACCTTCGCGCCCGTGGGGCCGTGCATTGTCGACGGGCTGGACCCGGCGAGCCTGGAGCTCCAGACCCGCGTCAACGGCGAGGTGAAGCAGAGCGGCAACACCCGCCTTCTCATCCACGACGTGGCGCATATCATCAGCTTCGCCAGCCGGGTGATGACCCTGGAGCCCGGCGACCTCATTTTCACCGGCACGCCCGGCACGACCCCTACTCTGTCCCCCGGCGACGTGGTGGAGGTTGAGATCGAGGGCATCGGCGTGCTGCGAAACCGCGTGCGAGGGGAGGAGTAAGAAGTGTTACGCGAGGACGTGGTTCCGGCGGAGGACCAGATCTACAACTGGATCGAAGAAGTCTTCCGGCAGGGTGTGCGACGTCCGGGCTATCCCGCCGATCGGTGGGCAGAGCAATGGATACAGGACCGGTTTCGCGAGTTCGGACTGGAGAGCGTCCGCGCGGAACCCGTGGTCACGCCCTACTGGGAGCCGCTTCACTCGTCGCTGGTGGCAGTGAGGGCCGACGGTGCGGAGGCCGAGATCCCCTGCTTCGCCCTTCCGTTCTCTTTGCCCAAGCACCTGGAAGCCACTCTGGTTCCGCTCGACGGCGGCGCGGTGCAGGGCGCCGTCGCCCTCTGCGAGCTTCCGCTCTTGCGAGTCCCTCATAGCTGGTACCAACGCGTCTCCACGTGGCAGTTCGACCCAGATGGCTCGTTCGCGGGGGCCAGCCAGCTTCTCCCGACCACTCTGCCTGGCCAGCAGGCGATGGAGTCAGCGATCGCCGCCGGGGCCTGCGGGTTTGTCGGCGTCCTTGCCGGCTACCCAGGGAACTGCATTGAATACTACGTTCCCTACGATGGGAAGCCCCGCCCAATCCCGGGTGTCTGGATCAGCGGGGGCGATGGAGAACGACTGAAGTCCTGGCTCGCCGAGGGTCCCGTGGTAGTCAGGGTCAATGTCGACGCTCGCCGAGCATCGATCACCTCGTTCAACATCGTTGGCGAGCTGCCCGGAGCGGACGATGAGGCAGTGATCATTGGTTCGCACCACGACGGCCCATGGTCGTCGGCCGTCGAGGACGGCTCAGGAATCGCGCTGGTGCTGGCCCAGGCCGCCTATTGGTCGCACGTTCCGCCGGCAGAGCGTCCGCACCGCCTCATGTTTCTCCTCAATGGAGGACATATGTCGGGAGGCGCCGGGCAGGCAGCCTTCGTGCGATCTCATCGTGACGAGCTCGACCACGTGGTGTTAGAGGTGCACCTTGAACATGCCGCCGACGAAGTGTCGGAAGTGGACGGCGAGCTGCGTCCGACCGGACAGCCGGAAACACGTTGGTGGTTCACGTCGCGTATCCCGCGCTTGGAAGCTGCGGTGCGGGAAGCAATCGAGGCTGAAGACCTGCGACGTTCATACATCCTGCCGCCAACGGCTTTCCGGGAGAAGCCGACAACGGATGCAGCGAACTTCTACCCCGCAGGCGTCCCTATCGTCAACTACTTGGTTGCGCCGTTCTACCTATTCGACGCGATGGATACACTGGACAAGATCCACCGGCCAAGCCTGGTTCCTGTTACGCGTGCCGCCATCCGTATCATCAGCTCCACCGCTGGCGTCTCGGCTTCGGCAATGCGCGCAGGTGAAACTCGGTAGGTGAGTTGGTGCGTGTAGCCCTCGTCCAGCTCCGCGCCTTCGAACTCGAAGAGGCGGCCGAAGGCCTGCGCCACACGCGGGAGATGGTCGACCGGGCGGCGGCGGAGCGCCCCGACCTCATCGTCCTGCCCGAGGTCACCTACCCAGCCTACTTCCTGCGTTCTCGAGAGGAGTACCGCGAGGTCGGGCCCCTGGACACCGGCGCCCTGATCCGCACCTTCGGAGGCAAGGCCGCCCAGCACGGCGCCCACCTGGCGGTGGGCGTCGCTTTTCCGTCAGACGAGGGGGAGGTGACCAACTCCGCCCTCCTCTTCGCGCCCGACGGCAGCCTCGTCGGCCGCTACGACAAGAGCTTCCTCTGGCACTTCGACCGCCACTGGTTCCGGGCCGGCGCCCACTACCCGGTGTTCGAGACTCCCCTGGGTCGGCTGGGCCTCCTCATCTGCGCCGACGGCCGCCTGCCCGAGATCGCCCGCTGCCTGGCCCTCGGCGGCGCCCAGGTTATCGTCGACTGCACGGCCTGGGTGAGCTGGGGCCGCCAGCCGAGCGAGCTCTCTAACCCCCAACCCGAGTACATGATGTCGGCCCGCGCCCTGGAGAACGGGGTCTGGGTACTGGCAGCGGGCAAGGTGGGGATTGAGGCCGGCAGCATCGTTTACTGCGGCTGCTCCTGCGTCATCGACCCCAGAGGCCGGATGCTGGCCTCGGCCGGGACGGAGGAGGAGACCGTCCTCGCCTTCGACCTGGACCCTGCGCGGGCGACGGGCCCGCCCTTCGCCCGCCGTCCCGACCTTTACTCGACACTCACGGCCCCCACCGAGGAGTTGCCGGTGGCCCGCCTGGCGGAGGAGCCGCTGGCCGTAGGGCCCGGCAGCCGGCGCCTGGCGGTGCTCCAGGTGAACCTGCCTCCGACCGGTGCCGCCTTCCTCGAGGACGCCCGGCGCTGGGTGGAGACGCTGCGCCGTCAGGACACCGATCTGCTTCTCTTGCCGGCCACGCCGGTCCAGCATCTGGGCGCCTACCCGGCCCCAGACCTGCTGCCGTCTCTCCAGGCGCTGTCGGCCCAGTCTGGCGTCATACTGGGGGTAACGCTGCTGGAAAAGACCGCTGGGGCGCGGTACCGGACCTTTTACCTGCTGGACGGCGGCGAGGTGCTCCTCGCCTACCGTCAGAGTCACCACGACCCCGACGCCACGGCTGCTGGCCTGTCGCTTGGCGACGTGCCCTGTCCGGTGGTGCCCACCCGGGTGGGCAACGTCGGCGTCCTGCTGGGCGCCGAGGGCTTCGTGCCGGAGGTGGCGCGCTCGCTGATGCTGCGGGGCGCTGAGGTGCTGCTGTGGCCGGCAGACGCCCCTCCGTTCGACGTGTGGGCGGTGGCCCGCTGCCGCGCCGACGAGAACCGCGTCTACCTGGCCGTCGCCACTGCCCCCACGGTCGAGGGCGGCGCCTGCGTGGTGGATCCCACGGGGCGGGTGGTGGCATCAGCGCTGGCCGGTCGGGAGATGGCCTGCTCGGCGCAGGTGAACCGGGCTCTGTCACGCTGGAAGGACATGGCCCCGGCCACCAACGTCGTGCTGGGGCGCCGGCCCGAGACCTACGGCATGCTGCTGAACGGGTAGGACGGGCTAGTTGGCCACTCGGGCGCGATACGTGGCTGCCAGGAGGGGGGCAGGCAGCCAGCCACCGTAGGACTCCATGACTTCCAGCACGCTGTTGACCTCGCTCTCGCGCAGGGGGGCGTGGATTACGAACTCGGCTGTGGACCGTGCCTCCGGTTCGGATTCACTCCAGCAGGGGAGGACTACGGCGATAGGGACAGCGGGCGCCTGGGTGCGCAGGCGGCGGGCCAGGGCCACGGCGAGCCCCCCACGGTCGGCCTCGATTATGAGAAGCTCAGCTCCTCCCACCACGGCCTCGTCAACTGGGGAGGGTGCAGGGGAGAAGCAGACGACCTTGCAGCCGTGGGCAGCGCACACGCCTTCGATCAGGCGGCGGCTTCCGGGCCGAACCTCTACCAGCGCAACCAGAGGCGCCGCTGGCGTCCGCTGCAACGGCCGTGAACCAGGGGGGAAGGGTCGTTTTGCAGAGGGCTTGGCGTGACTTCTACCCGGCCTGGGCGGAGGCTCGTGGTAGCCGCATTTCAGGCATGCCAGCGCTATGTCAGCGTAGTCGGCGTAGAGGTCACCGCCACACTGAGGGCAAACCTTGTCGCCCCACCTCACGTTGGGAGTCCTTTCCTAGATGGCGCGACCTATAGTTTCCAGGGCCCAGGCCAAGCTCCAACCGACAAGCTGCTCGGCTCGGCAACGCAGCGCGCGGGCGGGTGCGGAGCCGGAGAACTGCCACTGACAACTGAAGTCTAGCACCGGTGTCAAGTCGCCTACGACAAGATAGCCTACGCCTGACGTAGCTGGCGCTCCACTGCTTCCCGGATCTCCTCCACCTTGAAGGGCTTGACCAGGCACGGGTTGCTTATCCGCTGGAGGAACTGGCGTGTCGCCACGTTCACGGTGTCGCCGGTGATGAACACCATGCGTTCGGCCTGCTCCCGGTCTATCTCCCGCACCCGGCGGTAGAACTCCTGGCCGCTCATCTCCGGCATCTTGATATCGGTGATGATGAGGTCGTACTGGCGATCGAACATGCAACGGAGCGCCTCGGCGCCGCTGCCGGCGACGTCCACCTGGTGCCCGTCCATGTTCAGTACGTCCCGGAGGAGGGTCTGGATGCTGCTCTCGTCGTCCACTACCAGGATGGTACGGGCGCCAACCTCGGAGCGCGCCGCCTCCTTTTCCTCGACGACGGGCTGCTGCTCCGGCCCCTGCACTATGGGCAGGTCCACGATGAAGGTGGCGCCCTTGCCGGGCCGGCTTTCGGCCCGGATGCGGCCCCCATGGTCCTCGATGATGCCATAGGCGATGGTGAGGCCCAAGCCGGTGCCCTCACCGACCTTCTTGGTGGTGAAGAATGGGTCAAAGACGCGGCGCAGGTTCTCGGGGGCCAGGCCGGGGCCGTCGTCGGTGAAGGAGAGGCGGATGTAGCCGCCCGCGACGCTGGAACGCACGATGAGGCGGCCCTGGGCGTGGGCCTCCAGCATGGCGTGCTCGGCGTTCGTGATGATATTGAAGAACACCTGCTGGATCTGGTCGGGGTCGGCCATCGTCCGCGGCAACTGGGGGTCCAACTCCAGGTCCAGGGTGATGTTCTTCAGGCGCAGGTCGTAGCTGCGCAGCTCTAGGACCCGCTCCAAGAGGGTGTTGAGGTTCACCAACTCCTTCTCGGCCTTGTGGCGCCGGGCGAAGGAGAGGAGGTTCTGGACGATCTTGGCTGCCCGCTCTGCCTCGCCCTGTATGGTCTCCACCTCGTGGCGAGAGCGATCGTCCATGTCCCGGGTGAGGAGGAGCTGAGCGAATCCCATGATGCCGGTCAGCGGGTTGTTCAGCTCGTGGGCGACGCCGGAGACTAGCTGGCCCACGCTGGCCATCTTCTCCGACTGCATCAGGCGCTCCTGGAGAAGCCGCTCTTCCGTCACCTCGCGCAGGACCACGACGACGCCGCGCTCGAAGCCGCCCAGCGGGAGCGCCTTCACTGTGAGGTGACGGCGCCGGCCGTCCTCCAGGGCGTAGTCCACCTGCCGACGCTGCCCGGAGGTCCGCACCTCTTCTACCAGGGAGGCGATGGGCGTCTCCTCCAGGGCGACCTCCTGCTCCTCGGGACGGCGGCAGAGGGCGGCGAGCAAGCGGTGGGCCGCCTCGTTCGCCAGCGTACTGCCCCCTTCCCGTACCAGCACGATGCCGTCGTCCAGGCTGGCGATGAGGGCTTGTAGGCCACCCTCGTCGAATGGGTGAGGCGTCTCGGCGCGCTCTAGGGCCGTCGACGCCAGGCTGGCCGCCGAGTAGAGGAGTCGCGTCTCGTCAGGAGCGAAGGCGTTATCGCGCTCTGCCAGCACGCGGAGGAGCCCGACCGCCCGCCCAGACACGATGAGGGGAGCATCGGCGGCGCTGCGCGGGGGCCCCGCCACGGGCGACGCCCTTTCGCCGCCTCGCAGTTCCTCGATCTGGAAGGGTGGCCGCTGGCAGTCCCGGTGGGTGCCGCCGGAGAAGCGGAGGAAAGTGTCCATCAGGCCGGACGCCAGCCCCGAGGCTACCGCCTTGGGCAGGGGAGCGGCCGCATAGACTGTGGTCACATCGCGGCTGTCGAGACAGAGGACGGAGACGGCGACATCGAAGCGCAGGTGGGGCCGGAGGGCGGTCAAGACCCGGCGCAGCACCTCGTCGGGCGCCAGGCTGCGGGTCAAACCCTGGATCAGGTCGTGGAGAACGGCCACATGGCTCCCTTGCCGTTTCGTCTCCCTCTCCGCTGGCGCCATGTCGGCGCCGGTGCCGCCCGCACCGACCGCGCTCTCGCCTGGCGATTGTGTCATCGGCAGTACTCCGGGGCCTGCATGGTCTGGACGGGGCCGGCGCCAGCATAAAGCGAAGGCCCCAGGAATGGTTGCCGCCTATCGACGCCAGCCGGGTCACAAGGGAAAACCGAACGACGGAAGCCAGCGAGGGAAGCAGCGCTGGACGGCAGGCACACAACCAAAGGACACACGCTCGGCTCCACCTCTCCTGTTTGTCCGACAGGAGGGAATCGGCCGGTGCCCCCGCCAAACACCGCCAAGGGCGCAGCGGCTGAACCGCTTGGGCCTATGAGCACACCCATCTCCGGCTAGAGTGGAGACTCCAACCGGCAGGGTTAACTACCGACGCAATTATGCACCAACACAATCGGTTGTCAAGGCAGGCTAGAGCTGCGACCAGGGGGACGGCGCCGGCAGCAGTGCTCGCGCGCGGAGGTCAAACGAGGGGTGACTGCTGGCCCAGTCGATAGCGCGGAACATCGCGCGCCATGACCCGCGGGGCAGGACGCTCAATCCACTAGAGTGAAGGCACTGATGGCATCGCATGAGGGGGCTATACCCCCCAAAATGGGGCCTGCAGAGGGGTCATGGTAGGGGGTTTCACCGATAGGTCTGCAAAGGGCAGAAGACCGATACTGAGCCAGACCACTCCAGCCTGTGGCGGGCAAGACCACCCTCGGATTCGGACATGGAGGTGAAACGTGTCCTCCTCCGAGCCTAGGGAGTCGGCCGCTGGTCTGCGCCTCATCGTTCCCCTACCTTCAGAAGAGCAACACCTGGCCCAGGTTGTCCACGACTACATGCCTCTGGTGCGTCACGCCGTCAACCGGGTAGCGGTCGGCTCCTGTGGCGCCAGCATCCTCCAGTACGAGGACATGGTTAGCTGCGGCATTCAGGGACTCATCGAAGCCTACCACTCCTACGACCCGAACAAGGGGGCCAAATTCTCCACCTATGCCCTACCTCGCATTCGAGGGGCCATCCTCGACGCCCTGCGCGCCGCCCACCCGCTACCCCGCTCCCTACAAAAGTTCTCCTCGGACGCAGAGAAGGCCACCTCTGCCCTGCACGCGCGCTTGCGGCGGGCCCCCACCTACGAAGAGATAGCTCGGGAGATGGGGCTGACCTCGGAGGAGTACCTCTCTTGTCTCAGTTCCGCCAGCGTGCGCACCGTCTCCCTGGAGAACCTGGCCGACACGGCTGTCGACGGCAACACCGAGAAGCTGTGGGAGATGGCCGATGACGATCCGACTGTGGATCCAGACGCGATGGTGGAGAAGACGGCGGTGAAGAGCAAGCTCCGGGAGGCCCTGGACGCGCTGCCGGAGCGCGAGCGTAAGATCGTTCGCCTCTACTACCTGGAGTCCAAGTCTCTAAAGAGCATCGGCCAGAGTCTGGGCATCTCGGAATCACGGGCCTCACAGCTCCGACATCGGGCCATCCGACGCCTGCGAGTGGCCCTGATGAGGGAGCTGGAGGACGCGGCTTGAGGCGTCATTGATGCTGCCCCTGGGGCTCATAGCCAGCGGGCCTTCCGGAGAAGCCTACGCCCGGGCCCTGACCCAGCTCCCGGGGGTAGAGTTGACGACTGTGGCGACAGTGCCCCCCGGCCGGAGGCTGGCGGTCCGCGCCAGCTCTTGCGCCAGTCCGGCGGTCCTGGCCGCCCTTCCCTCATTGCAGGCTGTCGTGCTGGCCAGCAGCCTGGTGGAGCCGTACCCCCTCATCCGGCGCGCCCTCGTCCACGGCAAGCACGTCCTCGCCGCCGGTTCCTTCACTCTCAGTGCCGATCAGGTGCAGCGTCTGTCCACTCTAGCGAAACGCAGCGGACGGCTTCTAATGTTCGCCGAGGAGCGCATGCTGTCGCCCAGCTTCGCTCTGCTGGCAGACACAACGAAGGGCGC
>Ga0315296_10001043_pt1 | contig 24395 bp, 15 predicted proteins | sample YL17G14_18_MG_FD_203921 | JGI IMG/M metagenome (GOLD analysis project Ga0315296, IMG submission 203921) | Sediment microbial communities from Yellowstone Lake, YNP, Wyoming, USA - YL17G14_18 | ecosystem: Environmental > Aquatic > Freshwater > Lake > Sediment | place: USA: Wyoming | collected... | reverse complement strand
CGTATTCTTCTGTTTGTATGAAGCTTAGTATGGCGCCCCAGAATATTAGGCCTAGTCCCACTAGAGCGAGTATGGAGGAAACATATACAATGGAGGAGACAAGTGCGATGGCACCTAACCCGAGCATTGTCCAGCTCAGGGCTCTTGATAGATCGATGCTGTGCCATGGCTTTGTTAAAGCCAGAGTTTGCCGAGATTCGTCCACATTGTCACCGGTCATTTTCTCATCTTTTCAATGCCTTTCTCTATATATTAGAGTCATTCGGGTCTTCCATGCTTGCACTGGTTGATCTTGGTTGTTGGCTATTATGCTTCTTATTATGCCTATTCTCTCCAGTGCAGACAGGGATTGCTTGACTTGTTCTTTGTCCGTTGTCTGTTCAGCCTCCTGTTCGAGTGTTGATGTGATGTTGTCGAGCGTTGGCATTGTCTGTTTTTCCGTTTTTCTGATGGCGTCTATCAAATCTCTGTTTGTTTCAGACAGCCTTCCGTAGGCTGTCATGTTGTTCTGGCGCTGTCTTATTTCGTCGAAACCGTACATCGCTACGATTGCCACAATCATTGTGCCCGTGGTTGCAGCCAGGTACAATCCCTTTTGCGATATTACGGTTACTATCTGCGACCATATTTTGATTGGCTGCCAGTATTCTGCGATTACCGTTGCTGCTGTCAGCATTTGGCTTTCGATTCTCGGCAGGTCTCCTTGGTTCCTTGTTGGGACTATGAGACTTATTATCGCGAGTTTTTGCTCTGTGGTTTCGTTCACGTTGAACGTTGCGGATTCCACCCAGTAGAGCGTAGCTTGCATTTCATCTGTTGTGGCATACTGGAAGACGAAGAAGCGGCCTATTATTGGAGGGTTTACGGTGAGTTGTACGTCTTTTAGCAGTATTTGTTTGGCGGCTTGTTTGAGGCATGCGTCCCATTTGTGGAGTGACGAGAACTTGGATGTTATTCCGATTGTCACTAGTATTGGTATCTTGTTTGGATCTGTCGGAGCGTATACGTAGACTAGAACCAAGTCTTGTCCTGCTCTGGTTTCGTAGCCAGTGTCGCGGTATGCGAATAGCAGGTCGTAGCCTTGGATTTGGGGAAGGATCTCCGATGTCTGTTCTCCAGCGGGGGTGTCGACTCTCACTTGGATGGAGTTTTGCGCCAGTGCGAATACAGGTGTTTGAGTTGATGCCAGCAAGGCAATAGAGGCAAGTATTGTTGCTATTTTCACGATGTCTGTGACGCGGATTCTCGGAACTTCATACTTCAGGAGTGTGCCGCATTTGTAGCAGAAGCTATGGTTGCCCGGGGGTTTTGGGTTGCATTCGGGGCATTTTTGCGGTGGTTTGGCGAATATTTTTGTGTGGAGGATTTTTTCTGAGAAAAGCAGCAGGAGCAGTGTTCCTAGGAATATGAGTACCCATCCGCCGAATAGGTGGAATACTTGTAGAGCTGTTTCTTCTCCTGAGTAGTAGCCTATTAGGAGGATTAATGTTATGCGGAGGATGTTGATCAGGTATATGAGGGGCGCGCCTACGGCGAGTAGGGCTATTCTTTTCCATGGCTTGTCTCGGATCACGTAGGCAACGAACGCTGCGAACAGCACGAAGCCGATGAGGGAGTATATACCTGAGCAGGCTATGTCAACGGTGAAGGGTACGGTCGCTCCGTCTGATCTTGTTATGATGATCGTGGGGTTGCCGTATTCGCTTATTATGGTTGAGGGTATTCCGATGGTGTTTATGATTCCGTTTGAAACTGTTGAGCTCAGAACTGACAGAACGCTACCGATTCCGTACAGAGTTTCAAATGGCGGCGGTGTCAGGAAAATTAGGAAGGCTATGGGAAAGACCAGTTCTCTTAAGGTCTGCAGGTTGAAAAATATGAGGGTTAGTCCCGCGGCAAAAATCGGCAAGGTTGACAAGTGGTATTCTATTGGAGTGAACGTGTAAGAACCGTACCAGTAGAGCAATACTGCCGTTATTGACAGCAGTATCCCGGCGATCGTTGTCAGATGCCTTGTTCTTCTTGACTTGTTTTGGCCTTCAAGTGGCATCACTGCTCTAAGCATTTTTCTTTTGCGAAAAATCAAATATGCGAAGAGAAAAGGGATAGCCAGCGTGTGAGTTGCTGTTTCGCTTTGAAGCGCATCAGTAAATATTATCGTCAGGTCTCGGCTGAACAGCAGTATTGTAGCTAGGATAGCAGCTGTAGCTTTTGAGAACAACAGAATATTGCTTTGAGTCACGTACGTAAGCAAGCTTTTCTGCATTCTTTCAGCTCTCTTCCGTGGTTTCTACTCAATCAGAATGCGGCCGTGTCGATGTGATATAATCGATGTGATATAGTGAATCAGTTTGCGTTCAAAGCACTTTTCTTAGCTTGATACGTAGAGCTTTGAGAAGCGGAGCTGGGGGTTCCGTCACTGTTAGTGTCCACTCATGTGATGCTTGAGTTTCGCCGTCTTTCACTATGGCTGTTATGTTATGGGTACCTGCTGATCCTACGCCCGCTTCGAACATGTAGAAAGAAACGCTGCCGCCTGTTTCGGTTTTCATCAACGCTTCGTCAGCCCACCATTCGATTGTCAGGACGTCTCCGTCTATGTCTGAGTACGTGATGTTGAATTCTTGGTTTTGTCCTTCGGGAATTGTGGGATCGGTTTCTGGATAGCGCGAGTCGATGGTGGGAGTCTGGTTAACGTCGATTACTGTTACGAGCCAGTATTGAGTGGTCGTTGATTCGCCGTCTGACACGACTAGAGTTACGTTGCGGTCTCCTGAGGAGTAGTAGTCTGTCGTGTATGTCCAGTTTTGGTCTGCTGATTGGGAGGCGGAGTCAAGTAGCCACTCGTATGTCAATGTGTCGCCGTCTGGGTCGGAAGAAGTATGGGTGAATTCTAAGGTTTCGCCCTCGTTGACTGAGGGTGATAGGTTTTCGGGAGTGTACGTGTCGATTTGTGGGGGAGCATTCTGAATAGTCACATAAGCTTCTGCTGGAGGACCGTAGTCTTTGCCGTCAGAAGGTGTTACAACACAGGTCCATGTTTGGCCTCTGCTCGTAAGTTCGCGTGGGACCACTACGCTGTTGGTAAGATCTGGTTGCGGTGCGCCGTCTAGATACCATTCATACTCGTATGTGATGGTGTCTCCGTCTGGGTCGATGCTCGGTGATGTAACCGCGCAGGAGAGATCGTCATTTGTAGTTGGTTGGGTCGGCGTTATCTCTATTGCAGGTGCTGAAGGTGGTCTGTTGACGTCTGTTATTGTCACGCTCCATTCGTGTGCAACTAGCTCTTGTCCATCCGAAACTGTTAGCGTCACATTGTGATATCCGGCATCATCGTAGTCTGGGCTATACGTCCAGTCTTGCGTGTAGGCAACTTCGCTTGAGTCCAAGAGCCAAGCGTACAGAAGTAGGTCATCATCCGAATCGTATGATGTGTGCGTGAAGGCTAGGCTTTCACCTTCATTCACTGTTGGGGTGGCGACTTCTGGGGTGCATGAGGTTATGACGGGCGGACTGTTCAGGATCGTTACACTGGGTGAAGTGACCATGGAGCCAAATTCCATTCCGTCGCTCGGAGTGACTGTGAAGTACCATGTTTCGCCCTTTTTGGTTAAATGGGCCGGGACCAAGGGGTTGTCGTTGAGGTCTGTCTGGAGCAAGCCGTCATTGTACCATCTTATTTGGGTGCCACTTTCAATGTCACCGTCCAAGTCTTCATAAGTATATGTTGCGACCAAGCCGTCTGTCGTCAATGGATTGGTCGGAGTTATCAAAGGTTCAGTCGCGGTGGGCGGTGTGTTTAAGTATTCCTCGTCTCCGAAGACGCAGAAAGCTGATGGATCGCGCTGGTTGTTATATTCCGTTATGATCCAAGCGGCGCTTCGGGATATATTGGAGATCCTGACTTCATCCATGAACCCTCTGAATCGTCTGACGTGATCGTATCGATCTCCAATGAACGTGTTTCGTGTGGGCCATGTTGGACCCGCTTGGACCCCGCTTGAAGGCGTCGCATCGTCCAGATAGAGCCTGGAAGTAGTTCCGTCGTAGCTGACTGCAACGAAGTGCCATTGGTTGATTGTAATCGGTATAGAGTTGGCCAGTCTGCCATCGATATAGAACTGCAGGCGATTGTCGTTGTAGATCCGAAGGTAAGCTCCGTTATAGGCATACCATTCGGAGATGAAGTAGGCCGCTCCTGACGATGCATATATCCAGGCACTGAACGTGAATCGTTGCTCACTTGATAGCACCCTTGGCAGCTCGATATAGTCACCCACTGCGGCAAATTCCACCGCGTTGCCTATTTGTCCAGCGGCGCCATACGTGGTTACCTTTGTGAAAAGGGCATCATTGTGTTTTGCAGTGGAGTCTAGCGCGGCGCCTGATTTCTCTTCGAGGTGATGGACGGCAAGGAAGTCCGAATTCCAAACGGCCTCTGGATTCTCTTGATTGCTGCAGTATTCGTTCCCGTAGTACATGTAAATGACAAGATCATCCGTTGATGACAGTTGCTTGAGAGAAACCCAGGCAACGAGGTGCCCTGTGAAACTAGAATAGGACTCGATTTCATGATCAAGCTTTGTGCCTAGATGATCCGTGAACACGATGTCCTCGGCCGTAGTCCGAGCGTGCGAGGCTAGATTCGGATCCACGACGTTGATGAGCAAGGGGAAGTTCGTTTCGTCTGAAGCCACTTTTGTATGGTTGATGATTATTGTCTTTCGATATCGCCAGTCCGCGGTCGACCAAGGAGGAGGTGTAAAGGTCGTAAACTTGTATTCTTTGTGTGTCGTGTGTCCTACACTGTCTGTGGCATCCACTGCCCAGAAATACGTTGTGTTGTAACTATTCATCCCTGTTGTCGCTTGAGTGTAGATCCCGTTGCCACCAGAATAAGTACCCAGCGTCTCCCAGGTTCCAGAGAAGTTGGACATAAACACTACTGACATCGGTAAGTCATGTTGAAAGTCGTGGGCGTCCACCGAAAGTTTCGGGTTAAGCGGCACTCCAGCCGTTCCATTCGAAGGCGTCTCACCTGACAGGAATGGATTGGAGGGCCCAGGCGATTCCACGTACTCGGCCGCGCCTCTCCTGTACTCGCTGTAATATGGCACTCCTGTCCGCGATCTTGGGCTTGGCGTTGGCGCCACCGTGTCGAAGGCGAACACCTTTCCTTCTATGCCTGCTACTATAACCTCATTCAGACCGTCGTTATCTATATCTTGTACTCTGGCAAAAGTGTAGCAGCCTGCGCCACTCTCCCATATTTCGGCTACCAATTGATAAGTGTTGGCTGCCACCGCCTCATAGATTAGAATTGGGAAATCTTTTCCACTAGCTCCCTGACCTGGTTCAATTCCTAGAGCAGCTATGATCTCCATTTTTCCGTCGCCGTCAACGTCAGCAACCGTAGGAGGCCAAGCGCACTGAGAATCGTAGGCTGCGAGGCTGATGTCAGCATCCACTGCGCGCCTTCCCAAGTCCCAGATCACGAAGTTTTGAGGATCGCCATCGCGGGAATACGATAGAATGACTTCCAAGTTTCCGTCATCATCTACATCATATACTGTGGGCGTAGCATGACTTGGCAGTCCTCCCCTGCGATCGTCTTGGATGATATGGCCGTTAGACGCATCAAGAACGGCCAGTCCATTGTCGATAACATTCAAAGCTATTACCTCGAGCTTTCCGTCCTTGTTGAAGTCTACGAGAGTTGGAACTTGGCTACTGCAGAAGACTTTGGTTTGGTTCCATCTTGACGTGAGATTCTCGGCCCACCATGACCTCATACCCATACCCCAGTTATAGTTTCGATCTCCCATGTACACTTCGAACACTCCGTCGAAATCATAGTCTGCAACGGTTGGTCCGCCTGTGCAAGGATGGTAAACCGGTGTTTCCATCAAGACCTGGCCAAGATGATTCAGAGCAATCAAGCGACCATATCTTGTCGCACTGTTCTCGTCCTCAGTGGCGACGTAGATTGTGGGATATCCGTCATGGTCAATATCATAGGCAGTAACTGGAAAATCGCAGAGCCGATCTCCGGTCAAAATTGCACTCTGCCAATAGAGTGTACCGTTGCCAAACAAAGCAAATACTCTATCATTTCCAACGCCTTCTCCGTTCATCGCAAGAATCTCTGGAATGCCATCGTTCGTCAGGTCTGCAAGAGTAATAGCTCGGTGCACGCCCATAGGATATCTCCACAGATCGGTTCCATCAGCGCCATTCAAAGCTACGACAATGCTATCCCCAGACATCACAACTTCGGTTCTGCCGTCGCCATTAATGTCTCCTATCACTGGATGCAACTGATTGGATGCTCTGGCCGGAACGTCAGCTGACCATTTAAACTCAAGCATTTTGGCCGTGGTGAAGTGGAAAGTCTGGTTAACCCAGACTTGACTTCCGCTGTCAAGCACGCAAGCTTGCCAATAATATGTCGTGTCAAAAAGGTTCATTGCTGTCGTGTTCTGAGTGTAGATTCCGTTTCCACCTACATAGATGCCTAGCTCTTCCCACAAGCCAGAAGAATTGCCAAGGAAAACCACTGTCATCAAATGATTGCTCGTGTCAGTAACGCGTATTGATAAGGTTGGGTTAGGTTTGACAAGAGATGCACTTTCAGCTGGTGAAGGTTCAGATATCAATGCTGCGTCTTCATGTTGAAATGTACAAAAGCTTCTGGGATCCTTCTGATTGTTGTACTCCGTTGCTATCCATTCTGCGCTCCTGCTGATGTTAGAGAACCTTACTTCATCGATTCTACCCTTGAATGCCCTGCCGAGATCATAACGGTTCCCAAGATACATCGATTGCGAAGGCCAAACTAAGTTTGGAGCAGCAATGCTGGTCGGAGATCCTCCATCGACATACAAACTCGCCAGTACTCCATCGTAGGTAGCTACTACATAATGCCATTCGTTGATAGAGATGGGTTTCGAAACCATCACGTTGTTTACGTAAAGCTCCACACGTTTATCCGAAAAAACCTGCAGAAAGGCTCCTCGGTAATTATACCATTCAGAAATGAAGTAGCGCGCCCCCGATGCTGCGTATATCCAAGCACTGAATGTGAATTGCGTTTCGATTGAGTACACTTGGGGAAGCTGGATACGGTCGCTGCTTCGAGTGAACTCAAATGCATTGCCAACCTTTCCATTGGCGTTGTATCCTGAGACTTGTGTAGCAACAGCGTCCTTGGCGTTCGATGTGGAATCCGTCGCGTTTCCAGAGGTTTCCTCCAAGTGATGCACGGCAAGAAAAGATGAGTCCCAGACTGCTCTTGGATTCTGCATGTTCGAAGCTGCAGGGTTTCCATAGTACATGTGGAAGACAGTGTCGACCGTGGAGGATAATGCGGGGAATCTAACCCACGCTATTAGGTGACCATTTGCACTGTCGAAAAGCTCGATTTCATGGTCCAACAAGGTTCCAAACTGATCCGCAAAAACAATGTCGTCTCCATCAGCTTGGGCGTAGCTACTCAGATATGAGTCGGTTGTGTCGATTAGTACTGGAAAATAGGTCAGATCAGAAGCCACTTTGTCGTGTTGAATCGTCCCTATCTGTCTGTATGCCCAGTCAGTATTCCACCACTCAACATCGGCTTGGGCAACATATCGCACACCAGATCCAACGATGGAAATACCCAAGATTATCAGAAAGACTGCAAACAAGAACACCGCCCTTTTCCGATTTCCAAAAACAAACGGCAACGCTACTGCCACGAAGAGTGCCCCCACGTAGAATAAGATCAAAGCATTTGAGGAATTGACTACACCAAGAAGGTTGATCGATGAAGAAAAGAGCATGCTGACAATCAGCAATGCAGCCATCCCCATCGCAAATGAGGAGATATACACCGATTTATGAATCACTCTGCTTTCCCCCAAACATAGTTCAATTGCGAGTAGTTAAACCCGTATGTAATTGAATTTTATTGCACGCGCTAGATAAACGTTGTTTCAGATCTAGTAGGCTTCTCTCAAAACATGGCCGATAAATCTGCTGAGCGCGACCTTTGAGAAACTGGGGTCAAGCATGCTTTCAATCTGTCTGGAAATGCTTTTCCTAGCCTTCTCCTCGACTCTGATTTTCTCCCAGAGAGCCTTGCCTACTGTCAAAATATGAAACTTGTAGGGAGCTTCAGCTGTTTTCGATCTATGGATTTCAATCGGATCCAATTGTAGATTATACAGAATTTTGCGGATCTTTTCCGGAATCGTTCCGTGTGCGATTTCATGAAGCTGGGCAGTTATTCCTATGTGAACTCTCGCAGAATTTGTAAGAGCGTTCTCGTAAATCATGCCAATGAAAGTCTCCAGATCTCGAGAATCCATTTGGACCAAGAAATAGAGGGTTGAATAATATTCTGAGAGCGTGTACATCTGTTCCTTGATCATGGAATGGGCAATTATTGCGATAAGATCTGCGGGTGGAGATAAAGTTCGTATGGTTTCGCCGTTAGGCCCGATATTCTTCTCGATAACATGCTGACGAATCTTGTCTTTGTCCAAATAGATTACTTGACTTACAGCTACTTCTCGGTATAGATCCACGCCTATGTTGAGGTATGGATCTTTGAATGTTATCGAGTTTGGGCCATGCCCGAGCCTCTCGTAACCTGCACCATTCATTCTGCTTATAGACCTCTTATAATCTTCGCCTTGCTCAAGAATAATGACATCTATGTCAACAGTTGTTTCTAGATAAGGTCTAACGGTTTTGAAGAGCGCATATTCAATGGCTGCCTCCCTTAAGATTGCTGAAAGTCTAAGCATGGCGTCATAGGTAGACTGGCTTCTCCCGTGGATGTCAATATACGTTTGTTTCAGTTTTCCAAGCTTATTCCATTTCTTGATCGCCGTTAGATAAAGCAAAGGCATTCTATTTTTCACAGCTCTGTAGTAAAGCGACATTACCTCCTGATTGTTTCTTGGCGATTCAGTTTCAAACATAAATGGAGAGCCGACGATTCTCAAGAGCCGAGCTGTTTGAGTCATATACCATCTTCTCCGTGTCAACTACAGATGAACACTGGCAACGTGAAACGCACGAATATCATTTCAGCGTCATTCAAGATGCGTATGTTACTTTTCCAGAAGAAAGTCAGGGATCTTTCCAGATGGCTGTGGGGTAATTGCATCAACAAACTCCACATGAATATCTATTTTCTCATTCAGAAATGCGATCTTCGTTCTATCGACTGTCTGTTGCTTAATTTTCTCTTCATCTTTTCTGGACATTTTTTCGGCGCATACCAATTTCACAACTACTCTCTTTCTGTTCTGTTGGAAGGTGACCTGAAAACGTTTGACACTATCCACGGTTCTAAGCAGAGCAGAGATATTGGCCCCAAAGGTAATCTTCTTTCCGCTCGGCAATGTTGCGACGTACATTGATCGGCCCTCTATTTTCTTGAGAAGAGGCCAACCTCTCCCGCAAACACATTTATCACTCGTCAATGAAGCCAAATCTCCAAGATCGTATCTTATGAAAGGCATTGCACTATGATATAAGCTAGTAACTACTGTTTTTCCCGTCTCGTCGGGTCCTACTGGTTCTCCATCTCTAATGAGTTCTAATATCAGATAGTCTGTTATGACATGGAGCCCCTGATGCTCACTGCATTCAAAAGCTATCCTCGGGAATTCTCTGGAACCATACGTGTCATTGGGAGATATGTTCCAGCAATCCTCGACCATTTTCCTATGACCCTCAGTTAGCATCTCAGCTTGAGTAAATACCAGATTTGGCGCTATGATCCTCAGACTGTTGCCGAAGTCTCCCAATATGCACTGTAGTGCTGTAGGAAAGGAGTAAATGACGTCTGGACTAATTCTGGTCATTTCTTCGACATTGAACGCTGGCTCGTTGAACACTGAAAGGTAGTGCCCCTTCATTAGTCTTGCTGGTCCATGTCTGAAAACGCGGGAACTGTCGTCCGGGAATCGGGCTGACAATTCAAGGTAGGTGTCCCTCATACTCATGCCGCATTCAAAGAACGAGTAGTAGACCAGAGCGGACCCTGTTTCTTTAGTCGGGTAATCTTCGAGTATATTCAAAGGAGTTCCCGTGGTCCCGCTCGAATGGGAAATCGTACATTCTTCTGGTCTAGACTTTCTCGAAACAAAGCTATTCCAGTTTTGCAGAATTTCAGCTTTACTAGTTATCGGTAGCTTCGCCAAGTCCGAAGAGCTATTTATATCGCTGGGCCTTATTCCTTTTTCTCTGAATGCAAAATGGTAGTAGGGTACATTATTGTATGCATGATAAATCATATTTCGAAGCTTTCGATTCTGAATTCTTTCCAATTCACTCGGTTTGCGGTATTGACTGTTCTTAAGTCCAACTATGCATCCAGGCATTCGAAAGGTCGAAAGAAACCTTGAATATTCCACTATCAAAACCTCTTCATAAGATGACACGTGCGTGCGGACTGCCGTACTTGAGCTCTTTTCGCGAAAAGCTCTGGAAGTACCCTCAGTCCATCGATATTTCCTTTCAAGCACATATAGAATCGATCAAAACGACGCTTAATCAAATGTGGCATAATCTCCCAAATGACTCTCCACGGGGTCTCAACTAAGAAAAACATTATATCTAGAATTCTGAAGTTCTTGATCACAAAGTACCATCTATTCCTAATAAACAGGTAGTACGTACGATTGCTTTTTCGACCTGTTGTTCCGGAACCGTAGTGGAAGACTGTGGCAGTTGGTACATACATGCACCTCCAACCAAGAGACTCTAGCCTCAAACCAAGATCAACGTCCTCGTGCATATAGAAAAAATCTTCGTCCCATTTCCCTGCCTCCTCCAGAGCTATTCGACGATATAGAGCTGCGCACGTGCTTGCTAGGACAATCTGCCTTGGTTCGTCATATTGGCCTTCGTCCTTTTCTCCTCGACCAGCTAGGTGAACATGCCCTCTTCTGAATCTGAGAAAACCGATATATTCAATTGTGGTCTGGTTATCCATTCTCATTATTTTGGCTTGGCATGAGCCAATATTTACATTTGATTCAATCGCTCCAACAAGCTCTCCCAAGCAGCGTGAGTCCATTACGGCATCATTGTCGAGAGTCATGATGTACTCCCCAACCGAATTATCAACGGCAACATTTCTCGATACTGAAACGCCAACATTCTCTGGTCCTAGTTCAACCACTCTCACATCTGGAAATCTCATTCTCACAAACTCTACTGACCCATCAGAAGATCCATTGTCAACGAGCAGAATCTCATAGTCTGCATATTCCTGATTCATAGCTGATGATAGACAATCTTCAAGGCATCTCACTCCATTCATGTTGAGGATGCATATTGATACCTTCGGCGCCTTTTTCAACTATTTCAGTCTCCAATCTGTTTCATTTCGCAACGACCCTGATCATTTCAGGGATTCATTCGCTTTGAAACTCGCACATTGCTCGTTCGACTCTCAATTGTTCGTGTGCACAATTCTATTTCACTATCTGCAGGAAATGGATTATAATGTTAAGCTGGGCTCTCGCAGAGTCATCCCAATCGTATTCTCTTGCTTGTTCTATCGCATCCATGCTCATGCTTCTCAGCATTCCCTCATCTTCTAAGATAGTAGTGGCAGCTTTTGCCAACGCATCCACGTTACCAGTTGGCACCGTCTTTATGCCTTTCTTGTAAATGCCTTCATAAGCAGCAAGATTGTAGGCTACTACTGGCAACCCACAAGCCATGGCCTCACAGATTGCCAATGCAAAACCCTCACCATAACTTGGAAAAACGAAAACTCTACTCCTTTTCATAATCTTATATTTCTCGTCATCCAACCAGCCAGTTCGAATTATGTTTTGACCCAGATCCAGCTTTGATATCAACAAATTGAGTTTCCTGACAACTGACTCTTCTCCTACTCCAATGATCGCAAGTTTCGCGTTTGGTTTTTCATCAACGACTCTTTTCCACGCCCAAATCAAATCAAAGATGCCTTTTCTGGGCATCAACGCGCCCATGAAACACGCGTCAAAGTCTTTCTCGCCATTTACCTTGATTGAAGGAATGTGACTGAAATTGACCCCATGCCTGATCGCATGAATCCGCGCAGGCTTGGCAATTTGCATCTCTGTCAGTAGTTCTTTGTAGAAGTCCGAAACAACAAGCAGAAGATCGGCCCGCCTAGCCAGAATATTTCTTACTGAAACACCGAGAGATTCTGCCAGCGATCCGATAGCAGTAAGCTGTCTTCGATGGTGCCTGTAGCAAGATGTAAAATCACCTTCATGTTGTTCCAATAATTTGAAGACAATTACAAGAGGAGCTTTGGTTCTTCTTTTTGCAGCGAAGGCCGGAAGGACACTAGTGTAAGGCTCGTTGGAATACACAAAGTCAAAATCTTCGCGCGGTATTTTTCTAATGGCTCTTTCAACACACCAATACCACGATAGAGCTGATGTAGTCTCGGGAAAGTCATAGACTCGCGGAAGGAATTTCAATCCTTGTCTCTTTAGTATAGAGGAACCTTCCCTTGTTGTGATTATGTGAATTTGGTTTCCCCATTCTGCCCACCTCTTAAGAATCTCAATAAAACTGCGTTCTCCTCCGCTCATTGAAGTTCCGTGATGTGGCAGGAAAGACAAGATCTTCAAAGGTCTGTCCATGTAGTACGCTCCCTTTCGGAAATCCAAAATCAGCCTAACATGAAACGACTATTTGCTTTCTGCAAGCCATTTCACGAAGTTTCTCAGCCCTTCTTTCAAAGTGACTTTTGGATCGTATCCCAGGATTTGCTTGGCTTTCTTTATCTCCGCATGGGTATCAGGAACGTCGCCTGCGTTGGGTGATTGATAAAGGGGCCGCACGTTCCTTTTGCCAGTTAACTCGATAATGTTCCTAACGACGTCATTTACAGAGACTCTTGAACCTCCTCCCAAGTTGAACACTTGTCCGCCAAGTCCATCCACTTCAGCTGCAAGCAACGTGCCTTCAACTATGTCGCTCACATATGTGAAGTCACGCGTCTGATTTCCATCACCATATATTACGGGAGCATCATTCCGTAGGAGAAGCTCTGTCCACCTACGTATAGCCATGTCAGGCCTCTGCCTTGGCCCGTAGACTGTGTGGTAACGCAGCATTACTACTGGCAAGCCCCACAACTTGCAGAAAATCCTACAGCATACCTCACCTGCAAGTTTGCTAGCACCATAAATCGAGATCGGCTCAGTTGGATGTTCTTCGTCGATTGGCATGTACTTGGGGATGCCGTAAACAGAGGACGAAGAAGCGAACACTACTTTCTTGACTCTGGCCTGCACTGCTGCGCGCAGGACATTGATCGTCCCACATGTGTTAACGTGATTTGTCTTGGCTGGATTTTCCAATGAGAATCTGACGCCAGGCTGAGCGGCCAAGTGGAAAATGATATCGACACCTTGCACAGCTTTAAGCAGAATCTCGCTCTCCAGAATGCTAGCCCTAATTAGTGTGAAATTCGAATCAGAAAGATGTTGCCGTACGTTTTTTTCTTTCCCTTGGTAATACTCATCAAAGCTATCGTAAACTATGACTTGATTTTCGGTCTCAATTAGTCTGTCCACTAGGTGGGAACCTATGAAACCTGCCCCCCCAGTCACCATGACTTTGAGTTTACTGAGTTCCACAGCATATGCCTCACAATAGCATTTCCCTTACTAGGGTACTGGTCTATAATAGCTTGCTTAATGATGCCCGTATGGAGAAATCTTGCCCGAAGAACCTTGAAAGAACATGTGCCAGCCCAGTAACGACCCCATAAAGCAATCCGTAGACTCGATATACCACAGTAAGAAGCCCATTCTCTCTTGCTCTTGAGATTCTGGAAAATGCAAGCACAATTATGCTGAGAAAATAGGCAATCCACGAGAATTGCTCCCCTTTTGGTTTCAACGAAAAGAATGTAAGGGCAAACTCCGCATCCCGAAGAGCCGCCCTTTTGTGACTTCTATAGAACCTGCCTAAAGATTCTTTCTGAGTGATGTGTTTGACTCTGGCATAAGGATTGAAAAGCAACACGTATCCTCGGCGCCAAATGTGATAGGACAAAAGCTGTTCAGAAGTAAAACCTAAAACGAGCTCTTCGCTGGCTCTCACTCCTCTTATTGCTTCTTTTCTCACAGACATGTTGGCCCCCATTCGAAGCAGACTGTAATGAATCTCTTTGATGCCACTCCTTAGCAACTGAGTATCATGATGCACTAGGCCGTCTATGCCAAAGTAGAACAACCAATTTGACATTCCGGCCAGAGGACGCGACCAAGGGAAGTTGAAGTATTTCAGTCGTCTTGAATAAGAATAGAAATCATTCTCTGGAATCTGGACGATCTTTCCATCTCGTGAAATCATCACCGTTATTGAACTGCCCGAAACACCTCCGACAGACTCATCTCTTTCATAAACTGCGACGTGTTCTTCAAGCCAGTTTCTATCAGGTATTGCATCGTCATCAAGAAATGCCAAGATTTGCCCTCTTGCCGCTTCCAAACCGATATTATAAGCATCCGTAACATATCCCTGCTTCTGCTCAACGATCAATATGGGCAATTCTTGGGCGTACTGCCTAAGGATTTCCTCGGTCCCGTCGCCTGAGTATTTGAGGACAACTATGACTTCAGACGGCTTGTATGTTTGCTTTCTTAGTCCATCTAAAGTACAGCTGATTAGATGTCCTCGTTTGTAAGTTGGAATAATTACACTAACGGATGGTTTCAATTGTCACAACCGTCCTCATACATTCTTAGAGAAGTACTCATGATGTAATGCATTATCGTTTGCGTTGCCCCATTCTGCACATATCGCAATAGCCCATTATCGTGAACCTGCTTGCCTGCTAGTGAATGTTATCATCCAGTACGGCCAACCTGAATCATAGATCTTTTCTTGAAATGCGTTTGAATCCGTGATGTTTTTAACAACCTGCAACATAGAAGGATTATAGTCCATGAATGCATCGCGACAAATCAAGCGATACGTTAACACTATAGCCTGTGAATTGATCCTTGAGAAGTTTAGCTTGCCATCTGAAAACTCGTACCCGCTTAGAACGTACCTGCCAGTAATGTTTTCTACACCCAATCCACGAATGTAAGAATAGCCCCAAGGAGCCGTGAACTCGAGCAGAGTATATTTTTCTCGGCTATACACATCTGCAAAAAAGATCGCCGATAGTTCGCGAGTTGGCGGATGTAGAAAGGGCAACGGAGAGTATTTGATTATCGGGATCAGCATTGAGGGAACTACAATAAGAAAGATGACGAACACCATCTTCGCAACTTTTCTCAGTTTTGAGTAGGCTGGAGAAGACCGTTTTAGAACTTGATAGAGAAGTTCTCCAATTGGAGCCCAAGAAATGAACGAGAAAAGCACGGGTCTATCAAAATAGGGTAGACCTGCATACAACAGGGGAACAGCACTAAGCAAGTTGCTAAGGTTCCAGCCTGCCAAAATCACCAAAATCTTGCGAGTATTGGGATTCCTACAGTGGACGTAGACGATCAATGGCAAGAAGATGCTACACGCAAAAACCGCAATTGTCAGCACCAGCCTTACATCGATCAGCAAGCTGTACGTTGTGGTATATCCCGAAAATATCCTAGAAACGCCTGATACATGTTGCGGTTCTTCCATCAAAGAGTTGTACAACTTGACGAAAATGTTTCTAAATATCTGAATGTTGTTCAAATCCGTAACACTGTTCCACAAGAACCAAAATGCAGTACAGAATGCAGCTCCGTAGACAAACGTTTTCATGTCTTTCCTTTTGAAAACTTTGAATACGGACCCAACTATCGCGATCATCATTACGTTTGCCACAAAGTAGATTGGAGTTGCCGGGTGCGATACAACCATCAAAAAGATCTGTGTCGAAAGAAGCAAGAAGATTCTCCGATCATATCTATGCAGGACTAATTCAACCAAAAACAGCCATGAAGAAAAATAGAATATAAGTCCAAAACTCTGCCTGCTGAGATGAAAAACGTTCGGCCACATAATCGCCAGGAAAAACATCGGCATTAAATAAGACTCTCCTCCATTGATTCCCAGATATTTCGACATCAAGCACATGATGGCTACAAGGATTGAAACAATGAGAGTCTGATAGATCTTCATCAACAAGAAAGCATCAATTCCTGTCGCCATCAAGAAAGAACCCAGAAACAACCCCAAACTGGGGTTTTCCGATAAATAATGGAACTCACCTATTCTCCCATTCCTGACGACATAGACTGCTTCAGATGCAAAAGGGTACGTGTCTGTAAGCCAGGAATTGGCTAACATTACGTCTGGCGGCGAAACAATCAGAAACGCAAAAATGAAGATGGAAAAGGCGCGCAAATAAACGCTCTTGCTAACAAAGGCTGTTGTTATCGATAGTATCAAAACTGCATAGTAAATTAGAGTTGGCAGGTGTTTAAAATAGAAATAAACATCAGCCTCAGCAGAGTCTACTTGTGGCAAGCTAACGCAAACAAATGAGAATAGAACAGCTAACGAGATGCCGATTAGAAAGTTCTTGGTCAGCACTTTCATAGTTATCTCGCCAAAAACTCTTCTCATTTCCGAACTCGCATAATCATACGTGCCTGTCTCAGTTGTTTAGTATGGAATCGTATATTTTACCCAGATTGCTGCCAACGGCTTCATAAGAGTTCTCTTTGAGCACTCTCCCTCGCGCCTTCCGACCGATGGTCAAGGACGTTTGGGGATCTTCTAAAAGTCTAACTATAGTTTTGCCTAGTAAACATGGCTCTTGGAAGTCTGCAAACACGCCGTCCTCATTGCTTTCTACAACTTCGCTTATGGCACCAACAGGTGTAGTTACGACCGTGCTTCCGCAGGACATAGCCTCGAGCAAAACCAATGGCGGATCTACCCAATATGGCCTAATGAATGGGAGAGCAACCAAGTCCGCCAAATTGTAGACTTCTTCTATGTTTCTGCAAGGACCTTGGACTACCACGTTTTCCTGCAGCTTCAAGCTCCGGATCATATGCTGTACATATCTCTCGTAGACTTCTTCACCTTGTCGTCGTGGATGAGAGACAAACAGTAAAGCATTTGGCATGGATTTGGTCCAGTAAGGAACAGACTTCAACAAGTTGATTATTCCGCGACTGGGAGCCAAGGAACCTACGTAAACCACGGTTGGGCGATCTGGAGACAACGCGTACTTCTCTCGTAGCTGTCTCTTTTTATCTAGCGGCTTGAACCTGTCTGTGTCGACAGGATAGGGAGCATAATGAACGAGCTTAGGGTTCAACCTGATTTTCTCAACGAAGTAGTGCAACATAGAACGGTTGACTGTAAGAACGTGGTTGTTCCCACGGGAGTAAAGACCTGTCTTGAAAACAAGTTTACGGATCAGGAAGACATCATCTCTTAAAACAAACGATGAATGGAAGAAGTGAAGCAGGACTGGCAATTTGAAACGCGATATATAACGAATAGTCAAAAAGGCTTCTTTGTTCATGTTGAGCACATGGACCAGATCGACGTTCAGAAATCTTGCTCGGCGCAATATTTCCAGGGAGGCCAGCAGATCATCAAATGCTGAAACAACGCCCGGAAAGAACCAGAACCTACCGTCAAGTCTTGTGATCCTTGAGTTGATAGTGATAACGCCTTTGTTATCTCTCTGCTTCTGTGACCGAGACTCGACTGACAATACTCTCGAAGCTATGCCCGTTCTTAATGATGCTTCAATCATTTCCTTGGAAGCAATATGGTGCCCTTCTATGGGCGGATTCAACATGTTACGCGCGACATAACACACTTTCAAAGTCCGTAAAGACAAGCTTCTCCTCTCCGTAGCTTCCATGAACAACGATTCCTGAAGTGGAAGTGTTCTATCTGCAGTCTCTCAAACTGTCGTAGATCTTCATAATTCTCTTGGCAATATGATTCCATCCCAGATTTTGCAGAACATAAGATCGCCCCTTTTCGCCCATCTCTTTCCTGGATTTCTCATCACGCATCAAGTCAACAATAGCATCAGCAAGAACCCGAGGGTTGTCAGGGTCAATCAATAACCCTCCACCGCTCCACTTGACAACATTCTCCTCACTGACTCTGCTCATAATCACTGGCTTGCCCATGGAAAAATACTGTACGACCTTCATCGGGGTCTCTATTTGCATTACATCGTAGTGAACCATGGATTTATAGGGGCAAACACAGAGGTCAGCTAAAGACAAATAATCATTGAGGATATCTGCTTCCACGAAGCCTGCAAATCTGAACCAATGGCCAAGCCCAAAACTCTTCACGATGCTCATTATCTTGCTTCGGATCGGTCCATCTCCAACGACAATAAACTTTATGTTTGAATGCCATTTAGATGTTATTTTTGCCGCACGAATCAATGTGTCTAGCCCTTTTTCTTCAGTCAAATGCCCACTGAACATAACGATTCTGTCGTCAAAGTCAAGACTCATTTCCTTCAATAATGGTTCGCATTTCGGTCTTGGCGCGAAGACTTCTGTGTCGACACCATTTGGAACCAGATCAACGGGCTTGTCTGCATTGATTCGCTTGACCAGACCAACCAGCGCCGTATGAGCGGCAACGACGAAATCCGCATTATCTATAACATATCTCATTATGCCCGTTTGAAGCAACTGCATAGGCGATTTCGAAAAAGGGCGCCCTGACCAAGGATCATGCAGATCAACGAGCATTGGCGCGTTGGTCAGCTTCTTGATCAATGACAATGAAAAAGGCTTAGTGACTGGAGTTGGGGCATGAACATGCATCACGATGTTGTTGCTTTCAAGTATGAGCTTCATTGCATTCGCTGGTAAGGCTATCAGGTTGTTAATTCTCCAACCGAAGCTCCCGGCTGGCACAAAAGGCCTCAAAGGGTGAATCTCGAGATTAATGCTGGCCGCATATTCTTTCGGTATTGATCTTGCCAAGATGTTTTTTTGGATGACTTCTTTGGAAACTACGAAATGCACTTTAGCTCCGAGTCTGGCAACATGAATAGCTTCGTATAGTGCTCTCTGCAGGTTTCCATTGAAATCGCGAGGAAAGCCAACGAAATGAGCCACATTCAGCAAATCAGATTCACCGTCTCTCTAGACAAACATTCAATTCTAGCAGATCTCTTATGAAAGGCTCGCTCCGAAAGAGAAAAAAATGATAGGGCCTGTTGAACAGAAAGCATATTCTGCTGGTCTTAGTAACATAGTGTTCTGGAGTCGAATGTTTCGCGACCTGTATTTCTGTTGATCCCATCAACAACAATGCTTATTAGCAGACTGGCTGATATTGCAGATGGTCGCCAAAATGAAGAAAGGCTTCGTAGTAATAGCCTTGATCTCGCTCATGCTGATTCTGGTGTTGAATCCAGATGTTATGAGCTCCGTTTTGAACTCTGGAACAGTGATCCCATCAAGCGGAACTATCAAGAAAACCATAACTTGGTTGCACACAGAAAACGGCTATATCAAGAATGAATATGGAGAGGTCGTTCAGTTGACTGGCGTCGGCATTCAGGAATTCATGGCTGGTAGACGCATTGGATATTCCGTTCCTGCAGACGAAAACGGCTCCACTCAGAACCGAGCAACTGTAGCAAGCTACTTTAAGAAGATCAAAGACGCTGGAGCAAACCATGTTCGAATAAGCATTAAGCTTCTTCAGAAATGGTGCAATCCAGTAGACTATTCAGATTATATACCTAACCTAGACATGTGCGTAGAGGAAACCGCCAAGTTGAATCTATACATATATTTCTGCTTCCATTACGGTAGCCACTCTGACGACGGCCTTATGCAAGCGCTCATAGACAACAGCGCTTGGGGCGCATGGAACAATTCCAGGGATGACTGGTTATCGACTGCAAAAGAGATAGCGTACAGATACAGAAACTACAAGAATGTTATGGGTTACCAGAACCAAGCCGAACCAGGTTGGGCCCGTTTCGGAAGAGATTATTTAAACATGGAAGGGAATTCAACTGTCTACGCGATTCTCTGTCAGGAATGGGCCTCTTTCAATCTCGACGTCGCACGAGCGATCCACTCAGTCAATCCTAACGCTCTAGTGTTCGTCTCAAGTCCAGGTTATTACGCACGTAAAAATGTATGCGACTATTACTACAACAATCCTCTGAATGAAACAAATATCGTATATGCTTGGCAGGATTATCATTGCTACCAGACGAACCAACCTTTCTGGAAAAGCTACGGTGCGGGGAACTATACCTTGGCCGAACAACAGCAGGAGAACTGGCTTACGAGCATAGCTTTCCGAATGAGCAATAAGGGCTATCCAGTACACTTGGTGGAATTCGGCTTCACAAAGGACTTCACGGAAATATCATTCGAGAGGCAGATGACTCAAGACATGTATGACATTTTCTCAGGGCACAAGCAAGGATGGAGTCAATTCTGTTGGGGAAGCGGCAACTCCCAGTGGTACTTGTTATATGATGATGGAAATCTCACCGAAAGCGGACAACTCATGAAACAGAACTTCACGCCACTTCCTTAGAGCCAGCCCAATCTAGAAAGCACATTCCTATTTTTGGAAATCAAGATAGCGCTGCCTTGTCAAAGTCTACAGGCATCCAATCCAGCTTAACAATGCTATTATATCTGGGAATCTAAGCTAGAGATTCAAGATGTGGTCGAATGCGCGCTCGCAGAACAATAATATTCTTTGGGCCAGACGCTTCTGGGAAGACCACACAGGCCGGCTTACTTGTAAGTCACTTGCGCCATCAGAAAAGGAAGGTGTGTCACGTATGGATTCGTGCTAGGCATTCTGTCGCTTTCTTCCTTTCAGAGTTCCTCATAAGAATAGGATACTTTCAAAACGTAAAAGTTCCAAGCGGGATGATCTACAAAGTCGTCGATTCGAACCTTCTGCGCAAAATGCGAAGAACATGGGCTCTAATTGAATTTGCCAGCGTCTTGCCTTGGATTATAACCCGAGTATACTTGCCCAGACTATTGGGAAAAACGGTAGTCGCAGAGCGATACACAATCGATACGATAGTCTATTTGGACTATTGGCTTGACCATGACTATTCAAGATCTTCTTGGGCAAGACTCTTGCTCGGCTTTGTTCCGAAAGAAGCCATTTTGATACATTTTGACGCCGAAACAGAAACGCTGACAAAAAGACTTCGCTTTGACACAGCGACCCAGGATTTTATCGTTTTCCAAAGGAGAGAATATCAGATGTTCGGGAAAATGCTAGGGGCAGTCACCGTGAATACGACAGAACTCGACACAAGGGCAACATTCGACAAGATAGTTGCAGCGATTCAATAGAACAAACCAATCGACCGTTTCGTGCCAATTTCAGGCAAGCTCCTCATAGAGCTTGAGAAGATCCTTCGCTGTTCTGTCCCAAGTGAAGTTAGATAAAACAAATTCTCTCGCCTTTTGCCCCATATCGTGAGAAAGCTCGCTTTGATTGAACAGAAGTGAAATGTATCTTACCACCAGTTCTTCACTAGGCGGATATCCTACTAGGAAGCCGTTCTTCCCCGGTTTAATGATATCAGGAATACCTCCCACATTTGTCGCGATCACGGGAAGACCGGAAGCCATAGCCTCAATCACGGTTATTGGAAAAGCCTCATACTGCGAAAGCAGCACAAAGACCCCTGAAGTCAAGTAAATCTGTAAGAGCTTCTCCTTGGGTACATCTTGAAGGAAGTCAACATGATCTTGAAGACCACACTTCTCGACAGTCGAAACAAGATCCTTCTTGTAAGCACCTTTTCCGACAATCACCAGTCTCGAAGAAGCAAACAATCTCCTGACTTTTGAGAATACCCTCAGGAGTGATGCCAGCCCTTTGTATTTTTCCACTCTGCCAACGTACAACAGAACCTTAGAGCCCGTACTTTTTCGCGGGCAAGCGTATTCCTCGACGTTCACGCCATTGGGGATATACCGAATCCTATTCGTCCTTAGTCCAAAACCTTGCCCTAGTAGGCTACTCTCAATCTTGCTCAAAGCTACTACAGCATCAGCTCTTTCAAACATGAACCTGCCTGCAAACAAGTTGTAGAACTTCTTTGCGCAGCCTTGCAGAACACTTGTGCCCTCAGTAGCTAACCTATATCCTCCATAATGTGGAGTAAAAACAACAGGTCTCCTACTGCCACTTTTCGCAAGAGCTACAGCCAATGCCGGAAAATTCGGATAGGCATGAACGTGAACCACATCTATGTCCTTCAGACTTCTGAGAGCCGAAAGGAGACTGGGCGAAAAAAAGTAGATTTGCTTTGGTGTGAAAGACCTGAATCTAAGGATTTCAATATTATCAATCAATTGCCTCCGAGGCAGACCACCTGAAGGATCAGTGGTGTATACCTTGACGTTGGCGTCAAGCTTGACAAGGCGCTTAGAGATTTCGCCAACATGGGTCTCGACTCCCCCTAAATAAGGATGATAAAGCGGACAAACTTGGGCGATCTCCATAGTATGTCTCCAAAAGGGTAAGCTAGTGTCTTGAGAAGCCAGAACATTCATGCGCGGACGAGCGATTCAACTATTGAAGCAAAGACCCTAGCTGAGTCTTTCCACGTTCTGTTCAAAGCTCTCTTGTAACCAGTTTCCACTTTTTGAGTGATTTCCTCCTTCCTGCTAGCCACTTGCACAAGATGCTCAGCATAATCCTCAGGCGTCAAAGCTGTTAATAGGCAATCAAAATTGCTTAATGCCTCAGGGATAGGTGTGCATATTACTGGCCTCTTCTGAGACAAATACTCCCACATCTTGTTAGGCGCCGCATAATAAGCCGTCGGATTATACAAGTCGAATGGGATTGCTCCCGCATCAATGGCGGAGATATGTACCGGCACGTCTTCATGGGGTACAAAATCCAAGAAGTCGGTATGTTTCTCCAAGTTCTCTTGCTTTATCCATTGAACCACTTTTCCGAAGTAGTTTGTTTGCAATTTGCTCCCCACTATTAAGAGCTTTGCTGACATACCCCTTTTTCTGGCCAAAGCAACTCCTTTTATGAAACTTTGCATATCGAGCCAGAATTCCAGGCTTCCAATATAGCCAGCCACAATATCGTGTTCATCATATCCAAATTTCTCTCGCAAACCCTTTCCATTGTGTAACTCAAGGAAGCATTCGGCAATTCCGTTTGACACCACCGCAACTCTGCGCGCGCCAGATCTCTCAGCATATCCTGCCAGAGCATGCGACGCCGCTGTAACAATTGACGCACGGCGCATCATATGTCGCAGTATGGAATCAAAGAAGCCGCTAAATGTATTGCCAACAACGCTTCTCACATTGAAAAGATATCCAGTTGCACTTGTAGGATAGTAGTCAGGAAGATCAAAAATCACAGGTTTATGCATGCTAGAAAATGTGTCTAGTATCATGTAGGCAAAAGGAGCTGCCAAATTGGAAAGCACTATTGCGTCAATGCTCTCCCGCCTGATGATATTCCGCATTTCAACAGCGTGCCGACGTGCATTGAACAGATAATAAGGCGCAATTGGTTTGATTCCAAAATCATCCACTTCGTGAATCACAAGTTTCGATTCCAACTTCGGCTTGTCGTAGAGGTTATATCGCAGAACATGCACTTCGAAATTCTTGCCGTCATGAAGTCTCTCAAAGATTTGATTGTGCCTTTGAGGGAATGGATGTCCCAAGTAGTCGCTGCTAGGAATCAATAAGACTCTGATCAAAATCAGACTTCTCCTAAGCCTAAAAAACATTCATAATCTAGTGTTACGATTATTCCTATCCAGTCATCAGACTGTACGCCGCCAGGTTGGGGCAGACCGTGGGATTATGAATAACAACAGAGTAGCTAGAGCAATGCCAACTCAATATTCCAAAATAGTCAAACGTTAGCTCCGCGCGTCTCTGGTTCTCGGTGCAAAAAGTTCCTAGCTAGTATGCGCTTTCTAGTAGTATCCGTTTTAGTATCGTGGCGCCGTGCCTTAGCTTCAGTTTCTTCTCGCCCATTCGGGGCCTATAGGGTATGTCTATTTCCTTTATGCCATAGCCTCTTCTTTCAACATGATGGTTAAGCTCAACTTCAACGTCGAAGCCCTTAGACTTAGGCACCCAGTCTTTCAGTATGTTCCAGCGAACAACTCTCAAGCCAGTTAGAGGATCCCGCAAGGCTACGCCGTTCAACCTGTTGTGCGTGAAAGCCAAAAACCTGTTTCCGAAATGGAATGCGTTTCGCATAGCTTTGACATCAAGGTGATGGTTGAACCTGTTCCCGCAGACCATGCCGATACTCGGATTTTCTTCCAAAATTCTTATCATCTCAGGAACATACTCTGACGGATAAGTGTAGTCAGCATCGGTAAAGACTACATAGTCTACGTCCATGTAGACATTCCTAATGGCTTGCGCTATGGCATCTCC
>Ga0315296_10001042_pt1 | contig 24402 bp, 18 predicted proteins | sample YL17G14_18_MG_FD_203921 | JGI IMG/M metagenome (GOLD analysis project Ga0315296, IMG submission 203921) | Sediment microbial communities from Yellowstone Lake, YNP, Wyoming, USA - YL17G14_18 | ecosystem: Environmental > Aquatic > Freshwater > Lake > Sediment | place: USA: Wyoming | collected... | reverse complement strand
GAGAACGAGTAAGACTACGAACCAAGATCAAAAGCATCCTAACCTACGAAGGAATAAAAACACCAATCGAACACGGCTTATTCACAGAGAAAGGCGTAGAATGGCTCCATTCACTCACGTTAGAACCTGTGGAATCCTATCTTCGAATCATCAACCCCTTGGACGATGAGATCAAACAACTATCCAAACACCTCAAAGAACTAGCTGAAGACGATGAAGACGTCAGGCTTCTGATGACGATCCCAGGCGTAGGATACTACACCGCTTTACTCGTGATAAGCGAAATTGGAAACATAAACCGATTCAGTGACGGAGACAAACTATGCAGCTACGCCGGCCTCGTTCCATCTACCCATGCATCAGGAGGAACCGTTAGGCATGGAAGCATAACCAAGGAAGGAAGCATATGGCTGCGATGGGTCATGGTGGAAGCCGCTATGACACACGTTCACAAGTACGATAGTGCAATCACAAAAGCATATCATCGAATAGCTGAACGACGAGGCAAACAAGTAGCAACCGTCGCAGCAGCAAGAAAACTACTCCTGTGCTGCTACGCCGTATTGAAGAATAAGCACCCGTATTACGATCAGGCCTAGAAAAGATTCCTCGCCAAACCGCTGTCCCAAGCAGGTGGACGTTAGCGCGATTGAGGAAGGTCTGGATGCGAAGCCATAATGCCGCAAAAGTCGGCGAATAGGCGCGTGCCCCAAGCATATCCAGACAGGCAAGGAGCATAACGTAGAAAAGAGGCCTTCACATAGGCGCGCTGTTGTGGTATGCTTGACTGTTCAAAGGATTCGCAGAATTGACTCCAATATGATGCAAGAGAAGATCCGAGGCTAGGCGGTGCTCTTGGTATCTATCCCCAGCTCTTCCGCAATCTCCTCTATCTTTCTCCACAAACTCTCCGGAATTTCAATTCCATTCTGAAATCTTTCAATTTCTTTCCTAGAACTCGGTTCTCCCGGCACGAGAACTTCTTCAAAACCAGGCCTTGTGTCAGACCTCTTCACTATCTCGATGAGTTCCTTTGTCTTCTGTTTGAATGTCTCGACTGGCGTGATTTGTTTTGTGTCAATACAAATAATCGATATACCATTGCCTCCTGGTCTGCGCTCTTTGGAGACGGTTATCCCTGCTCCTGTGAGAATGCCACCAAGTATGTCAACCACAAGCGACAAACCGAAGCCCTTGTAACCCACACTGCCGCCCAGTGTGAGAAGTGTTCCTTTACCCGGTCCGTAGTTGGCCGGATCCGTGGTGGGTTTTCCCTGATGATCGATCAGCCAATCCCCAGGTACCTTCTCTCCCCTTTCTCTTCTGTCAAACACTTTGCCCCCAGCTACAACGCTGGTCGCCATGTCCAGAACCAGCGGCGGAAATGTCCCACTGGGAATGGCCACACATATGGGATTTGTACCCATTATTGGGCTCTTGCCTCCGTACGGTGCTACGGGCCCCCCCGAGTTAGCCATCATGATTGCTATGACATCTTCTTGCAGAGCCATTTTCGCGTAGTAGCCCAACCTACCGATGTGATTAGAATGACGTACACCAACATAGCTTATTCCGTTTCTCTTTGCCTTTGCAATCGCCATTTCCATAGCCCTCTTGGCAATCACCTGTCCGAATCCCCAGTTCCCGTCAAGGAGCGTTATTGAGGGTGAATCGAGCAAGATATCGATTTTCGCCTTCACGTCGTAGATCCCTTGTCCTATTCGGGCCACATAGGTTGGCAGCAGAAGAACCCCATGGGAATCGTGACCCTTCAGGTTTGCCTCAACAAGATTCTCACTTACAATTGCTGCGTCTACTTCCGAGACCCCAGATCTCTTCAGAATCTCAGAACACAAAGAGTTCAAATACTCTGCTTTCAATCGTGGCAAGGCTAACACCTTCTGGAGGGAGTACGATGAGCTTCTTCTTAAACTCGACTCGTGGCTGAACGAAGGGGGCTCAATCTGATCATTGACTAGATTGTTTCGAAAAAGAAGTTCGGGGAATCGACATACACTTCAAGGATTTGTACCAGTCAGCTACTTGGATGCATTGGACCAGGTTCCTATGATCTGGATGGCACCACAGTTATAAGAGGAATGGATGGGGTGAAGCGCGCAATGAACATAGTCGTATGCATTAAACAAGTTCCCGCCATTGCTGAGGTTCAGATTGACACAGGAACAGGTACCCTTGTGCGTCAAGGTGCAGCTGCAGAAGTCAACCCTTTCGACCTACACGCAATTGAAGAGGGTATCAGAACCAAGGAGAAGTACGGAGGAAAAGTCACGGCAATAAGCATGGGCCCTCCGCAGGCAGAGACTGCCCTTAGAGAAGCTTTGGCGCTTGGATGCGATGGTGCTGTACTTCTTTCAGACAGGTCGTTCGCTGGGGCCGACACTCTTGCTACATCGTACACTCTCTCTGAGGGCATCAAGAAGATTGGGGATTTTGACCTCGTCATCTGCGGACTAAAGACTACTGACGGTGGCACAGCTCAAGTCGGACCTGCTTTGGCCGAACAACTTGATCTCCCTCATCTGAGCTACGTGAGCAGAATCCAGTCGATCGAGAATGGGCGAATCATCGCAGAAAGAATGACTGAAGAAGATTACGAAACCAATGAGGCACCGCTTCCATGCGTTCTTTCAATTGTCAGAGAGATCAACAGGCCCAGAATGATTTCCCTGAGAGGGAGAGTGATGGCAAACAAGATACCCATTTTGAAGTGGGATGCGCAAGAGCTCAAGGTTGATGGAAAGAGAGTGGGACTTGATGGATCTCCGACTCGGGTAATAAAAACGGTTTCACTCAAGCTGGCGAAGAAGGCCGAGCTCATCGTCGGCAATCCTGACACACAAGTCGAGAAATTGATCGAAAAATTCGAGGAATGGAAGATCTTTGGGAGGAGTGCTTGACAACGTCGCTGGTAAACGCATGTGAACCTACGAAACCAAACGTTCTTTCGGACTGGAAAGGGCTATTGATATTCGGAGAACAGAGACAGGGTCGGATTCACCCCATCGTTTTTGAGCTGCTTGGGTGGGCAAGAGAGATCGCTAGCAAGATGAATGAGCCAGTGACTTGTGCTCTTCTTGGCGACAATCTGAAAGAGGGTGCCAAAGAACTGGTAGAGCACGGTGCCGACAAGGTCTGCCTGTACGATGGCAAAATCTTCTCTCATTTCAGAGAGGACCCCTATGCACAAGTATTGGCATCACTAGCGAGAGAGGTGAAGCCAAACATCTTCCTGTTGGGAGCAACAGCCACTGGCAGATCTTTGGCCCCCAGGATCGCGGCACGCCTTGGGACTGGCCTGACTGCAGAGTGCACCAGACTCGAAGTCGAGCTTGAGAGTCGTCTTTTGATACAGACGCGTCCGGCCTACGGAGGCAATATGATGGCAACAATCGTTTGCAGCAAGCATCGCCCACAGATGGCGACGGTAATGTACAGAGCTATGAAGGAGGCTGACAGAATTCCCGATCATAAAGGCGAAATCACAAAGAAAGATGTCAGAGTGGAAGAACTCCTAGATAGAACGAGAATCATCTCTTCCAGAAAGAGGTCGGACGAGCAGATCAGCATAACAGATACGGACGTTATTGTTTCGGGAGGAAGAGGTCTTGCAGATCCGAAAGGATTTGAGCTGCTGCAGCAATTGGCTGATCTGTTGGGAGGAGTAGTCGGATCTTCCAGAGTCCCAGTAGATGAAGGGTGGATCAGCTCGGACCACCAAGTCGGTCTAAGTGGAAGAACAGTAAGACCGAGAATCTACATCGCTTGTGGCATATCAGGCGCCGTGCAACACCTGATAGGAATGAGAACATCTGATCGCATCATAGCCATCAATAAGGATCCCGAGGCCCCAATATTCGGAATTGCCGATGTCGGTGTTGTGGGGGATCTCTATGAGATCATACCTGAGCTGATTAAGCGTATTAAAGAGCGCACGCTATCGCTCATTGGTATGCGGGCAGTCGAGGAAGATTGACTCCTTAGCGCGCGCTCTATGATAGGTGGAGACGCTGCTCCCAATAGAGAGAAAGATCTAGATGGGGCAGGACTCTCCTAAAGCCTTTCCAGAGCCTCTTTCATTCTCACAAGGCCTTCTTTGATATTCTCCTCACTTTCTGCCAAGCAAGCTCTCAGATATCCTTCACCGCCGCTGCCAAAAGATGTACCTGGACCCACCAGTACTTTTCCTTCTTTTAGAAGATAAGTTGCAAGATTAACAACGGGCGTGCCAAAACTCTTTGCATTAAAAAAGAGGTAGTAGCTTCCAGCCGGCCACCCACAGCGTATTCCGTTTATCTTGTTCAGACCTTCGACAAGCAGTCGTCTCCTCTTTTCATATTCCTTCAATATATGCTGCTGTTCTTTCTGTACCTCTGGCTCCGTAAGAACAGCCAGAGCGGCCTTCTGGGATATAGTATTTGCACAGATCATGATATAGTAGGCTATTGGCCCTATCTTAGCCATCAATCTGTTATCTGCCGTGAAGTAGCCAAGTCTCCAGCCCTCCATGGCGTATCCTTTTGAGAATCCGTTGATTGTTATCGTTCTATCTTCCATGCCTGGAAATGAGGCAATGCTGAAATGCTTGTTTCCATCGAACATGAGTTTCTCGTACACCTCATCCGAGAGAACAAGCAGATCATGTTGCACTGCTATCTCGGCGACCTTCTCCAGGTCCTCTTTTTGCAGTACTGATCCTGTTGGATTATGAGGCGAAACCAAAGCGATAAGCTTGGTCCTGGGCGTGACCATTTTCGCGATTTCTTCTGGGTCGACTCTAAAACCTCTTTCTTCCCGCAGTAGGATCTCAATGGGGGTTCCACCGGCAAAGTTCACGTGAGTTTTGAGTGCATAGGTCGGGTTAGGCATTATCACTTCATCACCCGCATCCACCAACGCCTGCAAGGTGGCATAAATCGCCGCAATGGAACCATTAGTTACCACTATTTCGGAATCCGGGTCTGCCTCTATGCCATTTTCCTCTCTTAGTTTTTCTGCGAGTGCACTTCTCAGTTCCGGGTTCCCTTTTGTGTCGGTGTAATTTCGATTTTCTCCACTGTCCATGGCCCTTTTGGCGGCTTCTCTTACAACTCTTGGCGTCATTATTTTCGGATCGATGCCGAGTAGTGATACGCAGTCCTTTGCCTCTCTCGACAGTCTTCTGAACTCAAGAAACTGTTTCGATTCTATTGTTTCTATACGGTCCGTCCTTGCAGCGAACTTAATCAAAGCTCAATCAACACACAGGGGCTTATGTCGTTGTGATTGCAGTGCTACGCGTTCTTAATGTATCTTTCGGGTTCTATGGCTAGGGCTTGCTGTCCCTGGAACCCAAATCTTTTCGCATGCCTGCAAGAGTGACTACTGTGAGAGGCTGCGACACGGACTGATGGGATGAAGAGACTTGTTCTACTGGAAGAACACAAGAAAAACGGAGGCTCGCTTCTCATACTGACTCGGTACAATCTTCAATCCCATCCTTGCATGTATCGATACAGGATACTTGCGAAATGACCTATAGGCTAGATACCAGCCTTTTTCTCCCACCTCTTTGTTGACCACGGATCGAGGCATTAGTATGCATTTCTTGAAAATCCCAAGCTCACGTATCCAGTCTTCTCACCGAAATCCATACAAGTGGTACCGCTCACACTCGCTGCAACAACTGTTTTCTCTTTCTTCTTCCTAGCGCGCGCTAGAGGGTTAATGAGATTCCGGGAACAAGTTGCACGAAACCAGAGGGAGCTCTTTACACATTTCCGAAGGTTGAAGGTATGGGAGAAAATGGCCTGACGACGACAGTTTTGTCGCGAATCTCGTCAAAGAAGAGAGACTTGTGGTCAACCCGGTCATCAGTTGGGGACGCATAGGTGCCCGGGACACTTGATTCGTGTTCTTGCCAAGGCCTGTCATGCTAGACGATGCCCGCGATAGGCTTGATTGATTCAGTGAGCGCGCTAACATTGCGCGCGCGGGTCAAACACACGGGGTCTTCTTGGATTCAACGGCCACATTCTCAGCAAGCATGGGATCGAATCTTGTGAAAAACGGGGAGTCAGAGTGCGTTGAGAAGCTTCTCGCTACTGTAGCGCATCCAGCGAATCAGAAATGATTTGTGCGGCGTCTTCGGCAATTGCTGTGGTTGTTATCAGAGGGGGGGATACGCGAACTACGTGCCCGTATGTTCCCGTCCGGCCCAGCAGCAGGCCTTTTTCGAAAGCGAGATGTACCAGTTTCTCCGCGTGTGCAGAGGAAGGTTTTCTAGAGCTTCTATCCTGAACGAATTCTATGCCGACGCAAAGACCTTTTCCTCTCACTTCCCCGACGAATTCGAACTTTTCACCGGCCTTCCTAATCTTGTCTCTGAGCATTGTGCCTACTCTGACGGCACTGTCAATAAGTCGATCTTCCTCGATTATCTGCATGCCTTTGAGCGATGCAGCTATTGCAAGGTGGTTGGCTGCCGCTGTCGAGACGTTTCGTCCATGAGGCCATTCGTCAATCATCTGGGCTCTGGCCACTATTGCGGAAAGCGGAAAACCAAAGCCAAGAGCTTTGCCAAAAGCGATTATATTGGGCTCGATTTCGAAGTGCTCGATAGACAGCATCTTTCCCGTACTTCCCATGTTGAGAAGCACTTCGTCGTCGATCAACAATATGCCAAGCTCCCGACAGAGTCTGTCGAGTTTTCTCATGTACTCAGTTGGTGGAACTACGTATCCGTTCCAGCCTTGTATAGGCTCTATTAGTATTCCCGCCACACTGTCCGGGGGAACAACGGTGTCAAACGTTTCCTTCAGGTAATCGAAACACGCGATCGCACAAGTTGAAGCTTCATGTCCAAGCGGACACCTGTAACAATACGGAAAAGGAATATGAACAACGTTGCTTATGTATGGATAGTCTGACTTCGACTTCGCAATGTCCGCGGTCAAACCGATCGTTCCAGGTCCGCGGCCATGATGCCCTCCCCTGTAGGCAAGCAATATTGGACGCTTGGTATGTCCAACAGCAAGTTTCGTCGCAAACTCCACGGACTCTGTTCCACTACACCCATAGGCCACTTTTCCATCTGCCAAACCAGGTGATATACTCTTGAGCTTCTCGGCATGTTCCACAACTAGATCGGTGACACCTCTCGCTAGAGGAACATGATCTAGTCTCTGCGCTATTTCGGTGATCTCTCTGACGATCTTGGGATGGCAATATCCCAGAACATTGTAATTGCCACATGAAAAATCGACATAACTCTTTCCCTCATCGTCCTCTATGATGACACCTCTCGTCTGTCTCACTACTATTTCTTGGCGACTACCAATGCTCGCCTTCATCGATTTGGCCGCACGTCGTTTTGTCGCGTCGTCCTTCAATGGCTTCTTTCCTTCAATTTCTCTTGAATCTCAGAACTAGACCGCGTTGGATGTTCTTATAAGGGTTCTAATCTACACGCGTAGGGCGTCTACTTGGTCTTTTCTTTGAGGAACTTCTCCAGCCGATAGCGCGCGCGCTCGCGTGCAAACTCAAAAAAATAACGAAAAAAGAGGGGGGTTTGAGGAGGTTTGATCTAGCCCTTGGTAATCTCGTAGAAGTACCCGCCATTCACAGTCCAGGCAATCTGGAAGTAGAATCCGCCAATGTAGTCTCTGCATGCATAGAACTGAGGTCTGTATGCAGTCAAAATGATGGGTACATCGTCTTCAATTATCTTCGTAGCTTTCTGGTACAGATCTAGTCTTTTTGTTCTGTCCGCCTGTGCAACCGCTTGGGCCAGGAGGCTATCGAGTTCCGGATTCTTGTAGCCTGCGTAAGACTGGAACAGATCTGTGCTGGCATAGTCATAGGAATACCAGGCTGGGTCAGGACCGTTCTGCGCTACGGCGAAGAACATGGCCCATTCCAGAAGAGTGGGCCACGCACCTTGCTGGGCAAATATCTTGAACTTCGGGTTGATTTTGGCGAGCGATTGACCGAACAAGTTCGCCATTATTGTTCCTTCGTTCAGTCCCCAAGGCTGATATCCGAGCACTATGGTAAACCCTTTTTCCCACACTTTTCCGCCATGTGCCAGCTTGAACTCCTCAGTTGCCTTGTCCATATTGTACTTGTATTTGCTGAAGTGGTCAAAGTATCCAAATGATCCAGGTAGCATGTATCCTGTCGGCACTGGTGTCTTGTCAAGGTAGGCCTGCTTAACGTACTCCGCACCGTTCCAAGCATATGCAAATGCTCTTCTCATGTGCACATCGTGGAAGAACTCTGGGAACAAGCCTTCCGTACCCACAGGCTGTTTGCTCATGTCGATGTTGAACTTGAGGTATATTGCCTCCATGAATCCATCAGATTGGGATGCGAGCAGCTTGATTCCCGGCAATCCTTCGACTTGTGGTGTGTCAGCGGTCTTTAACGCGATTGCATCCACGTCACCGTTCTTCAGCATCATGAACCTTGTGCTCCACTCAAGCACGTAGAGAAACAGAACACGCTTGACCTTGGCTGGCCCACGCCAGTATCCATCGAATCTCTCGAGGACGTACCGCTCGTTCATGAGCAATTCCTTGAGCATATATGGACCGCTTCCCATTAGGCTCTGGCCGAACTCCATCTTCTCGTCACGCACGTTGGTCCAGTTCTTGGTGTCACCCATACGCCAACTTCCGCGCTCGGTTGCGAATTTCATGCTTATGATGCCGGCCATCGGCCGTCCCAAGTATTCAAGGAATGCCATGTTAGGAGTCACAAGTTTTATCTGAACTGTGTAGTTGTCCAACGCCTTTATCTCGTCATCGTAGAGGCTCACTGGGACATGTTTTCCCGGGGGGATGCCAGTTATCGGCTGACAAATATAGTTCGCCCAGCTTCTGATGAGGTTCATCGCGCACCATCTTTGGTATGTGTAGACGACATCGTTGGCAGTCAGTTCGTCACCATTCCAGAACTTTACACCTTTCCTCAGATAGAAGGTGTAGGTCTTCCCGTCAGGAGATACATCCCAGCGTTCGGCTAGCATGGGCTGAGGCTCAGTTGCACCTTTTCCGTAGAAGACTAGGAAGTCTGTGAGCGCCAGGAGTATATTCCTATTGGAGTTGCCAGTAGTCATGCTGGGATCTATTCCAGATACCGCGACATCAGACGCGTAGACGTAGGTGTCTGGATTCTTCATTACTCCCTTGTATGCTACACCCGGCCGCAGGATTCTGACAGTCTTGACTTCAACATCCTCCTTACCGATATCAGACTTCACGGTCAACTTGACGAGGTAGTTACCTGGCTTTGCATATGCATGCTTAGCATCCTTGCCGGTCGCAGTCGCTCCATCACCGAAATCCCAACGCCACTCCTTTATCTTGGCGCTGTCTGCGACCACGTCAACCCCTCTGCTCAGAGTCCACCCGAAGGAGGAACCGCCGGAGAAGGCTATCTCTTGTCCCGTATTGACGACATCCTTGTCAACACCGATCACCGAGGTCGGGGGATTCTCCATCATCGGAGCGACGACTGGACGCTCTACCTTGACAAAGATCAGATTGGCATCATTTGTTGCGCTTGCGCCACGATTGTCGGTGCAGTTCAGTACTACAATGTAGCGGCCCGGAAGTTTGAACACATGCTCTAATTTGGCTCCTGAACCGGTTGAACCATCCCCAAAGTCCCAAGCAAAGGTGACTATCTGCCCATCGGGGTCCTTTGAGCTGCTCCCGTCAAATGTGACTTTTTCGTCAATCTTCGGAAAGAGGTTCGAAGCAACGACAAATGCGGTGGGCGGCACGTTCTCACGAACAGCCGTTTGTTGCTGATAGTAGTAGAAACCAGCACCTAAGACTATCAGCAGAACAACAACGATGAGACTTCCTTGTATCTTTGTTATGGCTTTCCTATCTAACAATTTAGTCCGCAAATCAGATTTTCCCCAAACACACGTGTCTTGAGTTCATATAAGAGCTTTTCCTAGAGTAGCGCGCGCTAATAACATTCAAAGGAAGTGGATGCGGAATCTCTCCTGACAAAGTCTTAAAAAAGCTCACCCGAGACATAACCTAGAGCTATTGTAAGTGAGGGGTTTAGATGAAAGAGACTATAGAAATAGGAACTGCAAAGGCAAGACCCGGCACAAAGGCTACAGGACACATCTATTGCGGAGATCTTTCGGATGGATCACCGATCAATGTTCCCGTAATAGTTCTGAACGGGAGCGAGGACGGGCCGAGGCTATGGTGCAACGCCATGGAGGATGGAGATGAGTACGGAGGCTGCATAGGCCTCATGGAAGCCGCCATTGAACTTTCACCCATGGTTCAGCGAATGAAGGGAGCAATGGTGGCCATTCCTACGACAAACATCACCGCATTCAGAGGAAATCCATACGGCGGAGGCATGAGGAACAGTCCGTGTGACATAGATCAAGGCTTGAGATTTCCAGCACTTTATCCGGGAAATCCAATAGGCAGGTTCACAGAACAGGCCGCAAGCATCATTCATAACTATAGGACCAAGTGCGCAGATTACTATATCACGCTCCATGGCTGCCAGCAGATGTATGGCATTGATCGGGTGCTTCTCCGAGTGTCCGATGACCCGACGTATAAGAAATCCTTGGAGATGGCAAAGGCCTTCGGCATGAAGGTGATTCTGAAGGCTGCTGCGCGTGGTCCACCCAAGGAAGGACAGATTCCGCAGATATCTGGTGAGACAAATGGTGGACCTGGAGGGATTGGCAACGGTCAGGACGGCACGGCCATAAAGAATGGAATTCTAAACATCATGAAATGGCTTGGAAACATTGAAGGAAAGCCAAAACTGTTGGATAGATATGAGTTCGTGCAGTACAGGAAGGGTTCCAACGGGATATACACCAAGCGGGGCGGGTTTTTCAAGTCCCTGGTCAAGGTCGAGGAAAACGTCAAAGAGAATCAAACGGTGGGAATCCTAAGGAACTTCTTTGGTGAAACGGTCGAAGAGATCAAGTCACCGATCGATGGGATTGTCCTAGGGTACTGGTGCGCGGCACCGCACATTGGAACCGGCCAATGGAGAACCTTTGAAATAGCTGAACCAGTTCCAGAGTAAACGCAAGAAAAATCCCTTCTTTTCTTTTTCTTCGTACGTCGAGTTGAAATAGCTGGACCAGAGAACCCACCAGGACAGTCAGAAGTCTCTCAAAGAAGAGAGTGAATTGCATGGCAAGCATTCTGATAAGAAATGGAACGATTTTGACGATGGACAAGTCCCGTAGAGTGATAGAGAAAGGGGCAGTTGCGATAGAGAATGACAAGATCATCGACGTGGGACTCGCCAAGGACGTTCAGAAGAGGCACAAGGCAAGGAAGGTGATCAACGCCGAGAACAAAGTCATCATGCCCGGACTTATCGACAGCCACGGGCACGCAGGACATGGACTCATAAAAACGGTAGGAGAGAACGATCCAAATTGGAGCCCGATTGTTGCTGATCGCTACAATAGATTCACAACCGAAGATTTCTGGTATGTTGAATCTCTTCTGTCAGCCCTCGAAAAAGTGAAGTTCGGAACGACCTGTGCGGTTACGTTTCTGGGAGGTGGCTCGGGATCGTTTAGAAGCGATGATCCCGTCTATGCCGAGAAGCACCTCAAAGGCGTTAGGGAGATCGGGATTAGGGGAATAGTGGGATTAGGTCCCTCGGGACCTAGTTTCCCTTTCACTCCGCAGGTTTTCTCCCATTGGCAAAAAGCAAAGTCGATGGAGAGAGAAGTCAAGTTCGAAGATATGCTGTCCGTGACTGAGAAGGTAATCAAAAAGTGGAATGGTGAGGATGATGGAAGAGTCGGTGTGAAGGTCGCGGTTAACAGGATAGCTCCCCGCGAAGAACTCTCGCAACAGGATTTTGAAATGGTGAAGAGACAAGCTATCCAAGTACGTGAACTTGCGTCCAGATACAAAACGGGCATAATAGCTCACGCATCAGGAGGGAGCGTGAAGCTCGCGAAGGAACTCAACCTCCTTGGAACCGACGTCTCACTGTCTCATAGCACTGGGCTATCCGATGAAGAGATTAAGATTCTAAGTACAACAGGAACGACTGTTGTTCATTGTCCAAGGGCACGATCACCGATAAGAGATCGATGCCCAGTCATTGAACTTCTGGAGGCCGGGGTCAGAGTTGTTGTCGGATCTGACGGAAGTGCGCCTGACAGAACCTTCAACCTTTTTGATGATATGCGCCAAGCCATGAACCTTCAACGAGTTCACTTTAGGAGTAGTAATTACTTGCCTCCGGGGAAGATCTTGGAAATGGTTACAGTAGATGCGGCAAAAGCACTTCATCTTGACCACCTAATCGGCTCCATAGAAGTGGGAAAGAAAGCAGATATGATCGTATTGGATATGTTCAAACCCCATCTGGTACCGATATTCATGATTCCCCAAAGAGTAGTGTATGAGGCATCAGGACTTGATGTGGACACGGTTGTGATAGATGGTAAGGTCGTGATGGAGAACAGAAGAATGACCAAGGTCAACGAACGAGAAGTTCTAAAGAAGGCACAGAGGGAAGCTGAGAAGTTCGTTGAGACTGCAGATCTAAAGAACCTTATGGGCATTCCGCCCAACTTCTGGGGCAGCCCAAAATACTAGAAGTTTGACAAGAGATAGCCCAAAGTTGGACGAATAACCACCGGTCGGGATCACATTTCTGGGAAAGAGCGCGCCAGTTTGGTGCATAATTCTTTGTGTTGACAGGTTTGTGTTTGGCGTGTTTGGGTCTGGAAGCCTGTTGAGCCGCGAATCCATTCGAACGCTTCTTGGAGAAAGAGGTGTCGAGTGGAAGCGCGCGCGCTACTCTAGCTTTGCAGCCTACTTTGTCTTTGTAATGTAGGCGACTGTGTCGCCCGAAGCGAGGGCCTGATGTGTCCTGTACGTGTATGCACGGATGTACCCATCAAATGGCATGGTAACCGCCTCAAGCTCGTCTCCCCAGAGATTGAATATCCGGGCGATGATCTCATCCTTTGATATCTTCTTGCCAGGCTCTTTGGTAATATGAAGGACCCCTCCGCGGTTGGCTGTGACAACTCCCCCACTTTCCACCCAGCCGCCTCCCCATACGTATTCCGAAGGTTGTTTCTCTATCTGCCCGTCTATCATCTTCAAAGCCTTGAGGACGTTAAGGAGTCCTCTGACGCTGAGATTGATTGAGTTCTCGGTCAGCCTTCTTGCGTCGATCATCTCAACGGAGAAGGATGCTATTCCTCGCTCAAGCGCGAGTCCACCCATACTACGTGGTCCACCCGTTCCCACTGTAGCTGTTCGAGGAAGGCTGTATACAATAGTCAGCCCAAAGGCTTGGGCGAGTTGTTTCGACTTCTCGCGAGTCTTCTCGTCTCCGGCACCTTGGTTCAACAAGAGGAATGTGGTGCAAGGCGGGAAGTTGCCATGAATATCTATCATCACGTTGGCTTTCGATACGGCGTTCCACAGTGCATGTGCTATTCGTTCAGTCGTCGATCCTTGAGGGTTCCCAGGAAAAGCCGATCCCAAGTTCATGTCGTCATGCGGAGTAGTTCTTCTCCCAAACTGATATGCCAGTACATTCGCAACCGGAACACCGATAATTCCACCCCGCAACTCTTCTGGAGTGACTTTCTCTCTTAAGACTCGCCTGATTACTTCCAAGCCCACCATCTCGCCCCCATGTGCAGCTCCCTGCACGTAGAGGATGGGCCCTTCTTCTTTTCCATTCAGAACGATCGCAGGTATCTTCACTGGCGTGCTGTCTAGCAAGTCTATTGTGCCAAGCGAGCCAAGTTTCATTTCACCTGGATTAGCCCTTATGTCTCCAACTTCTATTTCTCTGCTCATCTAAAGCCACCTATTATGAGTGTACTCTGTGCTCGACACTTAAGAATCACGAGTTGAGTAAGCTTGCTGTTCATGAATGCGCTGCGAGTTCACAAAAACATAGAGGTATTCGGTATGAAGGCTACCTTAGTGATTCCTCAGGAATGTTGACCGAGCAGGGATAAACCGCCACTTTGGCCTTCGTACCGTGCTTGTCGACAAGTTGAGCGAGCGCTTCTGACCAAGTTCTAGAGAGAATCATTTCTGTACCAGGAATCCGGAATCGCTCGATATCCTTCTTTGCAAAGATGTGATTTAGCACAAAGAGACGCCCTGCTCTGGGTTGACCTGTTGCGGGTTTTGGTTTCCAAAGGCTCCCTCCATAGTTCCTGCCCCACTGGCCGAACGTATAGTGTTCTATGATTCCCTCTTCGCAGTATGCCAGAACGACCATGTCTCCGCCTTCTCTTAGGGAGGACATGGTCCTGTGAGGCGCTCCAAATGCTTCGTCCTCGCTTGGATAGCTGTTTGTGACCACGATATCACAGTCTTTGGCCATCTTTGTCACATAGAGCTTCTTTGCTATCTCTACACCTCTTCTATGCGCCGCGACGAAATCGCCGCAAACCAAGTCCACAGTGTCTCTGCGGCCATTTACCAATGCGTTTGCAATGAAATCCAATCCCACGAGTCTAGCAGCTTCTTCCATGAAAAGACGTTTCTCCGTTTCCACAACGCAATACTTGCCCTGCATTCTGTGCATTGAAACAACGGTGTCGTAGCTGGCTACTCCCGGGATTATCATCTTGGCTCCGCCTTCCCAACCGGCTCCCGCGTGGGCAACTATTGACGATATCGCGATTTTGAAGTCGCATTCCATGACTTCCTTGTTGATCCAAACCTCCGTTCCTCGGGATGTCTTTCCCACATTTACAGTGTTCTCATATGGGTTATGATTATAGACTTCGACACGCTCCAACGTTTCCCTGCCGATTTTCTTTTCGATCTGGTCGATAGTCAAAGGTGCATGAGTGCCAACCCCAACTATCATTCTGATTTGGTTGTCAGAGAGATTTGCCTCGTTAAGCTGGCTAAGGACGTGTGGTAGGATTTCGTATGCCTTCGTCGGCCGACAAAGATCGTCAACCATTATGAGTGCATTCTTCTTGCCTCTCGCGAGTTTGCTCAGAGGCTCGGTGCCTATGGGTTGCTCAAGTTTTGACCTAATCTGTTCCGAGGTTAGTCTTGGAGTCTCGCATCCAGCCATTGCGTGCACACTCAAATCCCAAGAAGATGGGAAAACCAGTTCCATCGGAAAGTCTCCATGCCAAGCATGGGTGACGATAGAGATCTTGTTCATCTTGGATCGCCAATACGCCAATAGAAAGGTAATTTGCGCATATTTAAGACTAGAAGTAGCGCGCCAGCTTCTTGCTAAACTATCTTCTCCATGTTAATTTTGTGAAGTGGATTGGTGAGCGTATTTTGTGGCTTAGTCCTTGCTTGACGGCTGATAACGCGTTTGCAAGTAGGGCTATGATGCAGAGGAGCACATGTGATGAGACGTTTCTTAGGCCGCGTGTTCGCAGCTGACATAGTCCGAAATATGTCTTGAGCCTTGACACGACCCTCTCCACAGCGGATCTTTTTCGGTAGAGGCGTCTCAACGTTATTGGGCCGTGGCTGCGAAATCTACGGTCGACGCGTAGAACCCGCTTGCCTTTGGCTTGGTTCCTTGGATATGGTATGACGGGTTTCGCGTCTAGACGCTTCACCTCTTCTCTTACGGCTTGGCTTGAGTACTGTGAATCCGCGACCACATGACGCACTCTATGCTTACGTCTACGCTTGACCGTTTTCTTGAGGAGCGTTGGCGCAGGCTTCTTCTCATTTGTGTTCGCAGGCTCCACTATTGCAGCTAACGGCATCTCGCTCTTTGTATCCACAGTCAGATGGACGCCATATCCAAGCGTCACGTTTCTGCCTTGTTTTCTTAGACTCGCCTCAGTATCAGACAATCCATGGCGACTATCGTTGGGGTCTCTGCGGCTGTACGCCTTGATGAATGTGGCATCCAACGCTACGGTTCTGATGTCTAACATGTTCATTTGGTCAAGCTGATTTACGCAATGCGCCATGATCTGTTGGAAGGCTTCAGGTCCTATTCGCTTCCTGAACCTTGAGAGTATCGATGGATGGTACGGTTTCTCTCCCTCTTTGACGTCGCATAACATGCGAAGATCCTCATCGTTCTCGAGCAGCCGATACAGCTCATCATAGCCCTCGATACGCGCCACCCGCTTGAAAAGCTCCGTCTTAAACTGGCCAAGCAGGCTTCTGGGATGTCTACCCACCCGCTTCCGTCCGTAGCTTCTCTCCAAGACCTGTTCTACAAACCCTAAATCCAAAGCCTGAAACAAATCATACAGAGCCTTACACTCATTCAATGACTCTTCCTCAAGAGCCGCATGAGTGAGTGTAAAGCTCATCCGTTCTCTTGCCAAAACCAAGCATACATCTTCATGTTAAGCGAAAGAGTTTAGCAAGAAGCTGGCGCGCGCTATTTCGAATCGATGATGAGGGTGGGGCGAGATCATCACAACAAGTACAGATACCGGGACCACTTGGAGCGACTAATGAGGGTCCGGCGGCCGGCCAGTTGCTTCGAGTCTGAGCAAACACTATTATACAGAAGAAACGATGTTCAGTCGGTCTCAGTTGGGAAACGTAGATTTAGTCATAAGAAACGGCACGATAGTCACTCCTGCCGGCAGGCTTGAATGCGGAATCGCTGTGGATGAAGGGAAGATTTCCCTCATCGGAAAAGAAAGTCATCTGCCTCCTGCCGATTCGGTCATCGATGCAAAGGGAAAACTCATCCTGCCAGGAATGATTGACGCGCATGTGCACTTCAGAGATCCGCAAGGACAACCCAACCCTGACATGGAAGACTTCGCTAGCGGCACGGCGGGAGCGGCCGCGGGAGGCATCACAATGGTTTTTGATATGCCAAGCACGGTTCCAGCCGTGCTGTCGGCCTCGATAGTCGCTGACAAGGTTAAGACAATCCAAGGGAAAGCCTACGTTGACTTCGGCCTCTATGGCGGTGCGGGAGCCCAGAATCTCGAGGATCTGAGCGAACTTGCGCACTCTGGGATAGTCGCATTCAAGACCTTCATGATTGGTGGACCGCCGTCTAGCGTAACTGACGATCTTTCCCTCTTCAAACTGCTTGAGAAGGTGGAAGCTACTGGCTTACCATGCAGCGTTCATGCTGAGAACGGCAGCATTGTAGACTATCTGATCGAAAAATTATCGGCAGCGGGAAGAAAAGAGCCGATGGCTCATCCAGAGTCCAGACCTAACTATGTCGAGGCTGAAGCCATCTCGAAAGCCATCACTTTCGGCAATGCCACGAAAGCCAAGGTCCATATAGCACATATGAGTACCGCCGAAGGAGTTGCTCTAATGAACTCGGCCAAAACTGCAGGTCAGAAGGTCAGCGTCGAAACGTGTCCCCAATATCTTCTCCTGACGGCTGAGGAAATGAAACGCAAAGGACCCTACGCGAAAATCAATCCACCTCTAAGATCGAATGCCGATTCAGAAACGCTGTGGGAAGGCTTGAGGAGTGGCGTCGTGGATATAGTTGCCAGCGACCATGCCCCGCATGCAAAGGCGGACAAAGATGTTGGATTCAAGGACATCTGGAAAGCTGGTCCGGGGATGCCAGGAGTCGAAACGATGCTTCCGCTCATGCTGACAAAAGTGAGTGAAGGAAGGTTAACTCTCGAGCAACTCACACGTGTGATGTCCGAATCTGTTGCCAAAATATTCGGCCTATATCCGAGGAAAGGGGCAATACAAGTGGGTTCGGACGCAGACTTCACAATAGTTGACATGCGTCAGGAGAAGACAATAAAGGCACAGGAGCTGCGCACGAAATCCCGCGATCTTACGGTGTACGATGGGTGGAAGGTGAAAGGAGTCCCGGTCGGCACGGTAGTTCGCGGCAAACTAGTCATGTGGGAAGGAAAATTGACTGGGAAGCCAGGCGTCGGCAAGTTCGTGACGCCTAACTAACACCAGTAGCACTAATCAAATCGCTGTACCACGAGGCCGAAGTGCCCACTCGTACTCATGAACGATATGCGCATGAGCACCTATGAAAAATACGTCTTTCAGTTCCTATCTTCTTCGACGATGCAGTACAGCGACGCCAGTTTACAACAAGAAGTAGTCAGAGATTACTAGGATTCACGTTTCGTTCCCTCAGATCGCGAGACTATTCGAAGTTATGTCCGTTACGGCCTTGAGTCCCTCAGAGACCACGTACGACCGATCCGCGATTAACGACGAGGCGCCCGTTGAGGAACACTTTGTCAATCTTTCGCAAGTCGGCCAAACGAGTGAACGGATCTCCATCCACAACTACCAGATCAGCCAGTTTGCCCGGCTCTACAGTTCCCAAGTCCTTCGCTTGCCCAAGCATCTCAGCGCTCTTCAATGTGGCAGTGGTGAGAATCTCTTCAACCCTACCAAATACACCAAACTCAAGGAGGGATTCCATTTCCGCAACGATCTCGTTGTGGGGTACCACCGGGCTACCGGCATCTGTTCCGAATGCAAGCTTCACCCCAGCCCTTCTGAGGCGTGCGATGCCGTCTCTTTCTTTCCTGTCTTCCAAGGCCTTCCGCCTTCGCTCCACATCCTCTTTCCGCATTCCCCACTCAGGCCCATGTCGCGCCTGTTGAACCAGAGGAGAGAATGTTGGAACGACCCAAACACCACGCTCTACGAGTAGCCTTTCGACCTCCGAGTCGTAATCGCCACCGTGCTCAATACAGTCAAAGCCCGCAAGGACGCAAGCCTTCGTGCCTTTAGAAAAGGTCGCATGGGCCGTGACCCGCAGCCCCTGCATATGCGCTTCGTCCGCAGCCGCCTGAATCTCCGCATCCGTGTATTCCTGCTCCCGGCGTCCTGTAGCCATCACCTTAATCCATTCCGCGCCGGCACGCTTCTGCTCACGGACTGCACGACGAACCTCAACGGGTCCGTCTGCTTCACGCAACGAATACCAAGCGCTACCTCCAGTACCTGCAATAGGTGCGCCACAAGCAAAGACCCTTGGTCCAGCAATACGACCGCCACGCAGCATTTGTTTGGCATCTAGAGCAGTATGGTGAACACCCAGATCCCGAATCGTGGTCACTCCTGCCTCGAGAGAAGCGTGTAGGTTACGCGCAACACGAATCCCCGCGCGAACTGGATACTGGGCTGCTTCCACCGATTGTTCGCGCAAGTCGCCATAACCGTCCCACCCAAGGTGAGTGTGGCAGTTGATTATGCCGGGAAGTAGAGTTTTCCCAATCAAGTCGTACACAATGTCGTCCTGACCCATTGATGGCGCCTCTGCTTTGGAAAGAACGTTGGAGATGCGATCTCCAGTGACGATCACGGTAGCCTTTGGGATCCTTCCCCGAATACCTCCATCAAATAGTTCCACATTCCGAAGTATAGTCCTCATCAATCGATCCCTTCAGAATTCGCACTCAATTCAATATAGCATTATCCTATGATGGCTATTTCTCCTTTGCAGATTGACGCAAGTTGATCGTCCAGACCGTTGGGGCATATTTACTACTAACCGAAGGCCTACGGCCGGCCGTTAAGTCCAGATCGAAGAAACTTCGATTCTTCGGAATGTTGTATGCACCATAGCGCTGCAATTCAGTTGAAATGACCTCATATCCCACGATCTGGTAGCTTAAAATACGCAGCTAATCATTACGCCGCGTAGCGTTGGTAGCCTTGTCAACGAACATAGTACTACAAGCTATCTGCAAACGTCGAAGCATACGCAAGTTCAAGAGCACAAGGATCAGAAATGATGTCATCAGCCAAATTCTTTGCGCGGGACAGCGTGCTCCAAGCGGGTGCAACTTCCAGAATTACTCTTTCATAGAAATCAGGAGCGCCAAGATGCGAAGAGGGATAATGGAGGCAATCAAACCATTTCTCTGGTCAGCTTCGATTGAGAACGCCCCTGCATGGATAGTTGTGTGCATCGACCTCTATCGTCTAAGAAGACTCCTCGAACACGAAGGTGTCAAGTACCGGCCTTACTCGGGATACGTCATTCGTAGCATTGTAGACGCTGCACTCGCCACCGAGAATCTAGCTATCGCCGCAGAAAGCTTTGGGCTTGGCTCTTTGATCGTTGGAATGGTTTTTGAATCCATGACTGCTGTGTCGAGGCTTCTGGGTCTTCCTGCAGGTGTGACACCTCTGCTAATGGTGTGCATTGGACGACCTGATGAGGAGCCGCGTCAGAGGCCTCGATGGCCACTTGATATGGTTCGGCACGTAGACAGATATGAGAGAGTCACGAACAGGGATATCGCGAAGTACGTCAGATATTTCGAATCGATGATGAGGGTGGGGCGAGATCATCACAACAAGTACAGATACCGGGACCACTTGGAGCGACTAATGAGGGTACCCCTTCAGAATCGATCGAATGAGAAACGTATCAGAAAACTACTTCGAAGGAATGGGATTTCTCTATGACGCTCTCATTCCTACTGAGCCAAGATCAGAAGCCGGATTTGTAGATCACAGGAATCTCTGCAACGGACAGGTTTGGAGCAGATGCCCCTTCTCTCCTGTTGCGATGTACTTCGAGAGTTCTTGGCCTATGCCAGGGGCTAGAATAACACCGTTTCCGCTGGGCCCGTTGGCAAGCAAGAATCCGGGAATACCCGATTCTCCGAGAATGGGGAGTTTGTCCTTTGTAACTGAGCGGTATCCTACCCAGTCATTCACGATGGATGACTCGGTCAATCGAGGAACGTTCTCTGACAATTGCTCGAAAAGGAACTCCCAGAAGTAGTCCTCTGTTCCGCCCTTAGGGGCCAGTTTGTCAGGATCCCAGACACCAGCATGCACCGGATTGTTCAGGTCCATCACCATGTGGCTCCTGCAAATGAACACGTTCTCACCCTCAGCCCGTGCATACCAAGTTGGATATTTCAGAATCGGGAAACTATAGCCAAGTGGGGAGTTGGGTCTGAGTATGAAGACCTCGGCCTTGGTATGCCAAAGAGGAAGTTTCAGGCCGGCCATTTCACCGATTTGGTTGCCCCAAGGACCTCCAGCATTGATGACTGTGTCGAAATCAAACTTGCCTTTGGTCGTCTCGACGCCTGACACCTGTCCCTTGTCCATGATGATCTTTGCAGCCTTCACCCCCGTAACGATCTGTGCGCCTTTTTGTCGTGCCTTGTTGGCGTAAGCGACTGCAATCGCCGTCGCATCTGCATAGCCATCCTCAGCGGTGTAGGCTCCTCCGACCGCCTTTGACACGTCGAGATCGGGAAGGCGTTTCTTGAGCTTCTGTGGGTCATCAATGAATTCTGCGGAGAAACCTGCCTTCTTGCTCATCTCCACATGCCTCCGGACTCTTTCAAGTCCTTCACTAGTCGGGCAGACCACTAAGGTTCCGGACTTTCTGAAGCCTATGGTACCTTTCAGCTCACTGTCCATCTGCATGTACGTTTTCAGACACAGTACTCGTTGTTCAAAGTATCTCTCAGGTAGCGAATCGTCCAAGAGGCAAAGTGTTCCCGCTGACTTCGCGGTGGTGCCTGACCCGATCTGATCCTTTTCGAATACAGTTGCCTCGATTCCTTCCAAAGAAGCCAGATGAAATGCTAGGCTGCAGCCGATCACTCCTCCGCCAATTATTCCTACCTTTTTCTTTGCCAAAGTCATCTCCACGATTGGATAATTCTTAGACATATGAAATAAAGGGGAATAAAAGACTTTGATGCAGGCAATGGCGTTTTGTGTTCTTGTGCCACATTGAGCAAGATGAATCGGATATGCTCGTTTATTGCGAGAACCTGTCGATGACAGTTTACTGCAATCGACAGAGGCAATACTTAACTTTGATTGAGGCAGAGAACATGACAGTGGAGAGCATGGTATCCATTGCCAGCACACCTATCGGAGCCAGTGTGAATCTCGTAATACAGTTCGCGCTGTTGCTTCTGCTCATAGCTGGAGGGGGATTCGCAAGGATGGGCAGGCTCAAGACTCATCGCAGGGTTATGATAATAGCAATAGTCGTTCAGGCTGGAACTCTGATATTTTGGATGGCTCCGTGGCCGGCCGGCCGTTTCACCGAAAAGGCCGGTGAGTCTGAAGCTCATCCATCCTCTTGCCAAAAACACGTATACAAAATCATGCTAATCGAAAGAATATTGCAAGGAACTGGCGCGCGATATTTCGCACCGATCCCTCCGTGAGCACCTGTCCTCATCGTTGTGACACTCATCGCGTCTAAAATGGCAAATGGTACGCCGGTTTCGGGTTCGTTCAACGTTATCTGCCCGTAGAGGTGCGCCAGACCTCGGTTCGTATTGCCTGGTCCGCCTCCCGCCCATTTGCTGCCTACAACGCTCAATGGTTCGATGTACGCAGACGCGCCTGTGAAAAACACCCTATTCTCGGGATCGGTAACGGTTTCCAGTAATTCGCCCGTGCCGTGCAGTGATGAGTTAGATTTGTGAGGCTTACCCGCCTCCGTGTGTTGTGAGAAAGAGCACAATGGAGGAGAGTAAGCCCCTGTTGGATACCGAGGTAACGACACGTATAGATTTGGCGGATCTGATTGAGAGGGAGCAGATCAGGACCCTTGAGAACCTATCCGGAGCGATAGAAGCGCTTCAAGCCGAGTTGGTTGAGGATCTTGAGGCTTTGGGTTGGAGCTACTCAACCAGCTACCAACGCAGCTTGGTAACCAAACTTGGCAGAGTGGTCTTCACAGTTGTCAAGGTGAAGAGAGATGGCAGAGTATTCTCACCCATCATATACGCGTTGAACATCAGGAGGCTTAAGTACAGTCGAGACGTGAGGATGCTCTTGGCCGATAAGGCTTCACGCCATCCTACCAGGACGCCATGATAGACTTCCAGAACCATACAGGCGTCGAGGTTCCCAAGAGTACGATACGTAGCTTCGTACAGGAGATAGGCAGACAGCTAAGTGAAGCAAACCAAGCCAAGATTAGCTGCGAGGAGCCACCTGTAGTGATGGCTGACGGCGCCAAGACCCATAGCGTCTACCCCGTTCTGAACCAGGTACGCATCGTAATCGGATACGACCCGGACACCCACAGGAAGACGTTGCTCCACGCCCCAGTCAACAGGGAATGGAGCCAGATAGGAAGCGAGGTCAACACCAGCAACAGCAGCCTGGTTGGAGACGCGGACCGAGGCATGCACCTCAATCTGGATCATGAGAGGAGACAGTTGGATCTGGTCCACGCCGTGAAGGACTCCCTCTACAAGCTGTGGGCTGAAGGCATGAGCAAACAGGAGAGAGAGGCGGTAGGCGTGGAGATGAAGCAGCTCCTCTACACCCTCGTCAACTCAGTGAAGAAGCACATGGAAGACGATGATGAAGAAGCGTTGAAGAGAAGGATAGAGAGCACCGTGAAAGGCCTCATCACGCTTGCAGGAGACCTGAAACTGAAAGGCTACCCCAAAACAGCCACCTTCATAAGATCAAACGCCAGATTCATGATGACATTCGCGAAACTCGCATTGAAAAACATACGAATACTCTACACATCAAACGCGATCGAACGGCTCATGGGAGAGATCTCCAAACGCTGCAAACATAAATGGATGCACTGGGGCACAGAAGGCCTAGAGAACATGCTCCAAATCATCTTGGTCAGATACACGAACCCACAATTCTACAAACAATTCTGGAAAACCTATATCCACCCATCACGATATCACCTCAGACTCACAACACCAGTCTAACCCATGACTGCACAGGACCAAAGTATTGGACAAGCGTTAGGGCAATGTTTCACACGGGTTCCCCGCACACTACGGCTACTTCAGTTGTGTTTAGGTTTTCCGCAACCTAACCGAATCAAGGATCCACAGTTCCTCTTTGCAATCAACGCATCTCAGCACGCTATGTCTTCTTCCGCTTCGGCACCTCCCAACGTGAGTCCCTGCCAGCTGAAACCTATCTGCCTTCCATCGACTCAACATGGCGTGTAACAGATGCGAACTCGGCGTATGTACTGACGACGTCTAAATCGCCATTCATACCAAGTTGAACTCCCCGGGTCGGTGAATCATGCAGCACTAGCATGCTGCGTCGGAACCTGCCATAGTCTAGGCTGTCTCAGGAAAAACACTCAAGGAGCATCATGAGTACATTCGAGTTCACACTAGAGAATCCCTATGTGTCGCATTCTCCCCACGCACTTCATCGCCATACTCAGAAACATGGCAACTCAAACCGAACCATAGCCCACAAGAAAACCGCGGAATAGACCAGGCTGAACTACCGGACCCGGCAGATCACAACGATGCTAGACGTGCCCAGCCAACACACACGAATCCTCGCGAGCGCAACCACGCCTAGCACTTTCACCCAACCCAATGAAACAACAAAAACGTTCTAAACTCCAGGATGTCTAAGACCCTTCGGTTGGAGCAGAAGTCTGCTCGATGAGAGAGAACGATCTTGAGTATCGTTGTACGTT
>Ga0315296_10001041_pt1 | contig 24413 bp, 18 predicted proteins | sample YL17G14_18_MG_FD_203921 | JGI IMG/M metagenome (GOLD analysis project Ga0315296, IMG submission 203921) | Sediment microbial communities from Yellowstone Lake, YNP, Wyoming, USA - YL17G14_18 | ecosystem: Environmental > Aquatic > Freshwater > Lake > Sediment | place: USA: Wyoming | collected... | reverse complement strand
GACGGCGGCCAGAACTTCATAGTCTGGGTGCCCGGCGCCAACGCCGCCTGGGAGGAGGAGGCCGCAGCGGACGTGGAGTTCTGGGCGGCCCGCTGCCGCTTTCTTGTCCTGTCTTTGGAGGCCCCCCAGGCCATCGCTCAAGGGGCCATTCGGGCGGCGAAGAAGGCTGGTGCCCGCGTCATTCTCAATCCGGCGCCCCATCGTCCGGGTGACGAGTCCTGCTTCGGCGACGTGGACGTGCTGGTGCCCAACGAGTTGGAGGCGGCCCTCTTCGCCGGGGTCGGGCCTGAGGAGAGGGAGGACTGGGCGGTCGTGGCTCAACGGCTGCGATCGCTGGGGCCGCGGGCTGTCGTCATCACCCTGGGCTCTGAGGGGGCGCTGGTGGCCACTGAGGAGGGAACGGAGCGCGTGCCAACCTTCCGCGTTGAGGTTGCCGATACGACAGCCGCCGGCGACGCTTTTGTGGCCGGTCTAGCGGTCGCTGTGTTGAGGGGCTCGCCTCTGCTGGAGGCTGTTCGCTTCGCGAACGCCGCTGGCGCCGTCGCTGTGACGCGGGCGGGCGCCCAGCCGTCGTTGCCGCGTACCCCGGAGGTGGAGGAGTTGCTGGCCGCTGGCCGCCCGCAGGGCCAGCGATGAGCGCGGCAGACGCAGGCCCGTAAGCATGGCTTTGCCTCGGCGTCCGTCAGAGCGTATCTTTGAAGCGCTAAAGTCACCTGACCAGGGGTTCTTAGGGGCCAAGAAGGAGAACGACCGTGAGGGACGTCGCCGTCGTCGGAGCGGCCATGACTCGCTTCGGCAAGTACCTGGACCGCAGCCTGAAAGACCTCACCCGTGAGGCCGTACAGGGCGCGTTAGACTCGGCGGGCATGGACAAGTCGCTGCCGCAGGTGGCCGTGGTGGGCAACGCCGCCGCCGGCCTGTCCACAGGACAGGAGTGCATCCGGGCCCAGGTCGTCCTGCGGGACATGGGGATCGAGGAGATCCCCATGATCAATACGGAGAACGCCTGCGCCAGCTCATCTACCGCCTTCCATCTGGCGTGGCTCTACGTCGCTTCGGGCATGTACGACGTCGCCCTGGCCGTTGGTATGGAGAAGATCTACCAGCAGGATAAGTCCCGCATGTTCGCTGCGTTCAGCGCTGGGGTAGACGTGGAGCTGGTACAGCAGATCATAGAGCGCCTCCAGGCAGACCTGGCAAAGAAGGAGAAGGAGGGCGCGCCCGGCGGCGAGGGCGGCGGCGCCGGCAAGTCACGGAGCATGTTCATGGACATCTACGCTGCTGGAGCCCGCGCGCACATGAGGAAGTACGGGACGACCAAGGAGCAGTTCGCCAAGGTAGCGGTGAAAAACCACTTCTTCGGCAGCCTCAACCCGCACGCCCAGTACCGCGAGCGCTACACGGTGGAGGAGATCCTGAACTCGCCTCTGGTGGCGGAGCCCCTCACCCGCCTCATGTGCGCGCCCACCGGCGACGGGGCGTCGGCCGCCATCCTGGTCAGCGCGGAGAAGGCCCGCCAGTACACCACCAAGCCCGTCTGGGTGCGGGGCTCAGCCCTCGGTTCGGGCAAGGACATGAAGCGGGGCATGCCGAACATCACCACCCGTGTGGCCAGCAAGGCCTTTGAGATGGCCGGCATGGGGCCCAAGGACATGGACGTCATAGAGGTCCACGACGCCACTGCCCCGGCCGAGATCTTCATCTACGAGGAGCTGGGCCTCTGTCCCGAGGGTGAGGGCGGCCGGCTCATCGACGAGGGGGTGACGGAGCTGGGCGGCCGGGTGCCGGTGAACACCAGCGGCGGGCTGCTGTCCAAGGGTCACCCGGTGGGAGCGACAGGCGTGGCCCAGATCTACGAGATCTTCCTCCAGCTCCGCGACGAGGCCGGCGAGCGGCAGGTCCAGGGTGCCAAGGTTGGCCTCTGCGAGAACGGCGGCGGCATGGTGCGCGGCGAGGCCGCTGCCACCTGCGTGCACATCCTGAGCCTTTAACGTCAGCGCAAGAGTAGCTCGGGCGGACGGCGAGGGGAAATGAGTCGTGCCTTTGGGGGTGAGCGGCCTTGCTCCCCCCTGGCAGATGGTTCCCGCTGGCGGGAGTATGCGGTGTCCCAGGGAGGAGGCTCATGAAATCGAAGCTGTTTTTCGCGCTAGCTGTGGTCACGGGGGCAGCGCTCCTGTGGCTGAACGCTGCCGCTCAGCCCGCGATCGTCGCTACGATACCCGTGGGCAACAACCCTTCCGGCGTGGCTGTTGACCCTTCCGCGAACCGTGTCTACGTCGCCAACGGCGGCAGCAACAACGTATCGGTGATAAATGGGGCCACGAACTCGGTGACGGCCACCGTGCCCGTGGGGACGGGGCCCGACGGCCTTGATGCCGCGGCCACAGCCGGCCGTGTCTACGTGGCCAACCTCGGCACCAACGACGTCTCTGCTATCGACACGACCACTAATACGGTGATGGCCACGGTGCCTGTAGGAGCGCAACCCAGGGGCGTGGCCATTAACTCCGGCGCCGCTCGCATCTACGTGACCAACTCAGGAAGCGGTGATGTCTCCGTCATCGACGGGAACACTAACGCGGTGGCGGCTACTGTGCCCGTAGGGGACGCTCCGATCGGCGTGGCTGTCAACCCCACCACCGGTCGCGTCTACGTGGCCAACGTAGGCGGCAATAGCGTGTCCGTCATCGACGGGGCGACTAACACTGTGGTGGCCACCGTGCCCGTTGGGCAGAGCCCCTTTGGCGTGGCCGTCAACGCCACCACGAACCGTATCTACGTCACCAACCACGATGACGACAACGTCTCCGTCATCGACGGGGCTGCCAACACCGTGGTGGTCGCCGTGCCCGTGGGCCTGGCCCCCCTTGGCCTGGCCGTGAACCCCACCACCAATCGCATCTATGTGGCGAACGCGGGGAGCAACGACGTGTCCGTTATCGACGGGGCGGCCAATGCGCTGGTAGCCACCGTTCCCGGAGCCGATGGGCCCTATGGCGTGGGCGTTAACCCTGCCACCAACCGTATCTACGTGGCCAACTACAATAACGACACGGTGTCGGTGATTGAGGACGCCGGCCCAGCGCCAACGCCGACCCCGACGCCGACTACTACGCCGCCGCCGCCGGGCACAACGGAGAACGTTCCCCTCCAGGGAGGCGTCTGCAACCCGGTCGCCACGACCTATCCTGACAACACGCCCATCGCGACCGTCGCTGGGGCGGTGACGCCGCCGGGGGTGCTGGAGTCGCTCTGGGAGTTTGAGGGTGGCATCTGGCAGGGGTGGTCGGCGGCATTTCCGGCGGCCAGCGACCTGACGGAGAAGGACTTTCTGGACGTGGTGTTCGTCTGCGTGGGCGGCTCGGGGCCCGGCGCGGCCACGTTCACGCGGCCGGTGCCCTAGCGGGAAGCGAGAATAGCGGCGCCGCTGGCGGAGATCACGCTGCTCGTGCCGCCGACGCTGAGCTGCTGGAAGTGGTACTGGAAGCGAGCCGCCAGCTCGTCGCGGATGGGGCGGCGGGCCTCCTCGGGCAGGTCCCATAGCTGGCGCTTGAAGGGCCCCAGCGCCTTCTTGCGTGTCTTGTAGATGAACTGCGCCTCGGTCTGGCCGTCCTTCCACTCGTCGCGGCAGGTCTCCTTCAGGTAGGAGTAGATCTCCTGACGGAGCCCGTCGGGCAGGTGGGGGCTATCGTAGATCAGGTTCTGAAAGGCCGTGGCCAGGTGGATCTCGGCCGTGCTGGTCTCCGGAAAGCGGTGGAACATCTCCTCCGGCAGAGTGGAAGCGCCGTGCTGGACGGCCCCCGCCATGCCGTAGCCCCGCGCCAGCCGCGACAGCTTCTCCAACGTCTCGAGGTCGATAGCCACCTGGGCGACAGAGCCGTCGGGCAGCACCACGCCGCCGTGGCTGGATCCGGTCTGGACGCTGATCTTGCTGGGGCCCTTGACGCCGGCGCCCCGTAGCTCCTCGGCCAGCCCGGCCACGAAGGCGCGCAGCTCATCGGCCGTCGTGTTCCGGCCCCCCACCTCCCCGATCTCGACGCCGACCGAGATGGTGACCCCGGGAGGCTCCAGGGAGCGGATGAGCCGCAAGAATGCGGACGAGAGCTGGTAGTTGAGACGCTGCTGCTCCCGCAGGCTCGGCTGGCTCAGGTCCACCACCGTGGAGCTGTCGATATCGATGTTCAGGAAGTCGGCGCCGATGGCCTCCGCCACCAGCTCGCGCAGCGCCTCCAGCTCCTTGTCCGCGTTTTCGTGGAAGCGGGCGCTATCTACCTGGAAGTGGTCGCCCTGAAGAAACAGGGGTCCCTGGAAGCCTTCCTTGATCGCCGCCGCCCGGATACAGGTGGCGTACTCGGCTGGGCGGATGCCTGTGTAGCCGATCTCAGAGCGGGCGATCTCGAATATGATGGCTCGCACGCCGAGCTGCGCCGCCGCCTGGAAGGCCGCTCGCGCCGAGTCGTAGGTCATGGCCCGCAGGTTGAGGGCGGGGACGGTGAAGCCGGAGACCCGGCCCGCCGCCATCGCTTCGTACAGGGCCTGGGTGGATGCCGGCACGATGCCGAGGGCCAGCGCCGCCTTCCCGATGGCCTGTCGCGCGGCCGAGCGCACCGCTTCCTCTTCGGCGAACACGGCAGCATGGGCCAGGTTGTCGATGGCGTCCTGTCGCAACCGCTGGGCGTCGAGTACCCTGGCGCCGTTCCGGCTGTCCAAGTCCAGGATGCCGCTGAGGCCCTGACGTAGTTCTTGCAAGGATGCGTATTGGCTCATGGCCCGGCCCTCAGTGTGTCAGGCGGTGCGCCAGCTCTAAGAGAGAGCGGTCCACCTGCCTGTGCTCGTTCCAGGTTCGTTCCAGGGGCGTGAAACAGACGCGGCCGCCCATCTCGCCCACCATGCAATTGCCGTGGCCCTCCAGAAGGGCATCCACGGCGCCGGAGCCGAGCTTGCTACCCAGTACCCTGTCGCGGGCGGTGGGAGAGCCGCCCCGCTGAATGTGGCCGAGGACGCACACCCGGTACTCGGCGCGCAGGCGCATCCAGACCTGCTGGGCTACGCCGAAGGCGCCGCCGGGGAAGCCGCCCTCAGCAACGACGACGATGCTGCTGCGCCGCCCGTGCTCGATGCCCAATTGGAGACGTTCGCAGAGGACTTCGATGTCTGTGGGGTCTTCCGGCAGCAGGACGTCGTCGGCGCCACCGGCGACCCCGACCTCCAGGGCGATGGCGCCGCAGGTGTGGCCCATGACCTCCACGAAGAAGAGCCGCTCGAAGGACTCTGCCGTGTCGCGCACGCGGTCTATGGCGTCGAGGGCGATGTTGACGGCGGTGTCGAAGCCGAGGGTGTAGTCGGTGCCCACCAGGTCGTTGTCGATGGTGCAGGGGATACCGATGACGCGGACACCGCACTCGCTGGCCAGGGCGCAAGCGCCCTGGAAGGAGCCGTCGCCGCCCAGCACCACGAGGGCGTCGATTTGTCGTTCGCGCAGGCTCTCCGCCGCTCGGGCGCGTCCCTCCGGCGTCAGGAACTCCTCGCAGCGGGAAGTGCCCAGGATGGTACCGCCGCGCTGGATGATGTTCCCCACCGCTCTCCGCCCCAGCGGCTCTTCCAGCCCCTGGAGGAGCCCCTGATAGCCCTGCCGGAAACCTATCACCTCGATGTCCCGGCCCGAGGCGGTGCGGACAATGGCGCGGATACAGGCGTTCATGCCCGGGGCATCGCCGCCGCTGCTTAGCACGCCGATCTTCTTGAGCCCGTTGTTCATTGCTTCCATTGCCTAGTTCCTGTCCGCACACCAGGCCTGGCGACTCAATGAGCCGTCTTCGTGCGAGTAGCGCCCAGTGTCCGCTGGGCGCGGAACGCCCACCGGACTGATTTACCGCTTCACAGGGATTCTCGGCCTGCTCTTTCAGGTCGGGCATTAGGGGAAACTCCAATAGTCGTTCCTCAGGAGTACGGCGACAATCGTCTCTAACGGCACGTACCTCTTCTGAACGGCGGCTGTCCGGCCGATATACCTATGAACTCACCGAGGCCGCGAGCGTCGCGACGCTTCTCCTACAGGTCCAGATACATGCGACCTAGCCGTGTGTTTGTCATCGTACCCTCGGTGCCGGCTGAGCTGGCCCCTCTCAAGGAGCTAGCCTTCAACTTGCGCTGGTGCTGGGACAACGCCACCATCGATCTCTTCCGACGTCTGGATTCGGACCTTTGGGAGCAGACAAAGCATAACCCGGTGGCCATGCTTGGCCGGCTCTCGCAGGAGGTGCTGGACGCTGCCGCCAGCGACGAGAGCTTCCTGGCCCACCTCGACCACGTCTATCGCCGCCACTGCGAGTACATGGAGCGTAACCAGCGCTCCAACGGTCTCGGCGCCAACGGCCTCTGCGTAGCCTACTTCTCGGCCGAGTACGGGCTCACCGACTGCCTGCGTATCTATGCGGGCGGTCTCGGGATGCTCGCCGGCGACATCCTCAAGTCCGCCAGCGACCTCAACGTCGGCCTGGTGGGAGTGGGCATGCTCTATCAGGAAGGGTACGTGAGGCAGTACCTCAACCCGGAGGGATGGCAGCAGGAGTTATACGAGGAGAACGATTTCCACAGCCTACCCATTCAGTTGGAGCGGGGTCCAGACGGCTCGCCTCTGCTGGTGAGCCTACCGCTGGCCGGCAATGAGGTGCTGACGCAGGTCTGGCGAGTGCAGGTAGGGCGCACACCCCTTTACCTGCTGGACGCCAACATATCTCAGAACTCGCCTGCCCAGCGGATCATCTCCGGCCGGCTCTACGCAGCGGAGCCACGCGTGCGCCTTCAGCAGGAGGCGCTCCTGGCCATCGGCGGCATGCGGGCCCTGGAGGCGCTCGACGTCGCGCCGACCGTCTTCCACATGAACGAGGGCCACTCCGCCCTCCTGGTGCTGGAACGCATCCGAAGGCTCATGCGCGAGGCTGAGGTGGACTTCGAGACGGCAAAGGAGGCGGTGCTGGCTAGCACGGTCTTCACCACCCACACCTGCGTCTCCGCCGCCATCGAGGAGTATCCGCCGGCCCTGGTGGAGGAGGTGCTGGGAGACTGGTATCGAGGGCTGGGCCTCACGGCGGATCAGATGATGGCGCTGGGGCGCTGCTCCTCGTCAAACGGAGAGGAGCCCTTCTCCCCGGCCCTCCTCGCTCTGAGGTTCTCGGCGAATCGCAACGGCGTCTCCCGACTGCATGGCGAAGTCTCGCGCCGCCTCTGGCAGAGGGTCTGGCCATCCGTTCCGCCGGAGCTGGTCCCCATTATCGCCATCACCAACGGCGTGCATCTGCGGTCCTGGGCTTCTCACGACATGGTGGAGCTCTTCGATCGCTACCTGGGACCGGCCTGGGCGGAGCACGACTCAGACGCCGGCGTTTGGCATGGGGTTCAGCGCATTCCCGCCGAGGAGCTGTGGCGGACCCACGAGCGTCGACGGGAACGGCTGGTGGCCTTCGCCCGGTGCCGGCTGCGAGCCCAACTGGAAGCGCGGGGCGCTTCCCCCTCTGACGCCGCCCTGGCCGACGAGGTTCTGGACCCGCGGGCCCTGACCATCGGCTTTGCGCGCCGGTTCGCCGCCTACAAGCGGGGCGCGCTCATCTTCCATGACCCGGATCGCCTGGAGGCCATCCTTGGCGACCGGGATCGCCCTGTCCAGCTCATCATGGCCGGCAAGGCCCATCCCCAGGACGGAGAGGGGAAGGCCGTCATCCGGGCTGTCGTCCATCATGGGCGTAGCGAGAGGTTCCGCCGGCGTGTGGTCTTCTTGGAGGACTACGACATGGAGGTGGCCCGCTACCTGGTTCAGGGGGCGGATATCTGGCTCAACACCCCTCGGCGACCGCTGGAGGCCAGCGGCACCAGCGGTATGAAGGCCTCCGCCAACGGCGCCCTTAACCTGAGCGTCATCGACGGCTGGTGGGCTGAGGCCTACGATCCCAACGTGGGGTGGGCCATCGGCAGAGGCGAAGAATACGACGATCCCGGGCTCCAGGACCGGCTGGAGGCCAGCACCCTCTACGATGTCCTGGAACACGAAATCGTACCCCTCTTCTACGATCGCGGGCCCGATGGACTTCCGCGGCGGTGGATCTCCCGCATGAAGAACGCCATGGAAGCTATCTGCCCCCGCTTCAATACGACGCGTCTGGTGCAGGATTACGTACGGGAGCTGTACGTCCCGGCCGCCGGACACTGGTCGGAGCTGACCAGCCGGGGCCTGGCCGGCGCTGCGGAGCTCGTCGAGTGGAAGCGGAAGGTAGCCCGTGCCTGGAGCGGCGTGCAGGTGCATGGCCACCAGATTCTGGACGAGGCTCTCTCGGGAAGGCCTGCCAAGGTAGAGATCCGGGTGCGCCTGGGCAGCCTGAGGCCGGAAGACGTAGAGATGATGCTCCTCTTCGGCCGGGTGAACTCAGTCGGGGACATCGTGACCCCGAAAGCTATCCCCGCCGCCTGGTGCGCGCGCAACGGCTCCAATGAGCATCGCTACGAGGCCACGATTCCCTCCGGCGACAGCGGTAGCTATGGCTTCATCGTGCGCGTGATGCCCTGTCACCCGCTCCTGGCCGACCCCTATGACCTCGGGCTCGTCGCCTGGGGCTAACCAGGGTCGCGGCCTCCCTCAACCTCCGCGGGCTTTCAAAAAGACGAAGGCCGGGCTTCTCCGCCGAAGGCGCAAGCCCGGCACCATCGCTCCGCCAGCCTGAAGGCTGGCCTTCTTGATCATGGAAGACGCTGAGCCTCCTCTCCGATTGACGTTCTGGCAGCACTGGACTACCGTACCGCTGAACATCAAGGGTAGTGCCCCCTGGCGGTCTCGGTTTCGACCTGCGCCGGGGGCGTGACCGACGGGAGGGGGAAATGAGCGACGCCAAGGCCATGCGTACGGAGCGAGACTCCATGGGCCCCGTGCAGGTCCCCCGCGATGCCTACTACGGGGCATCGACGATGCGGGCCGTCCGCAACTTTCCCATCAGCGGGCTGAGGTTTCACCGGCGGTTCATCGCTGCCCTGGGGCTCATCAAACGCTGCGCCGCCGAGGTCAACGCCGAGCTGGGCCTCCTGGAGCGCCGCCTGGCCGAGGCCATCGCCCGCGCGGCGACCGAGGTGGCGGAGGGCCGGCTGGACGACCAGTTCGTGGTCGATGTCTTCCAGACCGGCTCGGGGACATCGACCAACATGAACGCCAACGAGGTGATCGCCAATCGGGCGGCGGAGCTACTGGGAGGCCGCCGTGGCTCGAAGCTGGTGCACCCCAACGACCACGTCAACCTTTGCCAGTCCTCCAACGATGTCATCCCCACGGCCACGCACCTGGCGGCGATGCTGGCCATACGGGACGAGCTGGTGCCGGCCCTGGGGACGTTATGCGCCTCGCTGGCGGCCAAGGCCGAGGAGTTCATGCCCGTGATCAAGACGGGCCGCACCCACCTCCAGGATGCGACGCCCATCCGCTTGGGCCAGGAGTTCCAGGGCTACGCCGGCCAGGTCGAGCGGGCCCTGCGCCGCATTGAGAGGGCGGCGGCGGATTTGCAGGAGGTGGCGCTGGGCGGCACGGCGGTTGGCACCGGCGTGAACGCCCACCCCCGGTTCGCGGCGCGCGTCTGCGAGCGCCTTTCGGCGGCGACGGGGCTGCCCGTGCGCGAGACCGGCAACCACTTTCAGGCCCAGAGCAACCTGGATGCCGTGGTGGCCTGTAGCGGCGCGCTGCGGGCGGCCGCCATCGCGCTGTTCAAGGTCGCCAACGACATTAGCTGGCTGGGCTCCGGCCCTCGCGCCGGGCTCGGCGAGCTCGCCCTCCCCGAGGTGCAGCCGGGCAGCTCCATCATGCCGGGCAAGGTGAACCCTGTCATCCCGGAGGCCCTCATCCAGGTCTGCGCCCAGGTCATCGGCAATGACGCCACCATCGCCCTGGCCGGCCACCGGAGCTTCTTTGAGCTGAACACGATGATGCCGGTGGCCGCCTACGACCTGCTCCAGGCTATCGAGCTGCTCGCGGCGGCGTCGCGCAACTTCGCAGAGCGCTGCGTGGACGGCCTGAGGGCCACCGAACGGGGGCCGGAGCTGGTCGAAAGGGGACTCGCCATGGCCACCGGGCTGGCGAGCCTCATCGGCTACGACGCTGCCGCCGAGGTGGCGAAGGAGGCGGCGCGCAGCGGCCGCACCATCCGTGAGGTGGCCCGTGAGCGCACGAAGCTGTCGGAGGACGATCTGCGGCGCGTCCTGGACCCCGCCTCGATGACCGAGCCCGGGCTGCCGGAGCGCGAGGGATAGGGCGTCTATTTCCAGGCCCTTTCTGCCGGTTGATGGTCATTGGGAAAGCAACGCGGCATATTTCCCAGGCGAAAAGGGGAGCGCTCATGGTTCGACAGGCTCACCATGAGCGGGTAAGCTCCGCTCGTCCTGAGCTTGTCGAAGGACGAGCCTTGTCGAAGGACGAGCCTTGTCGAACTTGAATGGTCATTGGCTATAGGCCGCCCACTCAGGGTCAGAAGTTGACCGCTTGTCGGGGGCGTCTCGGCCAGATGGTCAGTTTCAGGACTTGAGCTGCCCTTCCTGGCGCATCCACTCGGCGGTCAGGCGCACGCCCTCTTCCATCGCGACCTGGGACTGCCAGCCCAGGTCGCGCCGCGCCTTGCTGACGTCGAAGCGCTGGTCCTGGCTCATGAGGAAGACGGACGTGCGGCTCAGCGACGGCGCTTCCCTGGCTCGAATGAGGCGGGCCCAGCCCTCTGAGAGGTTTCCCAGGGCCGAGGCGAGGGCGTAGGGCACCGTGAAGCGCGGCCGGCGAATGTCCAGCTCGCGGCAGATGGCCCCCAGGAACTCCCGGAGGCGGAACTCAGGGTCGGGCCCCAGGGTGTAGATCTGGCCCACGGCCTTCTCGCTGGTGCCGGCGAGCATCGCTCCCTCGGCCGCGTCCGTGACGTAGAGGAATGGCACGAAGGGGTCATGGCTGCCCACCCAGGCGGCCGTGGGGCCGCGCAGGTAGTGGATGATGCGGGGGAAGAAGGTGTGGTCGCCGGGCCCGTAGATGGAGACGGGCCGGATGATCGTCACGCCCAACCGGCCCTCGCGCTGGTAGCGGAGGGCCTCCGCCTCGGCCAGGATCTTGGCGCGTCCGTAGAAGCCCCAGGGGTTGTCCGGCCCGGCGTAGGGGGAAGTTTCGTCCATAGGCGGCGCGCCCCGCGCCATGCGGGGGTAGACGGCGGTGCTGCTGAAGAGGAGGAAGCGCCCGACACCGGCCTCGGCGGCGGCCTGGAGCATGTTTTGGGTGCCCCGCACGGTGACGGCCTCGAACTGGGGCCACGTGCCCCAGTCGCTGACCCTGGCCGCGGCGTGGATGACGGCTTCGGCGCCCTGGGCAGCGGCGCGCAGGGGCTCGACGTCCGTGATGTCGCCAAAGGTGACATCAACGTCCCCGGCGCGGCGGATGCGGGCGGCGTCGGCCTCATCCAGGGCGAGGCCGCGTACCTTGTGCCCTGCGGCCAGGAGCTTCTTCAGAAGATAACCGCCGATGAAGCCGCCAGCGCCCGTGACCAGTACCTTCATGATAGGATCACCTGCCTTTGCACCGAGGGGCTCGTTCGAGCCACGCTGTGCGCTATTAGACCACAAGGTGCGAAGGCCCGGCAACCGGGGGGCCGCGGGCACCGACAGGTGCGCGTGTGACCGGCGCTATGCACGAACTCCGTGAGCAGGGCTCGCGGCGTGCCAGAGGAGCCGGCTATCACCCCTCAGAGGACAGGAAGTCAGATACGACCTCGATGAACTGGTCGAGTTGGTCGTGGTGGACCCAGTGGCCTGCGCCCTCGATGAGGACCGAACGGTAGTTGTGGAAGGCGCTGGCGCGGTCGTCCGCCTCCGGGTCGCCGGTCCAGCTCTCGGCGCCGCGGACCAGGAGGACGGGACAGCGGATCTGGTTCCAGATCACGCGGGCGTCCTCGATATTGAACTCGTAGGGAGAGCGGGTGCGGACGTAGTTGTCGAACTTCCAGGAGTACGTCCCGTCCTCGTTCCGTCGCGTGCCGTGGAGCGCCAGGTGGCGCGCCAGTTCCGGTGTCAGGCGGGGGTTCGCTTCCTGCATCCGCCGTACGGCATCCTCCAGGGTAGGGTACTGCCTCGGCTGGCGCTGCTCGATCTCGTGCATGTGCGACACCCAGTCGCGCATGCGGCGGTGCGCGGGCCGTCTCTCCAGCACCCGAGGCCCCAGACCTTCGACAGAGACGACCTTCTGAACGCGCTCCGGGCAGACGCCGGTGAACTGGAGGGCCACGGCGCCGCCCAGGGAATGACCGACCAGCGTGAGCCTCTCATATCTCAGGGCATCGATGAGGGCGCACGTGTCCAGCACGAACTCCGGGAGGCTGTACTGGCCGCCGATGGCCCAATCGCTGTCGCCGTGGCCGCGCAGGTCGGGGGCGTAGATGGTGTAGCGGTCGACGAGGCGGCGCGCGACGCTGTCCCAGTTGCGGGCGTGGTCGCGGTTGCCGTGAATGAGAAGCAGGGGCGGGTTCGAATCGTCCTTGCCCCAGACCACGTAGTGCAGCTTGAGTCGCTGCGAGTCGTAGTAGCGGGACTCAGGTTCCATGCCGCCGAGTATAGGGGATGAGCCGTGCGCCCACAAGCGCCGCCCGTCGTGGCGGCGAGTGGCTGCTGTCAAGAGTTGATACCCAACCCACAAGTCCTCAATCGCTATGCCTATACCCGTGACAACCCGTTGCGTTATACTGGCGGTCAAGCGAGGCGAGGTCTGTTGCCGTCGCCGTCGCGTCGCCAGCCATGCTCCCCGCCCCGGCGACCGGGGTTGCGTCGGGCGGCCCGGCGGCCGCGCTGGTGGGCGAAGCGCCGAAGCAGTAGCGGTGCCGTCGCCATCGCGTCGCGGTCAGGGGGACAGCGCGGGCCGGAAAGGGCGCGCGCAGCGCGCGGCTCTGCCGTCCCTGAGGCTTGACGAGCGGGTACTAGTACCCCAGGCTAGCGTTCAGCGGGCCAGAGCGATTCTTCGCGACGGCCCGTTATTTGTTGTTCCGCTTGCGCAGCCCGTGGGCATACGCTTAAATGCGCACATCAGAGATAGTGAAGGGAGGACATCTCGATGTACGGGTCTCCAGCGGTCGGACAGTTCCGAGATGCGAAGAGGAGCGCGTATCCGGTCAGCGTGGAGTTCATCATCCCGGCTCATAACGGGCGCTTCTGGGCGATACCCGTGGTGGGCTACCTGGCCCGTCTCCTTGTGCTGATTCCCCACCTTGTCGTGATGATGCTAGTTTCGATGCTCGTTGGCGTTGCGATTCTCATCCTATGGATTCCCGTATTGTTCGCCGGGCGCTACCCGAGGTGGGGCTATGCGGTGGTGGGCGGCTGGCTTCGCTGGCAACTGCGTGTGAACGCGTTCTTCTTGGGGCTTACAGACGAGTACCCGCCTTTTCGGCTCATCGACTAGGAGCGAGACCGGGACGGTCGCGGGATCTGTGCCGGCGGCGAAGTCCGCCTCGATGCAGTACAATGAGTCTGACGCTGTTGCGGGAAGACTCAGCGCCGAGACGATCATCTGATTTGAGGCGATGAGCGCTCGTGGGGAGGTTAGCAGGGAAGGGTGCCTGAGACACCAACTGACCAAGACGACCAAGACGCGCGGTACACATATCTGAAGCTCGACGGCGACTTGCGACAACTCGTCACTGGGCTAAGCGGCATGCGTGAGATTGCGCTCGGGGTGGCGAACCTTGGGGTGACGGCGGAGGTTCTGCGGGTCCAGCAGTCTGGGATAGTCCAGTTTCTTGAGCGGTCTGATTCCGCCCTTTCCTATCTCAGCGAGATCGCTCGAGCCAACGAGGTCTGGCTCAAGAACATTGGGCAGCTATCGGCAGCGAATGTGTTGAAGGGCCTCGCAGGGGTCCACTCCACCTGGTTGGCGGGACTGGCCTCAACGTCGGCCAATTTGGGGGCAATCCTGCCGGCGGCGACTTTGGCACTCTCCCAGTCCGCGTACCAGGTGACCGTTGCCGAAAGGGTCTTGAACTCCGTCGACTTCAGCGCGTCGCTGAAATCGGCCGCGTCACTCGGCTCGTTCATTGCGGGCGCTCAGGAGCACTTGTCTGAGGCGGCGTCTGCATACTACGAGTTCGCGAACTCACTGAGGACGCTGCCGCAGATTACCCGGCTGCCGACGTTTGTGCTTCCCGAAACAGCGCGGGAGATCTTTACCAGCGGACATGCGCTCCGCACCTACTACCTACCTCAGCAGTCACAAGACGCAGACGAGATCGAGCTAACGGAAAGAGCGAGAGAGGAGACATCCGAATACACTTCTCTTTTGCGCAACGTGGATCCGGCGCTGGTTGCTCCATATGTGGGCGCACATGAAGCCTTGGTAGGAGGGAATCGGGATCGCAAGAGGCATGTACTCTCCTCATTGCGAGAATTTTGGAACCACCTGCTGCGCACTCTGGCCCCCGATGCTAGCGTAGTTGACTGGGCAGGCGACAAGGCCGATGACCTGTTCCACGAAGGTAAGCCCACGAGAAAGGCTCGGATGCTGTACATCTGCCGAGGAGTGAACCACGAGCCCCTCTCCAAGTTCGTAGATAAGGACACGGAAGCTTTCATCTCGATGGTCGCCGCCTTTAACCGCGTTCACGAGCTTGAGACGGGCCTAACGGACGAACAAGTAGGTGCTTTGGTTCTGAAGGCCGATTCCTGGCTCATGTACATTCTGCACATTGCTGGGACATCGACTTAGGCGTCTTGCGATGGCGGGGTTGCAACGGGGAAATTACGGGGTGTTCGGCGTGCCGTGAACAGCCGATAACTGTGGCGATTTCGCTTGGGGACGCCGCTTCTGACAATCAGCGCTGGGGCCGGGATGTTTGGGAAGCAGATGCTCTACAGCCTGTCGGCCGGACTGAGCCCCCGGTGAGCGGCGAGCGACTGCTGTCACCCCCCATCGCTCTCCGCGGCGCCGAGCTATTGCCTTTCAAGGGAGGTAGGGTATACTAATAGAGAGTACATGTAGGCAGCGATGCCAAGGCTGGTGAGCAACAATGTGGTTCATGCATGACGGTTATGAGTGGGGCTGGGGCTGGATGGCCTTCGGCATGGTGTGGATGGTCATCTTTTGGGGCGGCATCATCGCCCTGGCGGTGTGGGCGGTGTCGCGCCTGACCGGCGATCGAGAGAAGGGCGGGGACCAGCGGCGGCTGGAAGGGCCGTCCCCGCTGGACATCGCCAAGGAGCGCTACGCCCGCGGTGAGATCACGCGGGAGCAGTTCGAGCAGCTCCGGCACGACCTGAGTTAGGCCGTGTCAGAGAACGGCACCCTGGCGGCGACCCGGCGGGAGCAGAAGACCTATGACCGCCACTCCCGCTGGTACGATCTCACTCAGTGGCCCATGGAGGCTATCGGTCTCGGGCGGCTGCGCCAGCGGCTGTGGGACCAGGTGCAGGGCCAGCGCGTCCTCGAGGTTGGCGTCGGCACGGGCCGCAACCTGCCGTACTACCCGGCCCAATCGAGGGTGGTTGCGATCGACCTCAGTCCCGGCATGTTGCGCCGGGCCGTCAAACGGGCCGAGCGCCTGGGCCGCCAGGTGGACTTCATCCTCGCTGACGCCCAGCGCCTTCCCTTCCGCGAGGGCTCCTTCGACACCATCACCGCCACCTGCGTCTTCTGCTCCGTGCCCGACCCCGTGCAGGGCCTGAGGGAGCTGCGCCGGGTGTCCCGGCGCGAGGGCTCGACGCTTCTCCTGGAGCACGTCCGCGCCAGGAACCCGTTCCTGGGCAAGGTGATGGACTGGATGAACCCCGTTGCCGTGCGCATGAGTGGGGCGAACATCAACCGGCGGACGGTGGAGAACGTGAAGCTCGCGGGACTCGCCGTCGAGCGTGAGGAGTCCTTCTTGATGAGCATCGTGAAGATGCTGCGAGTCAGGCCGGTCGACAGTTAGCCGGCTGGCCCGCGCTGTCTGCCCGAACTCAAGAGGGAAGTGAGGGCGGGTAAGGCAGGCTCCGGGGCAGTTCTCCGAACGACATCGTACTGCGTGTAGAGCGGCGTGTGCCTAGCGGTGCACGCAGCGGCGGACCACCTCTATCAGCTCCCGGATCATCTGCTCACCTTGCTGCTCCCGGATGGCATCCGCCACGCAGCCTTCGACGTGGTCCTGGAGGAGGAGGAGAGAGACCTCGTCGGCGGCGTGGGAGAGGGCCGTGAGCTGCTGGATAATGTCGGGGCAGTAGCGGTCCGCCTCGATCATCCTCTGGATGCCTCGGGCCTGGCCCTCTATCTTCCGCATTCTCTGAAGAAGGACGTCTTTGTCTTTGCTGTAGCGGTACTGGTGTGACGTGGCATGTACGTGCCCCGTGGCCCTTGCCATCGCTATACCTCCCGGTTCTGCTCGATGGGCTTGCGCCCTCATACTACTGCCCAGTACACCATCACCACAAGTCATCTGGTGCTGCGGGGAGGGGGCACCTCTCCTGCCTTGATAGCCGTAAAGGCCTCGTCTTGACCCCCGCCTGAAGGCGGGGGCATCGGATTGGTCTCCCCCATGCCCCAGCCTTGAGGCGGGGGTCGTGTGTGAACCTGGAGACGCAGAACGCGCCAACCATGAACCAGATGTTGCATGCTCACCTTGTTGTCACATGCCGTCGCAGCTTGTACAGTCTCCGCGTGACGACCCGTCGAGGAACCCCCTCGACCGGTACTGGCACGTGTCTAGCGTCGACGGGGCCCGGTACGTGAAGAGGTGAGGTGAGAGGATGTCAGAGCGCGTTCGAGCCGCCGTGATGACCGCACCGGGGGTCATCGAGGTGCAGGAGTTCCCCTACCCGAGGGTGCAGCCCGGCGCCATGCTGATGAAGATGGAGATGTCCGGCGTCTGCGGCACCGGCAAGCACACCTATCGTGGTGAGAACAGGCAGTACGCCGGCACTGAGGCCGAGCGTCAGACCCCCTTCCCTATCATCCCGGGACACGAGAACGTGGGAGTCGTCGCCGAGCTGAGCAGGGAAGCCCGGAGGGGCCTGGAGTTCTACGGCCGCGAGCTCAAAGAGGGCGATCGCGTCGTCATGTGCCCGGATGTCGTGTGCGGCCGTTGCTGGTACTGCCGCCACGCTCACGGCTACCCCTGGTGCGACAACGTCCGAGGCTACGGCAACGCCTTCTCCACAAGCGAGCCGCCCTCCCTCTTCGGCGGCTGGGCGGAGTACATGTATATCCTGCCTGAGGTTTTCGTCTACAAGGTGCCCGAGGGCGTCCCGCCCGAGGTGGCCGTCCTGACGGAGCCCTTCGCCGTCACCTTCGCCCTGGACGAGGCTGCCCAGGCCGGTGGCCTGCCTGGAGGCGGCGTCGGCGCTGGCGATACGGTGGTCATTCAGGGCGTCGGGCCTCTGGGCCTCTGTTGCCTGATCAAGGCCCGCATCCTGGGCGCCGGCAAGATCGTGGCTGTTGACCTCTCAGAGTTCAGGCTGGACATGGCCCGCGAGTTCTCGGCGGACCATACCCTCGACGCCCGCCGCACGACGCGGGAGGAGCGCATCGCCCGCGTCCGCGACCTGACCGAGGGGCGGGGGGCCGACATGGTGGTGGGCTGCACCGGCGTCCCCGAGAGCCTGACCGAGGGGCTGGAGATGCTGCGCAAGGGCGGGACCTACCTGGAACTGGGCAACTTTGTCGACACCGGCGCCATCGAGGTGAACGTCCATCGCCACATCGTCGCCCGCAACGCGCGCATCATCGGCCTCACCAACCACCCCTACACCAAGTATGAGGCTACCCTTCGCCTCTTCAGGAAGTACGGCCGCCGGTTCCCTTTTGAGAGGATCGTCACCCATCGCTATCCGCTGGCGCGGGCCGAGGACGCCCTCCTCAAGTCCATGGAGCCCGACAGCATGAAGGTCGTCATCCAGCCGTAGCGGCCGGGCTCGTGGGGGTGGCGGCAGGGCTACTGTCAGGGGCCGGAGCGGGTCGTCCACGAGAATCCGCGATCGAGCGCCCTTAGGCGGGCTGTTACGATGGCGAAGTCGGAGGAGGTGAGGTATGCAGCACCTCAGCTATGATCCGGGCGATGCCTGGTTCGAGATCGATGGCTGGCGGGTGGGCCTCGAGGTCATCACGTTCGAGAACGTCTACGGTCTGGACCTAGAGGCCGTGACAGTGGCTCGGCGGCGGGAGCGGACCACCGTCACCTGCGGTCAACTGACCTGGGCGGGTGGGCGTGAGCGGTGCGAGGGGTCGGCCAGCATCGAGGCCGTGTCGACGAATGACGGACTTGAGGTCGTCGTCTCGGCGCGTCACCAGAAGAAGATCCGCTGCCTGAAGCTCATGGTGGCAGGCCTGCCGCCCGGAGAGGTGACGGGCGCCTACTGGCAGAGGTCGCCCCTACCGAGGGACGGTCTTATCCTGGGCTATCCCTGGCCGTTGCACACTCCGCTTGTCTTCCTTACGCCGCCCTCCGGCCCGCATCTCTACTTTGAGTCGTTGGACCATCGCGTTCGGGCGAAACGCTTCGCCATGTATGAGCGCGACGGCACTGTGACTGTGGAACTCATCTTCGAGGACGCGGCGCACGAGATGACCAGCGTGCTGACGACGCCTCCCTGGCGCGTCGGCCGCTGTGATGATCCGGCGGCGGTGGCTGCCCGCCATCTGGAGCACGTAGAGCAGGCCTACGGGCTGGAGCCCTGGGAGTCGCGCCGTGACGTGCCGGCGTGGGCGCGGGATATCGCCCTCGTTGCGACGCTGCACGGCATGCACTGGAGTGGCTACGTCTTCAACACCTACGACCAGATGCTGGCGGCGCTGCGGTGGATCGCTGATCGCATTGAGGGTCAGCGCGTGCTGGCGTACCTGCCGGGATGGGAGGGGCGCTACTATTGGCAGTACGGCGACTACCGGCCCGAGCCGCTGCTGGGGGGCGAAGAGGGCTTCCGGCGTCTGGCGGACGGCGCTCGCGAGCTTGGTGTGAAGCTGATGCCCATGTTCGGCGCGAATTGCGCCAATAGCGGCCTGGAGAACTTCGAGCAGTGGGGGGCGTCATCGCTGCTCCGGTCGGCGGGCGGGCTCGTGTTCCAGGGGAACAAGCCGGACTGGGATGTCTCCCGCGCCCACGACCCGGGATGGCAGGCCTGGCTGAATCCGGGAGCGCCCGCCTGGCGCCACCGCCTCGTCGAACAGGTGTCGCGGCTGGTTGAGCGCTACGACCTGCCGGCGGTCTTCTTTGATACGGACCACGTGTGGGTGAACGACCCCAATTACGCCGTCTACGAAGGTCTTCTGGCCGTGCGGGATAGCCTCAAGGCGCGGTTCCCGGAGCTTCTTGTCGCGGGGGAGGGCTGGTACGATGCGCTGGGTGCGGTGACACCGGTATCGCAGCTCGGCGCGCCGGCCCAGTGGCCGGAACTCTTCTCCAAGTACTGCCGGACGTTCATGCACCTCTCGGCGGGTGACCCGAGCCGCGGGAGCTCAGGCGTGCACGAGATCGGCTTCCTCGACTTCCGTCTGGCGCCTGATGCTGGGTACTGGTGGCCAACGGTGACTGTGGTCGACGGCACGATCGCGCGGGCGCCGCATCGCGTCGAGGAGGTCATCGCCCAGGCGAGGCGCTACGCGGAGAAGTACCTGCGCTGAGGTCCCGCGAGTTTAGAGACCTCATCGGTTTCCCGCTGAAGTAGCGCCTCTGGGCCGGCCCCCTCCAGTGCGTGCCGAGCCTCGCCGCCGCGAGTGTGACCAGTCCTATCCCTTGTCGATCCAGTAGTCGTACTTGAACTCGCCAAAGCCGTAGGCGGTCGGCGTGTAGCCCTTGATGTAGTCGTAGGCGCACCAGTAGCCGTAGGGCTCGTACAGAACCAGAGTGGGCCCGTGCCGCTTTAGAACCAGCCTCTGCGCGTCTTGTTCCAGCTTGATCCTCGCCTGAAGGTCGATAGTCCCATTGACCTGGTCAAGCATCGAGTCCACCTGGTCGTCATCGACGCCAAGGTAGTACTCGTTTGTTCGCGCCCAGCCGTGGCTGTGGTGCCAATTGATCTGGATGAAGTCTGACAGATAGCGCAGGTGTATGAATGCGGTCGACTCGAAGTTCCCGCCCATAAGGTCGGCGAGCCAGGTGCCCACCTCTCCCGGCTTGAGGTTGACCGTGATGCCGGCATCAGCCAGGTTCGACTTGATTATGGCCGCCAGGTCGGCGCAGTTGCTGTAGTTGCCGAAGCTGAGCACAAAGCTGAGATTCTCCTGACCGGCGGCGGACAGAAGCTGCCTCGCCTTCCCCACGTCCCGCTGGTAGGCCTGCGCCACTTCCTCCTTGGGCAACGCCGCGGCCCAGAGCGGCGGGACGGGACCAGCGAGCTCGGCATCGCCGAAGTAGAGCCTGTCGATCATGGCTTGGCGATCGAGCGCCAGGTCGATCGCTTCTCGGACGCGTTGATCCTTGAACGCCGCGACTTTTGTCGCGTTCAATTCGAACACGGTATAGATGCGGTCGAGGAAGGTCTGGGTGCTTGTGCCGCCGACGTTTGCTACGGTATCCGCCTTGAGCTTGTCGGTAGCCAGGTACACGTCGAGGTTGCCAGCGCGGAAGGCCGCCTGGATGGATGCCTCATCGGGCAGCACCTTGATGTCAAACTCATCGACGTAGGGGAAGTCATGGTAGTAGGTGGGGTTGCGCACAAGTTCGAGCCCCTGGTTGCGCTCGTACGTCTTGACCATGTAGGGGCCGCTGCCGACGGCGTGAGACTTGAGGTCACCGAACTCGTCGACGGCTTCTATGGGCAAGATTGCCGTCAGCGGGCTGCCGAGGTCCATCAGCAGGTAGCCATAGGGCTTCTTGCTGAGAATGGTGAAGGTGCGCGCGTCGGGCGCTTCGTACCTCTCCGTCCACTGGTCCCATGAGGCGGTGGCGCCCGGCATGCTCCTGTAGCGGTCGATGCTCTTGACGATGTCCTCGGCGACAACCGGCCGTCCGTTGGCCGGTGGCAGATTCTGGAAGATGGCATCGCCCCGGAGCTTGAAAATCCAGTCCACTTCAGTGGGAGTCTCCCATGACTCCGCCAGGTCGCCGATGGTCTCGTCCGGCTTGTGCCAGTCGGTGGCGTGGACGACGTAGCTGTAGAGATAGGGCGCGACGGAGACACCCTCCGTCGTATTGGGATCGAGACTGAGAACGGGCGTCGTGACAGGTGAGCGGATGGTGCCGCCGCGCTTCGGCTCTCCCGTCACAGTCTTGGCAGCCTGGGGCGTTGCCTCCTTCTCTGCCTCCTCGCCGCCGCAGCCGGCAAGGACGAGCCCTGAGGCCCCCGTGGCCGCCAGAGCCCCTCCCAGGAAGCTGCGCCGAGATAGCCTTGCTCTGCTCAACATCTGTCAAGCCCCTTTCCTGGCTGCCATTCGCGCGTTAGGGGACAGCCTTCCCGACCGCGCCGCCTACCAGCTACAACATAGGCCATGGGCGTGCCTCTGGCAACATCCTCTATTCGTGCGGTACATTGGTGGCACTGCGCCATCGCTCGGCGTTCAAACCCGTGGACAGCCATGAGGATGTCTAATGACTGAAGCCTGCTCTGGCCGCAGCGTAGCTTGGACCCACGCCCAGGCAAGAAGCTGTGGCCTGAGCTTACATAGCGTCAGGGATGCGCCATTGATGGAGATCCGTATTCGCCTGGAGGTACCGACTTGCGCTACAGCGACCTAGCCGTTTCCAGCCCCGACGACCTCGTCTTCGGACGCGCCCCTAAACCCGTGTCCTGTGGCTTCGGCCTTACCATTGGCCAGGGGGCCGTCTTCCCCGAGGTCAACTTTACCTTGCCACCGCTCGCCCTGACCAGCGACGCCTGGCCTGAGGCGGTTCGCCACTATGAGGAGATGGTAGAGGCGATAGTGCGCCGTGCCCTCGCCCTCCGTCTGCCGGGTCTTGTCCTCGAACTGGAGCTCCTTCCCCCGATGACCGAGCGCCCGGAATGGGGAGCCCAGATCACCGCGCTGCTCTGCGAGGCTCTTCGGAAGGCCCACGACTCTGCCGGTCTGCCCTCCGCCCTGCGCGTCACCATCATTGACCTGCGCTATACCACCCGGCCGCCCCGCCTCCGCAAGGGCGAGCACTGGGAGGGCACCCGCGCCTCGTTCGAGCAGTGCGCTGACGCCGGCGCCCATATACTGTCGATTGAGTCAGAAGGGGGGAAAGAAGTTTCCGACGAGGCCCTTCTCAACGGTGACATACAAGGGATGATGTTCGCTTTGGGGGTGCTGGCATGCCGGGACATGGCCTGGCTCTGGGATCAGATCAGCGCTGTCTGTCGCGGTCGTGGTGGCGTGCTCCCCGGTGGCGACAGCGCCTGCGCCTTCGGCAATACGGCCATGCAGCTCGCCCACCAGCGCCTGCTACCGGAGACCTTCGCGGCGACGGTGCGTGCCATGACCGCCCCACGCAGCTTGGTCGCCTTCGAACACGGCGCCGTTGGCCCCTCCAAGGACTGCGCCTATGAGGGACCCGTGCTCAAGGCCATCAGCGGCTGCCCCATCTCCATGGAGGGCAAGAGCGCTGCCTGTGCCCATTTCAGCCCCGTCGGCAACATCGCCGCCGCCTGCTGTGACCTCTGGAGCAACGAGTCTGTCCAGAACGTGCGTCTCTTGTCCGGCTTCGCCCCTGAGGTCTTCACCGAGATACTGGCCTACGACTGCCGCCTTATGAACGAGGCCCTGCGCCGGGGCGAGGAGCGCCGCCTGCAAGACCTCATGGTGGAATCTGACCGCTACACCAGTCCTCAGGCGCTCGTGCTCTCCCCCGAGGCCTCGCTGGCCATCGCCGAGGCCATTGTCGGCGAAGACAGTGACTGTGGGCGGACAGCGGCCGCTGCTCGCACCGCCGTCGAACTCATTCGCACCGCTGTGGATGAGGGCAAGCTGGCCCTGCCGGATGTGGAGATGCGCTGGCTGGGCCGGATCGAGCAGGGCCTGGCCCAGCTCCCCAGCAGCGAGGGCGCCCTGATCGAGCGCATGATGCCCACCTACGGCCACCTGTTCGACCCCGCTAGCTACGGCCTCTAGGCTGGCTCCTGCGAGAGGAGGCGATCATGAGCTACCCCGACATCTTCATAACGGATCAGGACCGGCTGATCTTGGGCGTCATCCGCAGCTTTGTGGAACAACAGATCATGCCAGTACGCCGGGAGATCGATGACGACAAGGATCACGTGATAGTGCGCCGAATACTGCAGGGCCTCTTCGGCCTCGGTCTGATGCGGGCGGGCCTGCCCCAAGAATACGGAGGATTGGGCACCGCTGGTACCGGCGCCAGCAGTGTCACTACTTGCCTGGTGCTGGAAGAGATATCGCGGGGCGACAGCGGCATCGCAGTGGCCGCCGGCGTGACTGCCTGGGCCCTCGGACCAGCCATTGTCGGCGGCAACGAGGCGGTCCTGAAGCTGGTGGGCGAGATGTTCAGCGGCAGTGAGCTCCGGCTTGGCTGCTTTGCCATGACCGAGCCTGCCAGCGGCTGCGACATCGAGAACCTGCCCGCCATGCAGGGCCGCACCATCCAGACCAGGGCCGTTCTCGACGGCGACGAGTGGGTGATCAACGGCACCAAGCGCTTCCCTAGCAACGCCGGCGTCGCCGATATCTACTGCGTCGTCTGCCAGACGGACCCCGACCTCGGTGAGGAGGGGATCGCCCTCATCTACGTGCCCTCGCCTTGGGAAGGGCTATCGTTCGGCAAGTTCGAGAATAAGGCCGGCATGCAGGCCGACCGCAACTGCGACATGTACTTCGACAACGTGCGCGTGCCGCGGCGGTACCGCGCTGCCGGCCCCGGCATTGATGCCCGACTCATGAAACGGAACCTGACAGGTGGCCGCGTGGCCAGCGCCGCAATGGCGGTGGGGAACTCTCAGGGTGCCTTCGAGTGCGTCCTCGAATACACCGGCTCCCGCGTCGTTGAAGGGCGTCCCATCCGTCAGCACTCGATGTGCGCGGGCATGCTAGCGGACATGGCTGTTGGGATTGAGACGGCGCGCGCGTACTACTTGCAGACCGCCTACATGCTGGACCGCCCCGAGGTCTATGGTGAACCCGCTTCCGACGCCATGCTTTCCCGGGCCAGCCTGGCCAAGGTCTATGCTTCTGACGTGGCCATCATGGTCACCAACAGAGCGATGGAACTGATGGGCTCCTACGGCTACGTGCGCGAGTTCGACGTTGAGAAGTACTGGCGCGACTGCAAGGAGATCCAGTTGTGGTTGGGCGGCGCCCAACTCGCTCGCCTCGACGTGGCTCGCGGCTACTACGAGCTGTAGCCCCCCGGCGCGGTTCCCGTCAGGCCACTCGTCGCGGCTGCGGGAAGGGGATGTGTTCGGCGAAGGCCTGCCGGAAGTCCTCGCGCAGAACGAGGTCGACGTGCCTCATGCTGCGTGCCAGCCGTCGTGCCGCC
>Ga0315296_10001040_pt1 | contig 24421 bp, 28 predicted proteins | sample YL17G14_18_MG_FD_203921 | JGI IMG/M metagenome (GOLD analysis project Ga0315296, IMG submission 203921) | Sediment microbial communities from Yellowstone Lake, YNP, Wyoming, USA - YL17G14_18 | ecosystem: Environmental > Aquatic > Freshwater > Lake > Sediment | place: USA: Wyoming | collected... | reverse complement strand
ATACCAACGCTGATTGCTTTAAGGTGGAGGACGAGTCCCGCTTCGGGACTCGTGGGTGGAAGGGTAGTGAGCCTTTTGGGGTAGGGATGAGTCCCGCCTCGGGACTCATGGGGTGGGGTGTAACTCCAGCCTTCTTGGCGAAACAAAGGAGTGAGTCCCGCCTCGGGACTCACGGGGCTTGGCATACCAACGCTGATTGGTTTAAGGTGGAGGGCGAGTCCCGCCTCGGGACTCGCAGGTGGAGTGGGGTTCTTCCTCGGCTTGATCCGTTAGTCTCTGTCCTGTGGCTCTTGATATGGGATGCCTAGTGCTTCGTATATGGACTGCTCCGTCTCCCCTGCTATCCTATGTCCTTTGTCATCGAATAGTCCATCGCCACTGGCTTTGAGATGCCATCCTTTTCTCTTGGCTATCGTGGCTAACCTGATGTTGTTCTCCTTGCTACCTGTCCTTATGAGAAGCAACGTTGCCCATGTGGCTGGCGTGGCGATATAGATATCGATGGAGATGGCTGGTAGATTGTCACCATACCATAGTCGCTTTAGCTTATCGCCGTTTAGATCCATCCTGCCGATGCTGGCTATGAGGCTGCTCAGTATGAGGGCTGCCTGTGGCTTCTCTATTAACACGATGTCTATGTCATGGACTACTGGCTTTCGTCTCCTTATGCTTCCTGCTATCTCTAGCTTCTCACAGTAAGGTGATAGAGATTCTTTAACTTTCTCTGCTATCGTTAAGGCTTCTTCTAATCTCATTGCTCTCATGTTTGACTCCCCCTGTTTCCTTTTAACATCTCTATTCATTTTCCCCCCATATACATGTTAAGGCTGTGTTAGATTTCGGCGACGAACTGGCGGCAGTGAAGGCAAATTGTGCCGACTCTCGTCCAGCGCCGCTTGATGCGGACGTAACAGACCTTGACGTCGCCTTTTTGGACGCTCGGCTCCCCCTTCCGCTTTCGGCTCTTGACTCCCTGGGGGCAGAAGTAGTGTGGTTGAAGTTTCATTTAAGGCGAGTGCATAGTATTATGTTAATAGGACTTTAGCGCTATTGACAAAATATATTGTGGCAATACACTTTAGTCCTATGAGTACTGAATTTGGTCGTCAACCTCTTGACACAGGTATTGACAAAAGCATATCATAAAAAGAAGACGACCTAGTAAGTGATCGTTTTTAGTTCCGTGCATTCAGTGTTCGTCATGGATTTTTTTCTAACAGAGTAATAAAGGGGGTGAAGCCGAAATGATGGCGATTAAGCCTGTGAGGGAACTTAGCTTTGAAATTATCAGAGAAGGTTGGTGGAAAATAAAACTCGAAGATGGTTCTGAGCTCAAGATAAAGCCAGTATTAATCAGGTGCTTTGAAACCGACATGAGAGACCCCATATCAGGCGGGGCCGTTCATGGTTTTGAGTGCCAAAACGCACTTGGGGTAACAAGCCCAGAAAAGTTAAGAGGAGAACCATCATCAATTTTGCCGTCACCGCCTGAAGCCTTGAAGCTGGACAAAAGCAGTATCGAAGTGATAGGTATGGAGGAACCGAGTGGCGAACTTCATAAGGGTTGGAATTGTTACGAGCTAGAGAACGGTGAAAAGGTCAGAGTGAAATTGGTTGTGACGGATGTTTATAGGATTAGGGGCTACTATGATGCCCTGGGGGAGCCATACTACGTTGTTCGTTCCGCGACAGTTTGGGGATGTAATTCTGTTTATTCTGGTGCTTTGAAATTTTCAGAAGCGGATTTGAATCCCAGTCTCATGTGGGATATAATGCCTCGCGGATTACCACAAGACTTGCCGGTGCGGCCTCTTTACTCTCAAATTTCTTATTCTAAATCTGTTGGGCAAGCTCAGTATTTTCAGATTCTATTTGGAAAGGAACAAGAGCTGGTTTCAAAAATAGAAGAACATATGGATATGCTTGGTTCAAAAAGTTTATTTGAATTCCTGAGAATCTATACCGGGCTATCTTCTAAAGAAGAAGGGCTTCTAGAAGAAGGGTTGGAAGAGTTCGCTAAATCTAAAGGGGGGGAATCCTTGGATGGAGAGACACGGAGGTTTTTGATGAGTGAAATGCTATATATCGGTCTAAAGCTAAAGCAGGAATACCTGGCAAAGTGGACACAATGGAAACAATAGAGAAACTTAGAAAGGTGGTTGAGGAATTTCTTGAGAGAGTAACTGGTGCTGAAAAGGGAAAAATAGAGGCTATTCATGACATTTACCGAATATGTCTTGAAACGAAGCAATGGGAGTTGAAAGAGGGAAAACTCAAATTGCCACAAAAGGAACTTGAGGAGGAACCAACCAGAATAACTTCCGCCATGATTTCTTGCTTTAAGAAGTTATAATAACGGGAATTTTTCACTCTCGGACGGGGGGAGCAGCATGATTCTGTCAATTCTGGGTGAAAAGGGATTCATTAGAAATTAGAGGATAGTATGACCAAGACAATAGAAACTAAAGCACCGAGGAACAGAACGATTTTCTTAACCCAAGAGGATTATGAGCGATATAGCAACTTATCTACGATTCCTGAGAATACAGATACAATGCCAATAGAGGAAGCGGCTGGGAAGGTCTTCCACATTGACTGTTTAAGGGGCATGACTCGATTACCAAAAGCCACCGTAGATTTGATTTTTGCAGACCCGCCATATTTTGGGCGAGATAAAGATTTTGGTAACGGGACGGTGAAGTTAGCTTTGGATGACTACTTAAATTGGAGTGAATCTTGGATAAGCGTTGCTGCGAGACTTTTGAAAGAGGCTGGTTCTATGTATGTATGTTGTGACTGGAGGTTCTCAGGGAAAATCCAAGAAATTCTCGCAAAACATTTAATAGTGAAAAATAGAATAACTTGGCTTAGGGAAAAAGGAAGGGGCAGTTTGCGAAATTGGAAAGAGGATATGGAGGATATCTGGTTTTGTGTGGCAAGTGGGAATTACAAATTTAATGTAAATGATGTAAAAATTAGAAAACCAATCATAGCTCCCTACCGTGATGCAAATAAACAACCAAAGGGATGGATAGAAACCGATGGCGAACGCTACCGGTACACCTACGCACCGAATATTTGGCTTGATACTGTAGTGCCTTTTTGGTCAATGTATGAAAATACACCTCACCCTACTCAGAAGCCAGAGAAGTTATTAGAACGCATAATACTTGCTAGCAGCAATGTAGGAGACCTTGTGCTTGACCCATTCATCGGTTCTGGAACTACTGCTGTTGTTGCTAAAAGGCTAGGCCGTCAATTCATAGGCTTCGAAGTCAACGGAGACTATATCAGATTAGCATTGAAGCGACTTGATAAGCTTAATCAACCTGAATTTGTGGTTAACAAGAAGGACAAATACAGGTTTATCGCCCTCGTTTAGCTCTCAAGTTTTTAAGTCGATTTCTCCACTCAGTGGCTTTAGCAGTCATTAACTCAACAAATTCCACTCTCGTTCTATAAGTAGAGCAAATATTTTCGATCTCTGATAGCATTATTTGCCCTCCACTCCCAATATCGCCAAGCCACATATTTTTCTCCGATAAGTTTTTGAGGTGGAATGCCTGTATTGGTCTTTCCTTAGAAAACTCCATGGTGAATCCACTCTCTGGTATCTCTATAGGCGTGAAGGGACAATAAGCCACAACAATGTGTTCATCGAGATTATTGCGGTCAGTGTAGAATGCGAGTGCCTTCCGTAAAGAAGCTAAATTTGGTTGTGACGCTCGCCCTTTATAGTGCCCCTTTAGACTTAAACGAATAGCATGGGGTTCGGGGTCAAACTGGGGATTGTACCAAGCCAACAGAACATCCTCAATTGCGCGTCTGCTCGATGGTTTTTTAGCAGCAACTATATGATATAGATGCCCCTCCCTACTAGCTTTTTGCTTCACAATTTCCGGGAGTCTAGTTCGAAAGAAAGAGTCAATAAATCGCCCACCTACTTCGCCATAGGTTTGGTCATTGAGAGGCCAGTTCGTTTTGACTTGAAGTTTGAAGTCGTATTGCTCCAAGATGTACTGCATACATTTTTCCACATCGCTGGCTATGGCCTGTTCGAGTTGAAATTCAGCTTGTACCACAACTGGTATAATACCACCATTTCTGTTAGAATATTGAAGCTTCTTAACATAATATTATGCACTCGCCTAGATTTAAGGTATACGATAAGTTTAGGGCGGTTTCGGAGAGCGCTCTTTTTTCGGAAAACAATTCATAGCTATCCCTTCGAAGTTTGTTTTAGGGTGCGGCAAGGATAAGCTTCTGGCTGTAGCGGGCTTCCCTACGGCTGTAATCGGACTGGATGGCCATGACGCGGTAAAGCTTATTGGATATACCGCATCTTTCGTCTGTGGCGGTAATGACATCGTAGAGCTCCTGACCACAATTGACAGGGACGGTGATTTGACCCCCCTGTGCTGCTAAAGCATTCCTTCTTAAGATGGCATCGGCTCTTTCCTGTGCCCTGGTGGTGTTATCGAGGTTGGGGTCATAGTCGGTGCGGAAGTCGTCAATACCAAGGCCCAGGAGTTGCCAGTCGTAGGCTGAACATAGGAGCTTGTTATCTTGGGCGTCTCGGCCTACGGCTCTTACTCGGCTGACAGGGACGGCCTGGCCATATTCACCTGCCAGGATGGCGTGATAGCCTGGCTGATTCTTATATTGGTAGCAACTGCTCTCATCGGGACGTGGGTCTTTGGTGTAGGCCTGGTAGCCTTCATAGATTAGAGCGTCAGGAACGAAAGACAAGAGCCTTCGGATGGCGGCGTTGCCGTCTGTGCCTGGCTGGAGAACAAAGTCAGGGTAGAGGTAGAGGATGGGATTGCTTCTAGGTGTGCCCTTGTTATAGAGGTAAATTCCCCACCTGGAGAGCAGTGCGGCGAAGAGCTCCCAGACGGTTTTGGGGCTGACATTGCTCTGATTCCAGCGCATTTGATATCTGGCGCTCCACTTGTCGGATAAGCCGCTGCCATCGAGGCAATAGAGGGTGAAGAGTGATGTGCCAGGGGTGGAGGAATATTCCCAGCGGTCTATCCAGTAACGGCCGACTTCCACAGCTTCGTTGCCTGCCGAGGTCTTGTAGCCGAGCTTGAGAACGACTTCGCTTCGCTTTTCAGGGGGGGTGGCATACTGGGCTTTGTGGTTGTTGAGCGTGATAGAGAGAGATTGCTTCGCTTCGCTCGCAATGACAGACTGCAGGGAGAGGATATTCGGGGTAAGGTCCAGGGGTTCTTCTGCTGCCCTGGGGGCTCTCCAAACGCCATCGGGTCTTTCCAGCCACCAATGCGTGGCCGTGGACGTGATACGGAGTCCGTAGACCGAGGGGATATCGAGAAAGGGCTTGGGCTCGGAATAGGCCATCTCGGAGAATAGTGAGCCTCTGACGGGGTGGCAAGCTAGAGGTAGCGTGTAGGGAGCAGCTCCGCTGAATTTTTCCACTGAGGTGATGTGAAGCTGCTCATAGTCCTGGGGAGAGGAAGGAATGTGGCAATCGGGATATTCGTAGCTGATGCCTTCTCCCTCGGGGGAGGTAATGAAATACTCCCAGCCCAGCCAAGTATAGGTATTGCTGAGTTGGCTGCGATACAGGGCGTGGAAGTTATAGGGGGAAGCTTCTTGCTTACCAGCGAAGATGATAGCGATGTGGTCTGGCTCGTAAGTGACTCCTATGCCATAGGTATTAAGTAAGGGATGATTTGCGGCTTCGTGGTGAGGGTATTCGGATGCTGCCTGGGTATCGGTGTTTAGGACTATGGCATTCAGCTGCCAGGATATAGCGGCGAAGCAGACCACGATATTTGATGTTCCCCACCAGGCTGAGGCCAAGGAAAGGACATTGGCATAGGTAGAAAGCTGGGCATTGGTCCAGTCCACTCCATAGTTATGGGAATATAGCTTCCAGATGGTGTTGCCTGTGGTGCGGTAGAAGATATAGACCTTGGCGCCTGAGGCGGCGATAGCACAGGGACCCGAGCAGTCGGTGGCGATTAGAGTCCATTGGGAATAATCGGAAGTCGGGCCTGGGCTGGTAATTTTCTGGCGATAGAGATTGCTACCATCGCTCCTGATGCGGTGCATGCTCCCCTGGCCATCAAAGGCGATGCCATGGTGGTTGTCTGGTTCTGTGCCGGTGTAGAGCCTGGTCCAGTGAAGCCTTTGTATGCCCTGTTCGAAGTCATAGACTTTAGCCTCCACGTAAGGGAGGCGGTCGGGCTTCTTCTGGGCTGCTAAGAGGGTAGGAGTTAGAGTTCTCATGAGATTGCTTCGTCGCTAACACTCCTCGCAATGACAGGCAAGGTTGTGGACGTACATCCTTGTGTCAATCCTTCCCGTGTGGCTTTTTGGAGATAAGGACACTGCCGGCAACCAGGGCAACCAGGCCCCAGAACTCGTGGTTGGTTGGGGTGAGAGTAAAGGGGCCCTGGATCAGCTCATCAAGCATCATGCCTGCCCCGGCTCCTGCCAGGGCAAAGCCAATGATGCGGAAATAGTAAGCTTTCCGGATGATTTTCATTGAGTTTTTTGGGTTTGCTGCGTTTGTTGAGTTGACTTCTCCTTGATGTGGCTGACAGTTCTCTCACCGAACCACCACAGGATCACCGGGATAGCCAGGCCTAGGAACCACTCCGGGGCGTCAATTTTGTCCACCACAACCTGGGCGATGACGCAGGCGAAGATGATGGTGACGATAGGCCTGGTGGCTTTTCTAAATATGTCTCCGATGTCCGTTTTTATTCACCTATTGATGAGATTGCTTCGCTCTGCTCGCAATGACATTCATTAGCTACGACCCCCCCCGAAATTTGCGATTTTAGGGGGGTAAAATCTCTTTTGCCATATAAACATCGCATGAGCCTGTTAAATCAACGACTTTGCTCATTCTCATACTGTAAATACGGCGATGACGCAGGCGTCCTTGGGGTTGTCGCCAGGGATGGCCACGATGACATGTCTGCCGACTATCATCTGGTCTGAGGCTATATTCCTGGCTACGGGGATATTATCCAGGTAAGCAGCGATGGAGCCTGCCAGCTGGACCTCAGCCCGGTAGTCGGTGCTGTTGAAGCTTTTGAGAGTGCCTATGCTAATCATAATTCACCCTCACCTTAATCCTCTCCCATCAAGGGAGAGGAAGTAGGGGCCCGCGCCCCTATTGGCAAGTTTGAGATTCTTCGCTCCGCTCAGAATGACGATTTTACCATGGGGGGAGGGAGGGTCGGCCTCTATTCCGTCCTGTCTCCCTCCCCCTATCCTCAAGAAGGAAAAGAGGGAAACCCTTGCCAGGGGAAATGGCAAAGCCCCTGGTAAGCTAGCTTTTCCAGCTCGATTGCTTTCGCAGATATGGACTGTAGCCGATTTGAGTTGCTCTTTTGAGAGTCTCACTACGGCTCACTATTTAGTTATGGGAGCAGCTGACAGCCATTTAAGGGCTGCTCCCTTCATAATGTTCAGATTCGGAACTTTTGGCTATCTCTCTTCCCAAGGATGAACTCCATTAGCTATCTCTTTTTCCGAGAGCGAACCCCAAATCTCCAGGAATATACCCCAATTGAAGTTGTCAGTCACCTCTTGGCAATGTCTCATATACTCTTTGGTATGATCATCCAACAAATGCTTATCAAATGCCTGGGCATTCACCTCTTTACCACAAAACCGACATATAACCTTAGTCCTTTTATCCATCTGTGGCTTACCTCCTTTGATGACCATTCCTACTCAGCTCGGTCCTCTACAAATTCAGAGTTGCCAGAGTGCGGTCTTGAAGCTCAGTCTCGTTCTTAGTCATCATATTTTTAGCAGTTACCGATAGTGCGTTTCCGCCTGACACTGGCAAGCTCATTAGTCTCTCACCACTAAATTAGCTAGATCAGGATAAGCAGCGCTGCGGGTATTGGCTGGCCTAATTTCTCATAGAGCGCGGCGAGTTTTCGAGCTGAGACTATTCGCTCGTCATCGTCCAGACTAGTATCGGGCTCCACAGTGCGGTCGGGATAGAAGCCGCGGGAGATGCGCTGCGTCTGGATGTTGAGCTCATCGAGAGTTGGCAAGACTTCCGGAACAAACTTGCCATGTGAATCTCTTTGCCGAGTTTTAGCCATATTCCTCCTTAAGCCTCACCAATTCTGAAAACCTTGGTGCCGCAGGTAGGACAGACGCCCTGCACGGCTGGCCTCTTGTTCTTAAGGATGACCTTCTTCGGGTTTTTAATCTCGACCTTCTTTCGGCACTTCATGCAGAATGCTTGCACTCTAACACCTCCTTAAATAGATTTTTCTAAAGTTAAATCGCTAACACCGACTTTTTTGCGGCGAATTGCCCTTAGTTGCTGCTCATAGCGGGAGAGTCTGTCCTGACCCCACTTAAGAAAGTTGATAGTGGCATCTCTGCCAGCTATGGTAGCTCTATCCACGGTATAAACTGAGGCTGAGGTAGCCAGGTAGCCTGTGGCGCCCAGGACAATGACTTCATCATACTGCTCAGGGATGGTTGAGGAGAGAGCATCAACCGTGTGCTGTTTCCCCCATCTGAGGCGGGCGTTATCTCCATTGCCCTGAACTTCCATCAGGAGGGTATCCATATAAACCTCGAATTTCTGAAGGCAACGGGGACGATAGTCTAAAGGGAACTCCAGGGAGAAAATCTTGAGCCTTTTGGTAAGGCTGGAGATATCAATATCTCGGGAGCCATTTGTGGTGGCAAGGTCGGTCTGCTGTTCTAAGGGAAGAGAGAGGGAGAACTCCCTGACTACCCTCTCAATCTCGCCATCTATCTGGTCATTGGTCCAGCGATAGTTAGCGGCATCCTCATCCTGGAGGTCCTGCCTTGCCCTGGCTCGAAATTCAGTTAGGGTCATTATGCCTTACCTACCATAGAAAGGCTGAAGGTGAAACTGGGAGTAGTGCCACCAATGATAGCAGCGAAACGGATTATCTTGCCTGGAAGCTCGCCAACTCCTGAGCCATACTGCTTACGCTCGGTAGTGACGGCAGTTACCTGAGTGAACGAGACCAGATCGAAATACTTGGCACTTACGGGATCCTTCTCCTGGATTTTGATATCCAGGGTAGGGGTAGTTCCTGAGACTGCGGTGACATCGAGATAGAAGTTGGCTGCTTTAAGAGGTTCGATATCGACATCAGTCCCGGTGACGCTGGCTGTCTCTGCACCTGATGGGTGGAGTGTAGTTTGCTGGACTGCTGACACACAGATTGGCCTGCCGTTGGCATCAACCAGGAAAATCTTTTGCTCCGCAAGAGCAGTCTTGCCGAAAATGAGTCTGGGGTATATCTCAAGCTCGTCTGCCATAATAATCTTCTTTCAGGTTCGGGGAGGGCAAAGGTAGTTGTAGTTCCTCAACCCTCCCTGAAGAGTCCTAAGCCTCCGAAGAGACGAAGAACGCTAATCATTACTCTTTGACACCGGTGAGCATGCAAGCTCTGGGGAGGCTATAGACGGCCAATGAGACGTACCACTTCATGCGGATACGCTCAGCGTCTTTAGTCTCCAGCTTGCCAAGTCTCTCAGTGGAGATCATGTCTGGAGTGGACACGCCTGCCACGGCATTATCGCCCATCTGAAAGGCGAAAATGAGGGAGCAATTGCTGCCACCACCGACGACGTAATCGTCCTTCACCCAGTGTGATGTGCCAATAGGGACGCCATTATAGGCCTGGATTTGCTCTTGAAAGAGACCAAGCGTGGTTACCAGGGTAACTCCAGCGGCACGGCAGAGGGAATTGATCTTGCGACGAGACCTCGGGCTCATGAGAAGCATGGTAGGGGGACCGCCCTTAACCATGTCAATGAGCTGCTCAAGCTTGGCTAGGCTTAGGGTGGCTCCACTGGCGCCTGAGCCCAGGTGCGAGCCATAACGGGTGGTCCAGGTAACAGTGCCGTCGGTCTTGGTGGCTCCCTCGGTGGTGGGCCAGACAGGCTCGGTGGCTGCCGAAGTGCCGGCAACGGTGCAGACATAACGGAAACCGTTTTCCAATCCTGCGGTGGGGAGGACCTCAGCGCCCAGAGAATAGGGTGTGCTGGCTACCCAGGCAGTGCCCTTGAGGAGCTTGTAAAGCCCGGAGAACTGGTTGACATCGACGGCGGGGTCGCCATTGATGAACGAGTTCTCGAACTCATATCTCATGGCTTTAGCCTTGAGTTCAACCAGAGCGGCTTCATAATCCTCAACATGAGGGCGGGTGCGTCTGGTGTAGTTATCGAAGTCCATATCACCACCCAGGATTTTGAGGGTTGCCTGCAGCTCCTGATACTCAGGGAGCTTGGCATCGGCCCAGGACGCCCCGGCTGCTCGCCAGGCGACAAGTCCGGAGATCTCTTTTTCCTGCCAATAGGTGAGGGTATTTCCCTCGATAGTGATGAAGGGAAGCTGCTGAAGTATGGGGCTATCCTTGAGCATCATCTCAATGATACCTTTGGTTAGCGCATCTTCGGTTGCTTCACGGGCTTTGACTAAAGTGAATGCCATATTAAAACCTCCTTTAGATTCTTCATTTCAAAAAAGAACGACATTTCATGTCACTTTGGTGGATGAGCCAAACCATAAACGACTTTCTCAGCTGGAGAAAGAGCCGAAATATCGATGCCAGCCCTTACTGGTGCTCCGGCTGGGATACGGCTTGACTCTTCAATGCTCGACTTTATCTTTTCTACCACGGCATGGGCTTTCTCGACTGAGCTATCAAGCTCGTCAATGGAATTGCCCTGAATGAGCTCCTCGGGGATGTTTGGATTAGCCTTTAGCAGAACATCTCTATATTTGCTAACTGCCTCTCCCATATCCTGCTGGAGCCTCATAGTGAGGGTTTCCTTTTCCTTCAGGTCGGCTCGGAGCTTGTCATTGCTTGACTGGAGATCTCGCACTCTGGTAACAGGAACGAGCTCCTCCTCTGATTCAGCTCCTGTTTCTTGGCTAGAGTCAGGACTGGAACCAGGCTGAGGCTCATTCTGTTCGCTGGGAGTTAGCGAAATTCCGGCGGCAAGATCCTTCATGCCAGCGGCATTCAGGACTCTATCGAAAGACCCGCCTGCTGCGGGGGAAAAGACGATATCGGCGGAATTAACTCTTAAAATCTGGGTAACGTCTACCACGCTATCACGAGAGAGCGTGGCAACTTGAAGGTCGGCTGAAATGCCGACATCCGGGATTGGGAGGTTAGCTTCTCTATCAGCGATGAGCTGCGAGAGGAAGTTATAAACATTGTCATCCAGGATGCGAAGTTTGGCCTTGATGCCATTATCCCACCAGGGCTGATAGAAGACGCCAACAATATTGCGGACAGATTTATTGAAATGGTCACAGAAGGCAGTGGCTCCATCCCAGAGGGGGAGGGAATCCTTGAGCACCTCTTCCGGATACACCACCTGCTTGCCGTCCAGAGTGACTTTAGCCTCACCAGGCTTGATGATGGTGACCTCAAGTGAGTGGGAAGGCAAATCGAAAACAGTCGGTTTGGCTTCCATAAGCTCATGCTTAACGGCATAGGGCTCGGGGTAGCCATAGCCTGCGGCACCAGCCAAAACATCGATGGCATACTTGACCCGGTCGGAGAACTCAGCCTTGAAGGGCTGGAGCTTAGAGAGAGCTTCTTTTAGGGCTTGGGTAGCCTCTGCTGCGAGGGGCTTGGGATACTCACCTGGCTCAGGGTATTTATAGGGCTTGGCGTATTCATAGGGCTTGGGATAAGCGGAAGGCTCTGGATAGCCGTAACCTGCTGCGCCAGCGATGACATCGAGGGCAAATTGGATACGCTTTGAGAATCGCTCCTTGAAGGGTTTGAGAAGCGCTAAGGCTTGTTTTATGGCTTGGGTAGCCTTTTCTGAGGGTTTTTTCTCCTCAGCCTGTTCGACTTTTTGCTCTTCAGCTTCTAGTGATAATCCTTCTGTTGTCATATTTGAACCTCCTTCTTTTAACATAACACTTTGCTTCACAGTTGGCAAATCTGAGTGGGACATAATAAAGAAATCCGATTCTGGATCTTCCCTGGTAAAGGCGTAAAGACCTCTGAGCTCCTGGCCATGAAATTCAACCTTCTTGAAGGTATCAGAATCCTCCAGGATAGTGCAAGTGCCGAAGTCAAGAACCTTAATGAAGGCTGGTGTATCCTTGGTTGGATTCCAAGAGGTACCTGGTTCGAGTTCTTCAGTGCCCTTCTTGCCCTTCTCCATAGCAGCGGGGTCATCGCAGGGTTTCTCATAGCCCATAACAGAGGGAGTCTCAAGCGGGTTGTTCTTAAGGACGAGATGCCAAATCTTTTTATCCTGGCGAATGCGAAGATCCCAGTGCTCAGTTGAAGGGCCGAAGCGAACGACTATCTGGCCGCGCCACCAGTGATGCTGGAGAACGAACTCAGCTTTGGGTTGTGCTGCAGCAGAAACAACGAGAGGAGTAACTAATTCTTCCATGGCAGCTAGCTCCTTTCTGGCCTCTAACGCCTTAGCCTTTGGGAATTGCCAGAATTTTAACCTATGTGGCACATGAGCACGCATTGCCTTGGGTATAGCAGAAATGGCCCTGGGAGGCAACCAATTCTTTTCAATGGCGCCTTGAGACAGAACATAAGGGGTCTGGTCAATAGGCTGCATAAGGACCCAGTAATAAGGGACCCGAGGGGCCTCCTCTTCTATGCCTGGAGGCAGGATAGTGGACTCTCTGGCTGCTTTCCTGCCAATCATACGGAAGCAGATCCTGCCTTTCAGTTTCCCCTGGGAAAGGAAATACTCATGAAAGTAGGGCTTCTGGGCGCCATATTCAACGATAGCCTTATCAATGATGGTGAACACACCGGGGAATTCCTTAGTGGCTCCCACTGTGCCTGGTGGCGTGGCTCCCTCAATATCAAGCCATTCTGGCGGCTCTGGGGCTTTTTCTCTGGCTCTTATGTTGGCTGGCCTGATAGTGCCCCCTCTCACCTCTCTTTCTTTAACCTCCCCCCTGTGCCAGTCAATCTTCCATATGTCCTGCTGATCAAGTCTTTCGGCATCCGCCGGGGTTAAGGCAGGCTCTTTGATAGCATCGGGGAGGAGATCCATAAGCGTCCAACCGATAAGATATGCCTGGTCGGTTTCAAGGCGCAGATCAATATGGCAACTCTTACCGCGGTAATGGTGCTGCATGACATAGTGGTAGGGCTTGCTCTCGTCAGGAAGGTCGAGATATGGGTCTTTAGCCAAGATAAATTACCTCCCCCTGCTCAGTTATTTCTTTCTCCTGGAGGATATGTTGCTCATCGGCCTTCTCGGCTACGGCATGGACGTCATCTGGTTCGCCTCTAAAGTCCAGGCGACGGAGAAAGACGGGCGCCCAGGCTGAGACCGCGTAGCGGTCGGTTCTCTGGTCGTGAGTGAGGTTAAAGGTTTCGAACTCAACTTCAATAAGGTCACCACGGGAGCATTCGATATTAGTGGAAAAGGTTTTGCCCACCGCAACGAGCTCTTCATCGCCGACCTCAGCCATGTCTCCAGGCTTGAAAGCATAGTCGCCGGGGAGAATGCCATAGCGGTAATTCCAGACCCCTGCCGTCTTTGTTTCGAGAGCTTCAATAACCTTGCCCCTGAGGACAGCGTTGTTATGAAACTTAATCCAGCCCTCCCTGGCATTGACATCAAGGAAATAGATCGAGCTTGCCTTCTTAGCCACAACTCCCTCTGAGGCGGGCGAGAACCTGAGCCTCTCGGTGGATTCAAGAAGCTCTTTCTGGTTATGGCAGATATCATTGGGGACCTTATTGAGCTTATGGGAGAGGTCGGGAATATCAGTGGTAGAATATTCAATGCCCAGGCGAGCGAGGGCTTCCTGCCTCTTGGTTTCGGTTTCACGATGTAGGTCAACGCCATTGAGATAGAGGCAAGTATAGACATTAGCAATAAGATCATCATCTGGCTCTTTCTCGCGAGTATGCATTTTAGCTGCCACGGATTCCCTGGGCTGGTGGATATCATCCAGCCATTGCTCTAACTCAGCTTCAATGATAAAGGATTGGGGTTCGAGACCCTTGAGTTGCTTGACCACTGAGGGCATGTTGCAAGTCAGTTCTGAGCCATCCTCGGACCAGAGTTCGACCTTATCCTGAGCTCTGAAGATCAGGAGGTGAAGACCATCGTATTTTTTAGAATTGAACACGGGAAAATCATCCTCCAGGAAGTAACTCACGAATCTGTCGACTGTCTGGCGTTCTCCGGCCAGGGTTATCCTGGTGGGTTTCATGGCAAGGTAGAATGTGAAGAGCTTTAGTTTGTCTTCAAGCCTGGACTGCTCTGCCTGCTTGACGACTTCTTCTGTGGCAGCTCTTTGGTGATAGATGCGGCGGGCGAATTCGGGCTCTTCGATTGCGGTAACCTCAAACTGGGACTTTTTCCTTAAGACAAGGTCATAGAGCGGGAGATAGGGCCAATTGGGACCTGCTGGCTCAAGGACTAGATGGGGAGAGCGGTCAAAATACTCACGGAAGACACGGTCAAGTTTGAGGCTTAAGAGAGAATCCATGGTATCAGCTCTAGCAACGACATCCAGGTCACGAGGTGGGCGGTCGGCAAAGATGGTAGAGCCGGTGATGCTGATAAAGTCGGGAATCCAGACGAAATCGGGTAAATTTTTGGCCTTGGAGATTAGCCAGGCAGTTCTCTCTTCTTTGTCGGGGAGAGCAATCTGGTGCTGAAAATGGACTTCATCGATAAACACCTGGATGCCTTTTGGGGGGACAGTTTTCCTCGGTTTCCTGAGAGGGATGAAGTCACGCAAATCATAGTAGAACAACGTTTCTCGATTTGGCCACCAGAGGAGTCTGTCCTGACCGGAGACTTGGTGTTTGTAACGTAGGGCTTCAAAGGCTGGCAAATTGATTTCATCGGGCTCTTTGAACCTGATAAAGCCATAGGCAAAGTTGGCGGAGCAAAGGATATTGAAATCAAGGCAGCGTTTGAATCTGCGGGATTTAACCATGGCTGTTTTCTTGCCGGTGTAAAAGAACTCGCCGTGGGGCGGGACAAGATATAGACCGCCTTTGATGAGCTCACCAAGGGAATGACGAAGCAAATCGAGGCTGGTCTCTTCCATCTGGTCGGGATGGAAAGTAATTTTCCCTCGTTTGAGAATCTCCTCGAGGGCTGTGGTAGCAAACTGTTGGCATTGGTCAATAGTTTCAAACTCAGTCTTGCCACCGGCCGCCATGGTGGCATATTTAGCACAGGTCAAGCGCCAGTCATCGGCAAGCTGGACGTCAGTGGTCTTTGAAGGATCGTAACCTTCGAGCTGGAACATTATGAGGTGAGTTGCGATGCTATTCCTCCTCTCCTGGTTCAGTTTCTTCGCTACGCTCAGAAGTGGATTCCAGAGCACGGGTTATGGGACCGCCTCTGGTGGATGGCGAGGGGAGCTTGATGTTCTGCTCTCTTATGATGGCTCGCTCCTCAAGCCACCTCTGAAGTTCGACCTCAGGGTCCTGGATACCCATCTCGTCCATAGCAGTGCGTCGGGAGTGAATACCTGCGGAGACGAGGAGCTGCTCGTTTTGAGCCTGTCGGACGACATCGGCTGGCAAGATAGGACCCCAGACGACTCTGTGCAAGACTCCGGTAAAGTTCTCATGTAGAAACTTCTCTGCTAGCTGGAGAATCATCTCGGTGCGGCGGTGGTAGACATCATTTCTAATGGTTCTCTTTCTGGTGACCTTTTGGACCAAGCTGCCGAGCTCAATGTTTAATGCTGCTCCTGAGAGATCCTTCTCAACGCCACCATAGGCCGCCCTGGGCATTTCTGAGAGGTCATGGAGAGAGCGATAAAGAAGGTCGATGTAATCAACATGAAGTCTAATGCCTCCGCCTTTGAGGAAATCGAGGATATAAGCTTTGGCGTCTTTGTCGGGTAGAAACCAGGTTTTCCCTGGGCCGACCTTTATTTCTTGCTCCTCAAGACCACTGAACACGACGATGGGGTTGCCTGATACTTCCAGAATGCGTGATAGCTGCGTAACCGACCGGTTAAGTTCTCTCTGAATCTCCATAAGGCAGGTGATGTCAGATGTGCCCCAGAATTGTTTAGGCTGCCTGTAGTTAGGGAAGATGATGAAAGGAATGAAGCCATAGGGGTTGGATTTTGACTGAAGCAGTTCATCGTTAACCCAGAGGTCAAAGGTTTTTGCGGTCCATACTTCAATGACAGGGACGCTTTTCTTATTGGTTTTAAGGCCGTAGAGGATTTCGACTTCGTCCTGGGTGAGTTCATACTTTGAGGCTACTCTCCAGAGTGAGGATAAATCATCGCCTAGCCACCAAGCATAGAGGCCTCTAACATCGGGCGAGACGACCTTGACACGACGCTGGCGTGTGTCCCAGATAACCTTGTAGCAGCCATCGCCAAGGATAGCAGCATCAAGTTCTGTCTCCCAATCTAACTGCTGGAGGTTATTTTGCTCATAAACCTCTATGAGCAAGGACTCGGCTCGCTTGACTCTTTCCTGCAATTCTTCGGTTTCTTCGAGAGGATAGCAGGGGAACTTAAGGCCTCGCATCAAGTAGCTGGTGATTTTATCAATAGCGGCTTTAGAATAGTTGAAGACCAGGAGGCGCTCTTTGCCTACCTTGTCTTTTTGGAGCCATTGAGTGCCGTTGTAGAAGTCGAGGTTATCGTCATAGGTGCGCAGCCTATCCAGGTCCATTTGTGCCAGCGCTTTGGGATCAAACTCAATCATGGCGAACCACCTCTTTGACCAGTCTTGGTTTAAAGTCCTTAGCGCCCTGGACAACCAGAGCGAGACTGGATAGGAAATCATCATGTCCCTCCGAGGGGTCGACAAAGAAGTTCATGGTTTGGTTGGGGCGATATTGAGCTTTGGCTTTCTCTAATTCAAGCATGAGTTCACGATATTCCGGGGAACCATCCTGCTGATATAGCTTAAGTCTGCCGCTGTTGATGAACGAGAGTAACTCAAAGCCCAGGTCAGACTTGCTCTTCTGAGTAAAGACAAAAGGGACAATGCGATAGCCAAACTGTTTTTTAAGGAAGCTAGCTACAGGCTGACCAATGCCGGTGGCATCAACTACCACTTTCTGGCAATTCCATTTCTTTAAGATGTCCACCATCTGGGGATATAACTGGCTATGAGGAATGCCTGTCCATTGATATTGCTCCACTACTCTAGCCGTGGGCTCTACGAGGTTAAGGTGAGACCTCTGTATGGTGTCCACCTCGGCGATGGTAATAACTGTGGAATCTAGCTTTGGCTTGGCCGACATTAGGGCTGTTTGTCTGTCCTCTTCCTTCTCCCCTGCCAGGTCTATGCCAGCGATGTAGGGCATCTTGCTGTCCTGTGGTTCTTGTAAGCGTAGATGTGTGCCGAGCATTAAGACGATTTGCTGGCGGGAGAGGAAGCCACCTCCGCCTCTAATAGGGAGGAGGGCATATTGGGTTCGGAAGAGAGGATGGCTTTCTCCCAACCTGTTTCTTTCAGCTTCGACGAAATTAAGGTAGTCGGGATTATACTTGCCGACCTCCTGCCAGTCGGCTCTGAAGTGGCGTTTGATGCCGTCTTTCTTCTCCAGCTCGAGGTTGGTTTGCTTAATCTCTTCCAGGAGAGTGGCATCATCCCAGGTTGTGCCATAGTGCACCGATGTAGCATTGGTGGGGGAGGCCATGGGGCGGAACTCCTTGGTGAACTTTTCCTTGCTGACATCCTGGCACTCATCGATTTCCAGGAGGATATCGGCGGTGTGTCCTACCACCGAGGCGGTCTCTTCCGCAGAAAGAAAGATAGCCCGCGCTGCTCCTAAGGTAATAATGTAGCCCATCTCGGTGCGATAAATTCCATCGAAGCCAAATTCGTCAAGCCTCTCTCTGAGGCGTTGCATAGAGATGATAGTTTGGGGCTTGAAAGTGGGCGAGCACTTAACAATGCTGCCACCCCGTGCCATATAAAGAGTTAAAAGCAAAAGCTCCAGGTGGGCAGAGAGCTCATTCTTACCTCCCTGGCGGGCCATCTCCACAGAGAAGGTTAATCCCTTACCATGCTGGATGCTGTCCACAACTGCTTTGGCTACTTCTTGCTGATAGGGTCTGAGTTTCATTTGCCTGCTACCTTTTTTATACCTACGGCTATGCCTAGAGGGATGGCAACCTCGGTTAGCACTTTAGTGATGGCTTCCTTAAGGGACTTCTTCTGCTCCTTGCTGATTTGGTACCTGGTCCTCACCAGCCTGGCTATGGTGTTGGCTGCCTCGAGCTGCAGGTCTATCCTGTCGGGCTCGGTCTCCACTAGTTCCCTGAGCTTAATCCTCAGCAAAGCAATCTCCTGGTCGATGCCCTCGACAAAAGCTGCTTCATCGAGCTCAATCTTCTCGGCCTCAGTCAAGGCCCGGCTATAGAAGCCGTGCTTTCGGGCGTTTTGATTGCCTTTTGGAGCTCCTCTTTTTCTCATTAGCGTCTGCTTTTGCCTTGGCTAGCCCATAAACGAGTGTGTGGGCGGCAAGATCAAAGTCCTGCTTTGCCAGGGCTACTTGCAATACCTTGAGCTTAGCTGGCATACTACTACACCTCCTTCTGTGCTATGTCTCGGGCGAATTTCTCTCTTACCGCCTGAGATATCCAGGTCCCGATATCGACGCCTGCGATGGAAGCTCCACCCTTAGCCAGGCGTCTGGCCTTAGGGTCAAAGTTCCTGATGTGGTAGCCTTTGTCTTTTTTAGCTTTTAACGCAATGGCCATATCTCCCCCTGGTATATTTATTGATTACAGGCAATGCCTGCTGTTCTTCCCCTTCGCTGAGCTCAGGGCTTCGGCTCACTTCTGGCTTCGCTTCGCTTGGCGCAGAAATTTGATATGTGGTATTCCTGCCCTCGCCCAGCCTGGTAATGGCTATATGGGCCCAGTTGGTGTCATGAGGAATGTTATTTAAGGCTGCCATAACTTGCTCTCCAAACTCCCAATTAAAAGAGTCTCTGTCAACGATAAGCCTTGCCTGGTATCTCCATCTTTTAGGGATTCCTGCGAGGCAATGGGAGCAGCCCTGTCCCAAGCAAAGCTCGCTTCGCTGGCCGGTCCAGTGCTTGGCAATACTCTTAATGGAGCTAAAGTCGATGGTTGCGGAAACGGTCTCCCCCTCTTTGAGCCTGAGCCACATGGTGGGTCCCCCTTTCTTTGTTCATTGCTTAAGCTTAAGCGCTTATGCTTATACTTATACTTAGTAGATATGGTATTAATACTTACGCTTACGCTTTCGTTAAGCAAGCTAACTTACCTCGGTTTTTTCTCTATTTACGAGCAAGCAGGGTCTCAGGGTTTTCCAGCAACTGGTCGATGGCCTTTCGAGGCACAACAAATCTCCGGCCGAAGCGAAGGGTAGGAAGCTTTCCGGTGCGCGCCATTTCATAGGCCAAAGCACGGCTGATGCCCAGTTCCCTGGCAGCTTCGTCTACTGTGATAGTAAGTCTTTCTGTAGCCATTGTGTGTCCTCCTGTCTTGACAATTCTCTAGACAACAATTATCATAAGTGATGATTTTATCATAATTGATGGTTTATAAAATGTCAAATGATAAAGTTAAAGCCAATCTGGTGATAAAAGGTGATTCTGATTCAAAAACAAATGGAAGGAGGTTTTAAAAATGGCAAAAATCACTGATGAACAAATTAAGGAAATGATGAGGTTGCGGCGCGAAGGTAAATCGGATAGCGAGATAGCCCTAACTGTAGGCTGCCATCGGCAGACAGTAAGGGCTTACCTCAGGGAGAGGCAGAGCAGCATTCTTGTGAATGAGGTTAAGAAAGAAGTTTTGAAAGAGGAGCTACTAAGGCACTTTAAAGAGGTAGCTGATTTTGCTGGGAAGGAAGAGGTGAATAGATTTAAATATTCCAATCCTGAAGGAAAGCATGCGGAGGGGCTTCTGGGATTGCCGGGTGCAGGCTCGCCGCTTTATATGGCTAATGAGTGGGAAAGAATATATGAGCCTATAGTGAGAGAAAATCCTCTTCGAGAAGCACTTCAGGCGCATACAGAATATTCACCCTTGTGGCGTTGCCAGAAGGAGTGGGATGGTATAGTGAAGGAATACAAACTAAGGGGTTATGCTTTCCATCACTGGCTTGATCGGAAAACAGAGGTACTGGAGATACAATTGTTGGTTAAATGGGACGACCGAAAAAAAATACAAAAGTGGGTTTTCGGGAATGCCCTTCGTCTGGCAAATGGTGAACCTTATACTGGGCTTAATACAGTAAAGAGTCTAGGTCATGCAGAGTTACGTTGTAATTGTGACGGGACGGTAATTGCTGAGGTAGAAGACCTAGAGGATGCCAAGGCTCTATTGGAACACCTGGCTGGCATATTAAAAGAGGGTCAGGAGCTGGATTTGTTGAATGAGCTTCAACAAACAATGAAGGAAGTAAAAGAGAGGCAAGATGAGTTACTAGAAATTTCTAATAAGACAATCTCTGAGCTTAAGATTCTGGGGATGAAGCGGGCTTTTCCCGGGACCTGCCCTCTCTGCCCAATATAAAAAAGGAGATAGGAAATGAAAGGACATATCAGGCAAAGAAGCAAGGGATCTTGGAGCATGGTAATTGATGTAGGGAGAGATCCTGAGACAGGCAAACGGCGACAGGAATGGCATACCGTAAAAGGGACAAAGGGGGATGCAGAGAGGGCACTCAGGGAGATTCTGCATTCGGTGGAGATGGGCGCTTATGTCAAGCCTCAAAAAGTAAGCCTGGGTGAATACCTGGAAGAGTGGCTTGAGAGTTACGCTACGATACGCACTTCGCCTAGGACGGCTGAGAGCTACCGAAGGGAAATGGAGCGTCACCTCATTCCAGCCCTGGGTGCAATGCCGCTTTGGCAGCTTCAACCGCAGCAGCTTCAAAGCTATTATGCTCAGGCTCTCACCAAAGGTCGAGTTGATGGGAAAGGCGGGCTTAGTCCTCGAAGTGTGCTCTACCAACATCGTATTTTGTCTGAGGCGTTGGACCATGCTGTTAAGATGGGATTGGTGGCGCGAAATGTGGCCAAGGTGGTGGATCCTCCGAGGTCCAGGCGGGTAAAAATAACAACGCTGGCTCTTGAGGATGTCCCCAAGTTTGTGCAAGCTAGTTGGGGAACACCTTACTATGTGCTGTTTTTCACAGCACTATGCACTGGGATGAGGTTGGGGGAACTGCTGGGGCTAAGGTGGTGTGACGTGGACCTTGATTCAGATTCTTTGTCCGTAGTTCAAGCTTTATATAAGCGGCGTGGCGTTTGCCAAATGATAGAGCCTAAGAGTCCTCATAGTCGGCGTCAAATAGCGTTGCCGTCATCTCTGATACTACTGTTGCGGCAGCATGAGGCTAAACAAGAGGCGGAAAGGATTCTGTTGGGGAAGCCATTAACTAAAAGCGACTTAGTATTTGCTCATCCGGATGGTAAACCTCTCGACAGACACACAGTTAGCCACAGTTTTAGCAAAGTTCTCAAGAAAGCTGGACTACCTCATATCCGCTTTCATGACCTCAGGCACACTCATGCAACCTTGATGTTGAAAAGCGGTGTGCATCCAAAGATAGTCTCTGAAAGGCTGGGACATGCCAGCGTTGCCTTTACCCTGGATACCTATAGCCACGTGGTGCCTGGGCTACAGGAAGCTGCTGCTGAAAGTTTCAATAGGATGCTAGAGCCAAATGTTAGCAAAATGTTAGCAAAGGGGCTTGAAGACGGCCAGAATTTGGCAAGAAAGACGGGATTTGAGACTGAGCCGTGTGGGACTCGAACCCACGACCACCTGATTAAAAGTCAGGTGCTCTGCCAACTGAGCTAACGGCCCTTAATTTATAAACCATAGTGATTGGAAATGTGATTTTCTATTCCGGCCTCAGAAGGTTGGAAATATAACAAGCAAAAGCAGGATGAACATCACAAATATAGCCGCCGTCAACGGCCTCAACAGAAAAAGCTACTCTGTTTGGTTTTCTAATTGGGTCACCAAATTTACTCAGCCCGGTTTCATTCCAAGGCATATTATGTCCCAATATTTCCAGGAAGCCCTTTACATCTCTAGGATGGTCTAACATTACTTCAAAGGGAAGCTGCTGGGCTAATCCTTTTAATTGTTCAGTTTTTAGTTTTACCCTCATATGTAACTAAAATTATACTTTGGTGGGTGCAAAGTGTCAACAAAAATTCGGCTCTATGCTGATTTGTGTGGAAAAGTGATAAGGTGGTAAGAACCCAGCACAAGAACATATTTAGTGTCAACGCAAAGTGAAGGTGTCAGGTTTTTGCAAAATCCTTTTACTGATTCTGCTTTTAAGGTTTTCTCTAAGAAACCGTTGAAGTCCAGTCTCACTGGCGTTCTCAGCCAACTGAGGGGTTTTGGTAAACCTCTTATTGTAATCTTGAAGGAACTCCCTGTGCAGAAAATTATTAGCATCCTCAAGGTTGGATATTTCCCACAGGTTCATCTCATTTATCAGCTTATCTTGGAAAGTCCCAAATAATCTCTCAATGACCCCAAGCATATAGAGAGTTTAGAAGACCGTTCCCATTGGCCTGAGCATTTAGGGCAGCTTCCTTTATTCGATAGAACTGGTTAATGCTGTGCTTAGATTAAGAGAGGAATATCCCAGGTGGGGCAAGGACAAATTGGTAATACCTTTGCATCGTGAAGGATTTGATTGTTCCGCTTCTACGGTAGGTAGGATACTACACAAATTAAAGAAGCGTGGAGTATTGAAAGAACCAATGCCAAACCATGTATCAGCCAGTAAAAGGCAGAGACAACGTCCCTATGCCATAAGGAAGCCTAAGGAATATGTGGCCAGGGAACCTGGAGATATTGTAGAGGTGGATACGCTGGATGTGAGACCTCTACCTGGAGTAATACTCAAGCAGTTTACTGCCAGGGATATCATTTCAAGATGGGATGTCTTAGAGGCTCATACCAGAGCAACTTCACATACTGCAGCTGGCTTTATCGATACCATGCTAAGACGAATGCCATTTCCCATTAGGGTTATTCAAATGGATGGTGGATCAGAATTTCAAGATGCCTTTTAAGAAGAATGTCAAAGGAGAGGCATAGAACTATTCATTTTACTGCCGCGCTCACCCAAGCTTAATGGACATGTGGAAAGGGCATAAAGGACCCGTACTGAAGAATTTTATGAGGTAACGGATATAAGCTTTGAGATAACAGAACCGAGCCAAGCTTTGCTCAAATGGGGGAGGGTGTACAACACTGTACGACCTCGCCAAGCGTTGGGATACCCTACTCCACAGGAATTTCTTAAGCACCATCAGCAAAATAAAAGAATGAAGGAGGTGTCACTAACCATATGAACGAGTACACATTAGTCTGCTTGGTGCACAAAATTAAGAAAATCCATGCCAGAATTATGGCGAAAGAAGGTGAACTGCACAGCTTGACAAGGGAATTACAGACCGCCTATAATCCCGCTTAAACAAGTGGGGTATCCTTCCAACCCAAGTGAGGGTATGGAGGGAGAAAAGTGAGGCTAGCGGGTAAGCTGGTGGTAGGCAAAGTCAGAAAAAGGATTCCAGATTCACAAAAGGTTGAGTTTTTGGACAACTTCTTGATACCTTTCAATATAATCAGCAGGCATATTTGCTAAATAAGAGCGATTTATGATCTACTGGGCGCAATTACTGCATTTCTACCAGCCGCCAACACAATCTCACCATGTCCTGGCTAGAGTTTGTCACGAGTCCTATCGTCCCCTTCTTCAGGTTTTCAGAGATTATCCCTATGCTAGGGTCACGGTTAATATATGCGGTGTTCTTACTGAGATGCTATCCGAACATGGTCATGGAGACATTATAGAAATGCTGAAGGAGCTAGCAGAGAAGGGCCAGATAGAATTCACTGGCAGTGGCAAATATCATCCTATTTTGCCTCTTATCCCTAGGGGTGAGGTGGAAAGGCAGATCACGGAAAATGCCGGAGCTAATCGTCAATTTCTGGGCAGTTTTATTCCTAAAGGCTTCTTCCCGCCTGAGCTATGCTATAGCTATGATATTGTTGAGCCTGTTCTCCAAGCTGGACATAAGTGGATTCTCCTCAGTGGTGTCGCTTGCCCCGTTGATTGGCCCGTGGGCATGGTTCATGAAATTGAATTTGAGGGAAGAAGGCTGGCAGTTCTCTTTCGCGATGATATTTTGAGCAACAAGATTAGCTTTCGCTCTATAACGCGCCATGAGTTTTTGGAGCATGTGAGGCAACTTGGTGTTGGGGGCTTGCCCTATTATGTTATAACTGCTATGGATGCCGAGACCTTTGGTCATCACATCAAAAATTGGGAAATTGAATTCCTGGCTGAGGTTTATGAGGAACTGAAACCGGTGGAACGAGACAGCAAGCTTGCCCAGCCGGGAATAGCTGTGGCAAAACAGGTTTGTGACCCCTCAGATACACAAGGAGAGCAAATGG
>Ga0315296_10001039_pt1 | contig 24422 bp, 19 predicted proteins | sample YL17G14_18_MG_FD_203921 | JGI IMG/M metagenome (GOLD analysis project Ga0315296, IMG submission 203921) | Sediment microbial communities from Yellowstone Lake, YNP, Wyoming, USA - YL17G14_18 | ecosystem: Environmental > Aquatic > Freshwater > Lake > Sediment | place: USA: Wyoming | collected... | reverse complement strand
GGAAAGGAGGTCGAGATGACCCGAAACGTGTTTTTCCAGTCGGCGCTGCTCGTCGGCGTCCTGCTGATAGCAGGCTGTTCGGGCGATTCAGCGGACCCGGTTGCTCCGTCGCCTGAGACGGAATCGGCGGGAGGATCGGGTCCCGCAAGACAGTCTCACACAAACCTGTGGGGCTATTTCGATGTCTACATGGACCTCGGGAATCGTACAGCCGCGGTGGTTCCCAATCGTCAGGCCATGTTCACGCTGAACGCGGTGAGATTCATCAACTCAAGCCCTTCGTTTCTGAGCTTGCACATCAAGAACGTGAACGTCCAGCCCGATTACGCGGACGTGGATGTCGACGTCTCCCTGACCCATCCCTTCCCTGGGCAGGCCAAGTTCAACGGCTATGATGTCCGCGCGATTCTCATGGGCAACGGGTCGGCTGAGCTCATGTACGGCAACGGGCTCGCGTACCCGGTGCTCGGAACCGATCAGTTCATGTTGTCGCATCCGACGAGCCTGCCCGACACGAGCGCTCCGGACGGCTACTCCCGGTGGTTCAATCTCACGGAGTTCTCGACGGGCGGGATGCCGATTTTCTCTTACACGAGGGGCAACCTTTCGCCGCCGAGTTTCAGCGGGACGGCTACGCTGTGCCCGTACAAGTACTACGCGGACGGTCTCGAGCCGGAGGATGACCTCTGGACATGGCTGACCGAAAGCGGCTCCGCCGCAGATCATGGAGTGTTCAACGCGGGCTCGACCAACACCCGGAACTTCCTCATCCGCTTCCCGAAACCGGATCTGTACCCGGTCCTCGGCTACGCGATTATCGCCGACTGGCAGGGGGTGGAGCCGCAGTACCATCCCGCGAACGCGCCCGAGGCGATAGCCTGCTCGGTTGAGGACCACAGCGATGTGTACTACTTCGATCCTGACGCGGGCGGAGGCTGGCTGAGGCTTGATATAAGTCTCTGGAACTGGTCGGCGGAGCGGATGGCGGAGCACAGGATTTTCATCGAGTCAACAGTCCTGTCAAATGTGTACGAGCTGAACGCGGTCGAGATGACGCCTGTCGGCGGGTCCGCAGACTACTCGACCTATCACGTGGAGATTCGCGCGGATAATGTCACGACCACGGCCGGGAACGAGTTCTGGGTGATAGTTGAGAATCCCGGGTATGACTACGGCAATGATTTCGGGGTCTCAAACCTCGCGGAGGACGAGACTCTTGCGGCGTTCTTCAGGTACGATCTGTTTGTCCGCGACAAAATCCTGCCGACATCCGATATCGGGTTCCTGAACTTCTGTGTCGTCGGCGACGATACCTACTGGAACGCCGGGGTTTATTTCCACTATGCCGTCGGCGATCCTCCTCCGGGAGAGGCCGAGTACTACATCTATCGCTACCCGCTGGATTACTCCGGTCCGCCGGAGCACTACCTTACGCTCACTGGCAACTACGGCTACGAGATGAACGAGCTGATGGGCGGGCCCCGGTATCCCGCGGCGATCGAGGTGCCGCCCGAGGGTGGGGCGGTGTGGACGAGCGGGTGTCCGTTTCTTATTACATGGACGTCTCCTGTCGCGGGCGACTGCGTGGTGTTTTGGTGTTCGCCGGATTCCGGCGGCAAGCTCACGCAGGGCTGGACCTTTTTTGAAACCGCCTTCTTCGATATCGAAACCGAGTTCGGGCTGCCGAGTGCGGTCTGGGGTTACTGGGGAAACCAGGAAGGATCGGGCACGGATGGAGCTACCGGCAAGCTTCTCAGTCCCTATGGTGCCTTCGACTTTGTGGGCTTTGCGGGCTACTACCCGGCAGACCATGTGGGAAGCGTCGACGGGCTGGTCTCGGATATGGAGGCGTACAGGCACGCCGTCGACAGCGATCCTCAGGGCCTCCCGGTGCCGTATGACATGATTTTCTATTACGCTGAGGGACCGCCGGACGATCCAGGGATAGAGATCATATGGAACAAACACGACGAGCCTATGCCGATGAGCGCCGGGACGATCGATCACGCGCTCGAGGGCGCGCCGGTGGATATAAGCGTGGTCAATTCATTCGGCAACCTCCCTGGCGCAGAGGGCAACTGGCTTTGCGTTCTGGAGGACAACGGCAACGAGACGTGGCAGGTCGCGGTGTTCACCCAGAACGGCGATCTGGTGATGCGGTATCCGACCGAGATCGGAGACCCGATCGCGCTGGACTGCGACAACGCGCACCAGGATGTGCACGTCTGGGCACGGGTCGACAAAGAAATCCGGTTCACGGTCATCTCCCTGTGATGCGGGGCCGGCGGTTTTGCAGGCGAGACGCATGCGCTCCATGCGTGCGGCAGGACGGGGAAGGGACGTCGCGACGCACTGCTATGGGTCGCTACCGGATGCGCCGTCGCGTATGGCGGACGGGCTGGCTTTAGCGTGAACCGTGCGATAACATTCCGGCGTCTCTATTCGTAACGTTGCCGATCAACTTCAAATTCATCTTCCACGGAGGAGCTTGCAGATGACATTTCCCAAGCGAATCAGCGCAGTCTTCGCGTTTCTCGTCTCGGCAGCCCTTGTGTCGCTCGTGCCGCACGCGGTGGCGCAGGCCGGCGGAGTTGAGACGACGGCGGACGACCAGACGGCGATCGCCATCACCATCTACAACGACGGCACAGGCCTGGTCAAGGACACCCGATCGCTGGACCTTCCCGAGGACCGGTTCGATCTGATCTTCATGGACGTCGCCTCGTCGATCGACCCCACGAGCGTCCACTTCGTGAGCCTGACCGATCCGGACGCCATCGCGATCCTCGAGCAGAACTACGAGTATGACCTCGTGAGCACCGCCGCGCTCTACCAGAGGCACATCGACAAACACGTCACCATCCGCACCGAGGACGGCCGGACGATCGACGGCACGCTCCTTGCCTACGAGGGAAGCATGGTCATCCAGACCGAGGACGGGATTGTGATCGTGAACAATCCGGTCGAGGTCAAGTTCGAGGAGCTTCCTGAGGGGCTTATCACGCGTCCGACGCTGCGATGGTCCCTCATCAACGGTCGTGAGGGAACTCACGAGTGCGAGATGAGCTACCTCACGAGCGGCCTGGGATGGAACGCGAACTATGTCGCCATCGTCGGGCAGAATGACAATGTCCTCGATCTGTCCGGCTGGGTGACGATCAACAACAACTCGGGGACGGCCTACCGCGATGCGACTCTGAAGCTTGTCGCGGGCCAGGTGCACCGCGTGCAACCGAAGTACGATGAGCGCTACTACGCAGGGGCGGGCATCATGGCTGAGGGCGTTAGCGCTCCCGGATTCGAGGAGGAGGCTTTTTTCGAGTATCACCTCTACACCCTCCAGCGTCCCGCGACCGTCCTCAACAACCAGCAGAAGCAGATCAGCCTGCTTGAGGGCGAGGGGATCGGCGTGACGAAGATCTTCGTCTTCGATCCGGGCTACGCGTACTATGGTCGCGGAGATACGGCCGAGGGCAAGATCGAAGTGCGCCTGAAGTTCATGAACTCCGAGGAGAACGGTCTTGGGATCCCTCTCCCCGCAGGGATTCTCAGAGTCTATAAGGAGGACGCCTCCGGCGCGCTTCAGTTCATCGGCGAGGACAGTATCGACCACACGCCGAAGGACGAGGAGATCGAGGTCTTCCTCGGGGAGGCGTTCGACATTGTCGGCGAGCGCGTGGTTCTGGATCGGCGACAGCTTCGCAACGATGCGTGGGAGTACGATGTCCAGGTGACGGTCCGCAACCACAAGGAGGAGCGGGTGAATATCACTTATTGGGATCATGTCTGGGGCGACTGGGAGGTCCGCTCGAGCTCCCACGAATACAGTCAGAAGGACGCGAGCACGATCGAGTTCGTCTTTCCCGTAGCCGCGGACGGCGAGACGGTGCTGACGTACACAATCCGCCGCGCATGGTGAGTGCAATACCAGGGTGCCGGCGACAGGCTGAGCGGAGCGTGCCTGTCGCCGTTCTCAAAAAGAGAATCGAACGCATAGCTGAGCTTTGGAGGAATAACGATGCGATACATCAAGCCAGTCGGTCTTTCCATTCTGCCTCTGATCGTGATTGTCCTGGTCGTGATGCTCTGCGTGCCGGGCGGCACTGTCGCCGGCCCGCAGGTCGAGACCACCGCCGAGGACCAGACGAGTGTCGCGATCACCATCTACAACGACGGCACCGGCCTGGTGAAGGACACTCGTCGGCTGGATCTCCCCAACGGCGAGTTCGACCTTGTCTTCATGGACGTCGCCTCTTCGATCGATCCAACGAGCGTCCATTTCGTGAGCCTCACGAATCCGGACTCGCTGACCGTCCTTGAGCAGAATTATGAATACGACCTTGTGAGCACCGCCGCGCTCTATCAGCGCCATGTCGACAAACACGTGACGATCCGCACCGAGGACGGACGAACGATCGACGGGACGCTTCTCGCCTACGACGGGAATCTCGTTGTTCAGACTCCTGAGGGCATCGTGATCGTCAATAACCCTGTCGAAGTCCAGTTCGAGGAGCTTCCTGAGGGTCTTATAACGCGTCCCACTTTGAGATGGTCTCTGATCGGCCGACGGTCCGGCGCCAACGAGTGCGAGATGAGCTACCTCACAAGCGGCCTCGGATGGAACGCGAATTACGTCGCAGTCGTCGGGCAGAACGACAGTGTCCTCGACCTGTCCGGCTGGGTCACGATCAATAACAACTCGGGGACCGCCTACCGCGACGCTACTCTGAAGCTCGTCGCGGGACAAGTCCACAGAGTCACTCCGCCTCCCATGCCCCAGGCATTCGATCGCATGGCGCTGGCTGAAGGCGGTGAGGAAGAGGCTCGGGGCTTCGAGGAGGAAGCCTTCTTCGAGTATCATCTCTACACTCTTCAGCGTCCCGCCACTGTCCTCAACAACCAGCAGAAACAGATCAGCCTGCTCGAGGGGGAGGGGATCGGGGTCGAGAAGATATTCGTTTTCGATCCCGGGTATTCGTATTACTACCGTGGCGACACGGCCGAGGGCAAGATCGAGGTCAGGCTCAAGTTCATGAACAGCGAGGAGAACGGGCTCGGAATCCCGATTCCCGCCGGAATACTGAGGGTCTACAAGGAGGATGCATCAGGCGCCCTGCAATTCATCGGCGAGGACAGGGTGGATCATACTCCGAAGGACGAGGAGATCGAGGTTTTCCTCGGGGAGGCGTTCGATATTGTCGGCGAGCGGGTCGTGCTCGACAGGAGGCAGATCAACGACAAGACCTGGGAGTACGATGTCCAGGTGACGGTCCGGAACCATAAGGAGGAGCGGGTGAATATCACCTACTGGGACCATGTGTGGGGCGACTGGGAGGTCCGAACCAGCTCTCACGAATATGACCAGAAGGACGCGAGCACAGTCGAGTTTGTGTTTCCGGTCCCGGCTGATGGTGAGACTGTGCTGACGTACACAATCCGTCGAACGTGGTAGGCTGCGGGAGGGGCGGACAGGGGGGCGTCTGCGGGCAAGAGATGTGAAAAATCTCACAAAAAAGCCTTATTTTTGGGCCGAAATGCCGCAAAAGGCTTGCAATCAGCGTCTCTACTAGCTATATATACGCGGGTTTGCTAATGCAGGCGCAAGCGGGTCCCATCAGGCATGGATTCCCCGGCACTGTTCTGTTGCGCTGTTCATATAAATCCACGCAGTTCCAACGAAAAATCATCATCGAACCGAGGAAGGACTATGACTCAGGACATTGACTCAGTATTGAAGGAGACGCGAGTCTTCCAGCCTCCCGCCCAGTTCTCCCAGAAGGCTCACATCAAGAGCATGGAGGAGTTTGAGAGGCTCTGGAAGCGTAGCATTGAGGACCCGGATGGCTTCTGGGGCGAGATAGCCAAGGATTTCGTCTGGTTCGAGCCCTGGAAGAAGGTTCTCGAATGGAACGAGCCGTTCGCCAAGTGGTTTGTCGGCGGAAAAACGAACATCTCTTACAACTGCCTTGACCGACACCTCGAGACATGGAGGAAGAACCGTGCTGCGATCATCTGGGAAGGCGAGCCCGGCGACAGTCGCATTCTGACCTACCAGCAGCTTCACTACGAGGTGTGCAGGTTCGCCAACGCGCTCAAGGAGCTGGGGGTGAACACCGGCGACCGAGTGTGCCTCTACATGCCCATGATCCCGGAGCTTCCGATCGCCATGCTGGCGTGCGCGAGGATCGGCGCGCCTCATTCAGTGGTATTCGGCGGCTTCTCCGCCGAGGCGCTCAAGGACCGCATCAACGATGCCGGCGCGAAGGTGGTTGTCACCGCCGACCAGGGATGGCGTCGCGGAAAGACGGTGCCGCTGAAGGCCAATACTGACGAAGCCATGAAGGGAACACCGACCATCGAGAAATGCGTGGTGGTGAAGCGGGTAGGCGAGCCGGTCGACTGGGTCGACGGGAGAGACATCTGGTGGCACGAGGCCGTCAAGGGCAAGAGCGGCGAGTGTGCGCCCGAGGCTCTGGACGCCGAGCACGTGCTCTATATCCTTTATACATCCGGCACCACCGGAAAGCCCAAGGGAGTCGTTCACACGACCGGCGGTTACATGGTCGGCACGACCTACACGACGAAAATCGTGTTCGACATCAAGGACGAGGATACTTTCTGGTGCACGGCCGACATCGGATGGGTGACTGGTCACTCCTACATCGTCTACGGTCCGCTCGGGCTGGGCACGACCTCGCTCATGTACGAGGGCGCTCCCAACTGGCCGCATGACGGCCGCTTCTGGGAGATCGTCGAGAAATACAAGGTCAACGTCTTCTACACCGCGCCCACAGCCATCCGCGCGTTCATGAAATGGGGCGAGCAGCATCCGAACAAGTTCGATCTGTCGAGTCTCCGGCTCCTCGGGACGGTCGGCGAGCCGATCAATCCCGAGGCCTGGATGTGGTATCACAGGGTCATCGGAGGCGAGAAGTGCCCCATCGTCGACACATGGTGGCAGACTGAGAGTGGCACAATCCTGATCAGCCCGCTTCCCGGCGCCACCCCGACGAAGCCCGGATCATGCACGCGCCCGCTGCCGGGAGTTGATCCCGAGGTCGTCAACAAGGACGGCGAGCCGGTCGGGGCCGGGAAGGGCGGCATGCTCGTCATCCGCCGCCCGTGGCCCGCGATGCTCAGGACTCTTTACGGCGACGATCAGCGCTACAAGGACGCCTATTGGAACGTGATTCCGCATGTGTACTATGCCGGCGACTCGTCCCGAAAGGACGAGGACGGCTACTTCTGGATCATGGGCCGACTGGACGATGTTCTGAACGTTTCCGGTCACCGCCTAGGCACGATGGAAGTCGAGAGCGCGCTTGTCGCACACCCGAAAGTCGTCGAGGCCGCGGTGGTCGGCATGCCCGACGAGCTCACCGGCGAGGCCGTCTGCGCTTTCGTCACGCTGGAATCCGGCTATGAGCCCGGACCGGAGATGATCAAGGAGCTCAAGGCCTGGGTCGACAAGGAGATCGGCGCGCTGGCCCGTCCGAAGAAGATCATCTGGACCGACGCCCTCCCGAAGACCCGCTCCGGCAAGATCATGCGGCGCCTCCTCAAGGAGATCGCCGCGGGCAAGAGTCCGATGGGCGACACAACCACGCTCGAGGATCGCAGCGTCCTCACCAACATCGCGTCCATGGCCAAAGGCGAGGAGGATTAGGAATCGCCTGAATGTTGAAAGCACGAAGGGGTCGCGCGTCGCGGCCCCTTCGTGTCTTCATGTCTTTGTGGTCAGTCTTGAAAAGAGAACCACGAAGGCACGAAGACACTAAGAACTTCTAACAGACAGAGCGGGTGCCGACGACAAGCGGAGTTTACGTAGCTTGTCGTCGCTGCTTAATGAAACCGCCACAAGCTACGCTTCGCTCCGCTTGTGACGGCCACCCGGATTTGCATCGGCTCAGTCCGGATCTTCTTTTTGTCAGAGACACTAAGAAGACGAAGTCGACCGTCAATTCGCGATGTGGTTAGACTGGAAAGGTATGAAGGAAGGTCTCACGGGCGCGAGGACAAGACCTTCCGCATCGTCCACCAGCAGAAGATCGGATTCGAATCGTCTCCAGTAGAGGCTCTCTTTGCTCGTGATCCTTTCCGCCTGCCAACCCTCGCGCGGCGACAGGAGCACGCGGTGCGCGTCCTCATCCAGAACCACAATCTGCTCGTGACGATCCGCCCCGATGCTCAGCAGCACACGCTCCGATTCCGAAGCGTCGGGCTGGAAGAAATCGCCCTTGATCGTGTCGCCTCCATGCATGGCGGCGAGCCGTGGTTTCAGGTCCCGAGGAAAAATCGCGTGCATCGGGTACCAGATCGTGTACTCACTTAGCGCCAGACCCCATCGCCTGAATTCCTCGCCGGCGATGATTGTCACTTCCTCCGGACCGCCGAGATCTCGCACGAACGAAGCGGCGTGCCTCGTCTCCCTTTCGATCGAGCGGGTGTGCCTGAGGGAGTGGACGCCTGTCCCGGCAAGGAACGAGTAGTACGAGACCAGCACTATCACTGCCGGGATCACCCACCCGAACGAGCCCGGGGGTCTTGTGCGCTCGGTCGTTTGCGTTGACGTGCGAGATTTCATGGCCCAATCGAGCGGCGCGGCCGAGATGCGCGCCAGGAGCGGAAGGAGAACCGGAGCGTACTGCAGCGAGTAGCGCAGGGCGTAGTGCAGGAAGGCATGAAATAGTAGAAGAGGAATCGCCACGAGCAGAATCACGTTTCGTCCATGCGCCGAGAGAGAGCTTCCTGGTCCGGATGCTCTCGTTCCGAGCGCCAGGAAAACGATCAGGACAAGCAGCCAGCCGATAATGCTCAGGCCGCTCAGGGACGCGGGGGAGTCGAAAAGTGCGATGATATTCGCCAGCGTCCTGCCCGATCCCGGACTGAATGCCAAGAAGAACGCCGCGTGTCCGCGCAGCGAGTCGATGTATCTCTGGATTCCACCCGACGCCGCCGCCGACGGGAGAAACCACGCAAGAGTGACAATGACGAGTATCAGGGCAGCCAGCAGGATCTCCCACCACCTCCGACGCGTCAGAAGGTAGATCGCAAGCGGCAGATAGAACAAAAGCAGATTCGGCCTGAATCCTGACCCGACAGCCCAGATCGTGACCCATGCGAGCCAGACATGAGTCCGATCACCGTCCGGCTTCCGATCAAGATCGAGGGCGAGAGATATCATCAGGACGCAGAACAAACCCTCCCATGTGTAGGAGAGAGCCTGCGCGCCGAAGAAAAGCCGCGCGGGCGATCCCAGAGCGAGCAGCGACGCTCCGATCGCAACATCGTGCCTGCCCGGAAAGAGCTTGATCGTCAGCCTCCTGATCGCCGGGACCAGAAGAGCCGCTCCGAGCGCGCTTGCGCGCAGGAGACCCGCGTGATCGGCCGGCAGGCCCGACATGCCGGTCGGTCTCAGGAGCCGGGCGAGGTAGATGAACAGAATGTAGCCGGGCGGGTGAGGCTGATGATCGGGCGGCGAGAATCGCGACATCCCGAGGACGAACTGACACGAATCCCAGTCGGTCGGAATGGTCGCCTGCGTGAGCAGCACCAGCCCCCCTGCGATAAAGAGAGCCAGGTCGACTATCAGGGGAAATACATCTACGCGTCGCCCGTTCCGCTCCATTCCGGTCAGTATATCAGCATTGCGTGTGACGGGTAATCACAGGCGGGACGCATCCGCTCCGTCGCATTTCTCTTCGTCGATTCTGACTATTTTTCTTCTTGCGATCAGGTCGGCAATGTCCTATTCGACCAGTTGGGCAATGTTCGTCCTTACCAGATATTCTCTTATCTGCCTGTTGACCGAGCCGATGAGGCCTCCCATGATGCAGGAGCTCCTGGTGCATGCCTTCATGTCAAGAAGGCAGTGGTCCTCGATCAGTGGGCCTTCGATCGCCTCGTAAATCGACAGCAGGTTTATCTCGTCCGGCTCCTTCGCCAGCCGAAACCCGCCGCCGGGACCCCGCACCGATCTCACCAGACCCTGCTTTGCCAGTCGCTGGAGCACCTTGCTCAGATGAGCCTCGGAGACGTAGAGTTGTGACGCGGCGTCCTTCGCAGTCGTCAGCTTCTCCTTCTTCGCCGCGAGTATCACCATTGTGTGCAGCGCGAGGGAAGCGGCATCCGATACTTTCAGTACGTTGGCCATAGTCTCTCCTGAACAATATCCGGAAATCCGGCACCATTTTACCGGAATTTCCGTCGTTGTCAAGTCCAAGCATGCAGACCGGCTTCGGAGTTCATGTGTCTTAGTGTCTTAGTGCCTTTGTGGTTTTCCTTTAGATGCTAACCACCAAGACACCAAGGCACGAAGGGTTTGAAGGAGGCCTGTTGCGCGAGACGGAGTATGACAGGGAACTTCGGCGACTTCCCTGACATTGACCGGTTGCTGGGCTTTTCGAGCAAGTCGACATTATGTTATCCTCTTGACTCACTGTGCATGCCTTTACCAGATGATCGCCCGATGGAGGAGAGAGAATAATGGCGAAACGAATAGGGGTGCTTTTGAGCGGCTGCGGGGTGCAGGACGGATCGGAGATTCATGAGGCCACCCTCACATTGCTGGCGCTTGACAGGCTGGGAGCGGTAATAGTCCCGATCGCGCCGAGCAAGTTGGCGGAAGTTGTCGACCATGCAAAGGGCCAGCCGGTGCCCGAGAAGCGCAACACTCTGATCGAGTCAGCGAGGATTTCCCGGGGAGACATCACCGACTGTGCTCGTGCGCGCGCGAAGGAGCTTGACGGGCTGATCATGCCCGGAGGGGCTGGAGCCGCCAAGAACCTGTCGAACTTCGTCCTCCGCGGCGCCGGATGCACGGTCGATCCGTCGGTCGGCAAACTGATCGCGGGGATGTCCGATCTGAAGAGACCCATCGGTGCGATGTGCATCGCGCCGGCGACGCTCGCGGCCGCTCTGCGCGACATCGATGTCACGGGAGTGCGAATGACAATCGGCAATGACCCGGCCACGGCGCGGAAGATCGAGGAGCTCGGTCAGATACATGTCGAATGTGCTGTCGACGATTGCGTGATCGATGAGGATCACAAGATCGTCACCACTCCCGCCTACATGCTCGCCGGCTCCATAAAGGAGCTCGTGCCGGGGATCGAGAAACTGGTGAAGGCTGTGTACGATATGGCGTAGGCCGGGCCGCTTCTTGCTGTCCAGGGCAGGATGTTCATCGACAGAAGAGGGGTTACCATATTGGATGCCGGCAGAATCAAAGCCCGCGCCCGCGAGCTGGGCGCGGACGTGGTGGGCATCGCCGCCACCGAGCCGCTCGTAGAGGAGGCGGACGAGCTCGCGCGCTGGCTGCGTCTCGGCTACAACGGGACCATGACCTGGATGGCCGAGAAGCTCGATGTCCGCAACGATCCCTCCAGGCTTCTCCCCGGCTGTCGATCGATCATCGTCATTGCGGTCAATTACCACGCTCCGCAGCTCCATCTCCGCTTTCCCAATTTCCCGAAAATCTCGCGCTACGCGTGGGGCAGGGATTACCACCCGGTTCTCTCCGAGATTCTCCGCAGGCTCGCGGGCGAGATGGAGGGGTGGGCGCGGGATGAGGGCGTGGACGACTTCAGGCATCGCGTCGCAGTCGACACCGCCCCGTTCCGTGACAAGGTCTGGGCTCAACGCGCCGGCATCGGCTGGCAGGGAAAGAACACTCTGCTCCTGACGCGGGAATTCGGTTCATGGGTGTTCATCGGGTCCCTGCTCACCACGCTTGAGCTCGAGCCCGATCGCGCTCATCCGGACCACTGCGGCACATGCACCCGATGCATCGAGGCGTGCCCCACCAGGGCCATCGTGTATCCCCGAAAACTCGATGCCCGGGCGTGCATCAGCTATCTCACCATCGAGCACGCCGGCCAGCTTCCCGCGCGATACGGGGAGAATCTCTGCGGCTGGATCTTCGGCTGCGATATGTGCCAGGACGTGTGCCCGTGGAACAGGTTCGCCAAGCCGACGAGAAACAAGGCCTTCTATCCCCGCGAAGGGCTTCTTGTCCCCGATCTGCACCTCTTCGGTCACATGGACGAGGAGAGCTATGAGAAGCTCACTGCCGGCACACCCATCAGGCGAGCCGGCAGAGAGCGTCTGAGGCGCAACGCTTTGGCGGTCATGGGCCTGCTGTGATTCCTCCGGGTGCGCCGCTTTTCTAAGCGGCATTCTGAGGAAGATGCCCGCCGCGGCGGGCGCACCCGGAGGTCCCCATCGCTCGTTCACTTTATATTCCCGCTCGTCGGGTGTATATTTGAACATCTTTTCCAGGAAGTGTTGGAGAGAGTACCATGGCGAAGATCAGCGAGGAAAAAGTACTCGATGCGTTGCGGTCGGTGATCGATCCCGACCTCGGCAGAGATATAGTCACCCTCGGTTTCGTCCAGGACCTCGAGATCGATCGCGGGACGGTCCGTTTCAGGCTGGTCCTGACCACACCGGCCTGCCCCCTGAAGAACAGGTTCAAGTCCGAGGCGGAGAAACTCGTGCTCGAGCTCGATGGCGTGGACAAGGTGGAGATCACGCTTGATGCGCGCACGGAAACCAGTCGCGAGCCGGAGGAGTCGTTCCCGCAGATCAAGCACGTCATTCTTGTGGCGAGCGGCAAGGGCGGCGTGGGCAAGAGCATGGTGGCGGTCAATCTCGCGGCGGCGCTGAAGCAATCCGGCGCGTCAGTCGGAATCATGGACGCCGACATCTACGGCCCGTCCATCCCCGCCATGCTCGGCCTCAACGAGCCTCCGCGCGTGGAGAACAGGAAGATGGTCCCTCCGGTCGCGCACGGTATGCCGGTCATGTCGATCGGCTTTCTCACGAGCGAGAACGACGCTTTGATCTGGCGCGGTCCCATCCTTCACCAGGTCCTGACCCAGTTCATTCAGGATGTGAAATGGGAGTCCCTCGACTACCTGGTGATCGACCTCCCACCGGGGACCGGCGACGTGCAGATCTCGCTGGCCCAGCTTGTCAGGGCCTCTGGCGCGCTACTGGTCTCGACTCCCCAGGACATCGCATTTCGCGACGTCCGGCGCGCCGCGGTGATGTTCAGCAAGGTGAATATCCCGATACTCGGCCTTGTCGAGAATATGTCTCACTTCGTCTGCCCGCACTGCGGGAAGAGCACCGACATCTTCCCGCGCGGCGAGATGGACGAGAGAAAGATGATCCCTCCCGGAATTGTGATCGAGACGCTCGCGGAAATCCCCCTCGAGCCTGGGATCGCGGTGTCATCGGAGCAGGGAGTCCCGATCGTCCTGTCCAAGCCCGAGAGCGCAGCCGCCGCGAGTTTCCGCGACCTTGCCGGGAAGCTGGCACGGAAGCTCTCGATCATCGCGCTCGAATCGCCCCCGGCTGCGACCGTCACGCGCCGCTCCACGGATCAGGACTAGGTCGACGCGTGCTACAATGGTGTCCCAGGAACCGCCACAAGCTACGCTTCGCTCCGCTTGTGACGGCCACCCTGAATAGGTTGCGACCTGGTCCTCTTCGAAAGCCATGGATTTCTTCCTCAAAGGCGGGCCGCTCATGTGGCCCATTCTGATTGAGAGCGTGCTGGCGCTGTGGGTGATCCTGGAACGCGCCATATTCGTTCTCGCCGTCCTGCCGCGACGTCGCAAGGCCCTTGCCGATCTCGTCAGCGGGATCGGGAATCCCGACCAAAGCGTTCCCCAGGATGTCGCGGGGGAGTTGGGTGATTTCGCAGCGGCGATCGATCGCGCTCGGCAGGAAGGCGCTCTCAACCAGTCGCTTCTGGCGCTTCAGGCCGATCGACTGGTCGGGGAGGCGGAGAAGAATATCTCCATACTTAACATTGTTGCGCAGTCGGCGCCGCTGCTCGGGCTGCTCGGGACCGTAACCGGGATGATCCGGGCGTTCATACGCATACAGGCGCTCGGCGGGCAGGTGAATCCGTCCGACCTCGCCGGCGGCATCTGGGAGGCGCTCATCACCACCGCGGCGGGACTGACCGTGGCGATCCCGGCGCTGATCGCGTACATGGGCTACAGTCGCGTGGCCGATCGGTACGCGCGGCATGTCGAGAGCGCGGTCTCGCAGATCGTCCACAAGCTGTCGAGGTCGGGGCTGGAGGTTGTGTGATGATGGGGAAAGAGGTGAGGGCCGATTTTACCCGCCTCAGGCGCCTCAGAACCCGCCGACCCGAGCCGCAGATTCTCATGGCGCCCCTCATTGACATCGTCCTCAACCTTCTGCTCTTCTTCATGCTCGTCACGAGATTTCTCTCACCCTCAATCGCCGTCGCGCTGCCGTCGAGCGAGTCGGGCGCGGTCGATGAGTCGCGCTCGCGGACCATCACGATCAACTCGAACGGCAACACATTCCTCGACGACAGGCGCATGACGCTCGATGAGATATCCGCCGCCCTTGAGATCGACAGAGAAGCCGGGGACATCGACATCGTGCGACTTCGCGCCGACAAGTCAACCGCGTTTCAACTCATCATCGATGCGATGGACGCGATTCGTCGTGCCGGCATTGCCGAGATCGCCGTCGAGACAAGTCCCGATGATGTCCGCAGGAACATTGGCGAAGACAACACCGCGCGAATAAGGGAGGTCGAGTAGAATGATGCGATCCCTGGTCGCGCTTGCACTCAGCCTCCTCGTGCACATCGTGGCGCTCATGAATCTGGCATTGCCCGTTGCCCATCCCGCCTCGCCGATCTCCATTCGGGTGAGAATCGCGAACCCCATCATTGCCGAGACTCCGAAAGAGACTCCAAGTCAGCCTGCCGGGGCCGAAATCCTGGCGCCTGACCGGGAAAATGTGATTGCGCCTGCCGACGGGCAAGACAGCATTCCGGACGTCGGCGAGCATCCCGCGGCTGTTCAGACCGACGGGGCTTCGGAACCCGGGGATGTCGCGGAGGCTTCGCTGTCGCAAGGTGAATCTGTGACTGGAGGTTTCGGGGACGGCGGGCAGGGGGATCGCGCGGTGATCGGCGATTCGTCCGGCGGTTCCGGCGATCCCTCAGCCGCTGCGGGTGGAGGGCAGGGGAGTGCGGAGGGTCCTGCGGTCGACACCGAGTCGATCGTCAGGGATTATGCCGCGAGCGTGCTCGCCGCGATCTCCGAGCACAAGACCTATCCGGCCACTGCGAGGCGTCTCGAGCAGGAGGGGGATGTGCGCATTCGATTCAACGTCGCCTCCGACGGGACGGTCTCATCTACGGCGGTCGAATCGTCGAGCGGGGTGGCGTCTCTCGATGCTGCGGCGCTTCAGGCCGTCGCCGACGCGAGCCCCGTCCCCCCGATCCCGGCCGAGCTCGGCGTCGACTCATTGACCCTGTCTCTCCTTATTGTTTTCAATCTGGATTAATGAATCAGTTAGGTGGGGCGGACTTTCCAGTCTGCCATTCCGCTGGACAAGCGGCCTCCAGGCAGACTGGAAAGTCTGCCCCACAGGCAACCACACTTTTTCAACGGCCTGGACGAGCGGAGTCTGCGTCCGGACAAGCGACGCGCCCCAGTGGGTAGGGGCGCGTCGGAAGGAAGAGGGTGGGGTGGCTGGTTCAGTAAATCCCGTTCAGATCAAGAATCGGCTCCATGAATGCGACACTGGAAGAAATCTCCCTCCAGGACATCTTGGATGATATCCGGGGCGGATTTCATACTCCCAAACGGCATGTCCTCCAATGATCTGCTAATAAGGATCCTTCAACCTCAAATATCTCTATCGACCAGCACAAATGAATCTTTATCCTGTAAAGCTTCCCCTCCTAAGGAAGGCGGGGATGTCGAGCTCGTTCTCGTCGATGCGCTCGTCGTGTATGAGACCCGTCTCCTTGGCGCGCTCGCGCATCGGTATCTTGGGCTCGGGACGGATGTCATCGAAGCCGGTGGCGAGCACCGTCACGCGCACGTAGTCCTTCATGCGGTCGTCGATCACGGCCCCGAAGATGATGTTCGCGTCCTGGTCGCTCACGCTGTAGATCTCGTCGGCCGCGGCCTTCACTTCGCTCAACGTCAGGGACGATCCTCCGGTGATGTTGATGAGCACGCCCTTGGCGCCGTCGATCGTCGTCTCCAGAAGGGGCGACGTGATGGCCTGCCTGGCCGCCTCCACAGAGCGGCCCTCGCCGGCCTGCTGGCCGATCCCGATCAGCGCCGTCCCGGCCTCCCACATGATCGCCTTCACATCGGCGAAATCCAGGTTAATGAGCCCCGGGATGGTGATAAGGTCGCTCACACCCTGGACGCCCTGCCTGAGGATGTCGTCGGCGATCTCGAAGCTCTCCGTGAGCGTGGTCTCGGGGCCCACCACCTCGGTGAGCTTGTCATTGGGAATAGTGATTAATGTATCAAGCTTCTCCCGCAGGCGCGCGATCCCGTCCTCCGCGATCTGCGCCCGCCGGCCCCCTTCAAATGTGAACGGTCTAGTCACCACCGCCACCGTGAGCGCGTCCCGCTCCTTCGCAAGCTCGGCGATTATCGGCGCCCCGCCGGTGCCCGTCCCGCCCCCCATCCCGGCGGTGATGAACACCATGTCGGCGCCCTCGAGTATCTCGCCGATCTCGGCCTTCGACTCGCTTGCCGCCTTCAGCCCGATCTCGGGATCGCCCCCGGCTCCCAGGCCGCGCGTCACCTTCTGCCCTATCTGGATCTTGTCGGTCGCGGGATGCTGCGCCAGCGCCTGCGCATCCGTATTGATGATGATGAACTGCACGCCGGTGAGGCCGGCCTGCATCATCCTGTGAACGGCGTTTCCTCCCGCGCCGCCGATCCCGACGACTTTAATCCTGGCCGGGCTGCCCTGGTGGCCCTTGCGGTTGGGCCGCAGGTCTATGTGCACCTCGCTCATGGGCAGCGTCAGCCGCTTCTTCTCTTCTCGCTTCTGCGATCCGGCGCCCTCCGCCCTGCCTTCTTCACCAGGGTTCATGGAGCCGGGGTTCTCTTGACTATGGTTCTTGGCCACGTGCCGCTCCCGTTACCGGGCGGGAGGTTCTCCCTCCGTCTCGCCCCTTACAGTTGCCATTATACAAACAAAAACCGTCTCAGCGGAATATTGATCTCAATACACTCTTGCTCCACACCTGGACCGTCGCCAGGGCATTGTCCATCGGGGCCGGTACCTTCGCCATCCGCTTCTCCATGTATTCTCCCATCCCGATCCTAACCAGCCCCACCGCGGTCGCGTACATCGGGTTCCGCAAGTCCTCCGGCAGACCGTCCGGATTCCGCGGATACCCGATCCGCGCCTGAACCCCGAAAACCCGCGACGCCATCTCCGTGATCCCGGGCAGCAGCGACGTCCCTCCCGTCAGGACCACACCCGACGGTATCTCCTTCAGGTATCCCGCCTTATCGAGATTGTCGCGAACCAGCGCCAGAATCTCCTCGAGGCGCGGATGTATGATCTCCGCGATTATCTTCAGCGGTATCGACTCCCTTCGCTCGCCGCCCCGCTTGGATATCTCGATTATGTCCTCGCTGAGGATGTACTCGCTGCCGACCCCTCCCAGCTTGATCTTCAGCAGCTCGGCCTGCCTGGCGGTGATTCCTATTCCGTAGGCCAGGTCGCTGTCGAAGTGATCGCCCCCGACCGGAAACACGGCCAGGTGCTCGACCCTGTCGTCGCGGTACACCGCCACATCGGTCGTGCCCCCGCCGATATCCAGCAGCGCCACACCGTTCATCCGCTCGTCCGGACCCAGCACGGCCTCCGCCGATGCTATCGGCTCGAGAACGATGTTCTCCACATCGATCCCGGCGTTGTTCACCGCGCGATAGATGCTCTCAAGCTGCGCCACCGACGCGCTGACCAGCAGCGCGTTGACCTCGAGCCGCATGCCCGTCATTCCGACGGGATCGCTGATTCCCACCTGGCCGTCCACTATGTAGTCGCGGACCCGGATGTCGATCAGCCTGCGGCCTTTCGGAATCTCGACCCGCTGAACCAGGTCCAGCGCGTGCTCCGTCTCCTCCTCGGTGATGCCCTTGTTGGGGTCGAGGACGGCGACCACGGCGCTGGCCGGCTGGGCCTGGATGTGCGCGCCGGTGATGCTGATATACGCGGAGTCTATGCTCGCGCTCGCGGACTGCTCCGCCTGAATCTTGGATTCACGTATCGATGAAATCGTGCGCTCGAGATCGATGACCTTGCCTTTCCGGAGCCCGCGCGACGCCACCCGTCCGATCCCGATGATCGACAGGTCGTTGTCGCGGCCGACGCTGGCGACCAGCGCGCAGATCTTCGTAGTCCCAACGTCGATACCGACTATGGTCTCCGGAGTGATCACAGTATCGGCCTGTCTAACTTTGTACGCGATTCCTAAATAATGTTATTCCGTACGGCCAGGAATTATAATCACCGCGTCGGCTCGAATCAAGTCGGCGAAGTATAATTCCTAGTACTATTTCGGCAAAAACTTATACAGATTCAGAGCAAAACCGACTGCGAGGGGTATTAATGCGACAAGGTACAGGTCGATGTGGCTCTTCTCGCCGAAGTAGATGATGAATCCACCGAAGACAAGTCCGACGATGAGCCTCAGGATCACCGGTCCGTTGTTACGGGACAGGCCCGAGAGGTCGCGGACGAGCGCGTACGTCAGGCTGTCTAGCAGCGCAAGGAAAACGAGAGCGAGGAACTTTGCGCCGACAAGGCCGAACGGGACATTGAGATAGTATCCCAGCAGGAATCCGACTATCGCAAACAGAATCACCAGCCACATGGCTCAGTTCCCTCCCTCCAGGGGTCGCGCGTACTCAAGCAGAGTGATTCCGCCGTACGCGGGAAGCGTGATGTCGTCAGTCATCGCCATCTCCCAGTGGATGTTGAAGAACTGGAGCGGTTCGAGCACTCCCCTGGGCATGGTGAGAGCGTTATACAACTCCTCGGGATCGCCGATCGCGAAGATGTCGAACGGGGGAGTCATGCGGGTATTGTTTACGTCTATAAGGCTTCCTACGCATCGGATAGTGCTGCCCATGATGAGGCGCTCGGTGCGGTTCCGCGACCTGATCGCAATCGCTTCCGCACCGGCAAGCCACAGCTCGTTGACTATGTTCAGCAGGTCCTCCTGGTGGATGAGATACGGCGCCACCTCGGTTCCCGGCGGCACGTCGGTCGACTGCTCGCTGAGCGTCAGCCGGATCCCGGGACCGTGCACGGGATCCAGGCCGGCAAGTATCCTGTACCGGCTCAGCGCCTCGGTCAGTTGCGCGCTCGCCTCCTCTCCCTCCATGAGCGCGCTCTCGAGGCCCGCCGTATTCGCACGGCTCTGCTCGAGCTCCTGCTTCAACTCCTCGTTTACCTCCTCGATCTTCGACATCCGGTTGAGCAACTCCTGGCGACTCTCGCTCGGCAGCGGCTCCATCCCCTCACTGTGGATCACCTTGAACGGAAGGGCCAGCATGACTCCCAGAAGAAGGCTCAGCAGCAGCGTTACAGCCGACAGATGCACCCCGCCGCGTCCGGCGTTACTCTTTTTCATCTGATGATTCACGTGATGACTCACCGCCTGCGAGGCTGAATATGCCCGGATCGAAATACACCTCGCGAATCCCGGTCGCGTTTCCCGAATCGCCGAGCTCGACCTCCTCCGCGCTCTCGGCCTCGTCCACGCTTTCCGCGACCCGTGACGCCGCCTCCCATTCCGTGATCTGCCTGCGCTCCTCCCGGGTGAGATATTCTTCCCTTACGTGATAACACGGAAACAGCTCGGATGAAAGGTCTATGTCGACCGTTCTCGCAGGATCGGTGATCGTCTCGTCGCTCAACACCGCCAGCACGCGTCGGAACTGGACCTCCGGATTGCTGAATTCCCCGAGGAGTATCGGCGGACAGTCCTCGTACTCGAGGCTCAGGCGCCCGCGCCGATCCATGCAGACCGATCTCAGAGCGCCCTGGCGTACGGACGGATAGCGCTCCAGCAGTTGCTGGAGGTATATCGCCCGACCGAACTGGAATCCCATGTGCCGCGCATCCTCCCATCCGGCGGGAAGCGCCCATGCCTCGGAGACACGGCAGATGGGCACTCCGTCGGACTTCAGCAGGCCGGCCGGAACGCCCCTGAGCATAGGATACAGACATAACCGTCCCGGGCGCACGATGCTCACAAGCTCGCCCGTCCTGTCGAACAGAAGCCTGAATCCGTTCTGCTCCAGTGCGGCCAACGGATCTCTCTCCATGATCCTTATGCGGATCGACCAGGGGCTCGTGATCGCAAGCTCCGCATGCTCGATCAGCGGGTTGGACTCAAGCGACCGTCGCAGGCGCTCCCTCGGCACGAAGACGGTCCATGCGTCGGGGAAGTCGTCCAGCGCGGCCAGCGATATCACCTCTCGGTCACTGAGCCTCACTCCTCCTCGCACGTCCACATGCCTGAGGAGGAACCAGTCGGCGTTGATTGCGTAGAATGTCACCGCGAACGCGGTGCCGAGCAGCAGCAGCCGCAACACCACATCCGGTCGCTCCCGCCGCGGCTTGGCAGCGCGTTGATGAACTGTCCTCGGGTCGGGACGATTCGCGCGCTTTCCCGCTCCATGAACCCGGAGCGTCCGTTCCATCCGCTCAGTCCTTCGTCCATTCATCCAGCATCACCTCCAGGTCCCGCGGAAAGCCCACCGCCTCGACCTCAGGCGCCAGCTCGACCCCCGCGCTCTCCCTCACCCGCCTTCGCGCCAGCGCCATCAGCGCGAGCACATCCTGCGCCGATGCATGCCCTTCGTTGAGGATGAAGTTCGCGTGCCTGTCACTTATCACCGCGTCCCCCGACCTTGCCCCCTTAAGGCCCGCCTCCTCGATCAGCCGCGCGGCGGTCTTCTCTCCCTCGGGGTTCCTGAAGACGCAGCCGCAGCTTGGAGCGTCCACGGGCTGAGTGTTCCTGCGATGCTCCAGCCTCTTCTCCACCTCGTTCGTGATACGCCACGGGTCGGCGGCCTCGCCCCTGATGGTGCATCCCAGGATGATCTCCCCCGACTCCTGGAATCGCGATGACCTGTAGGCGAACGCGCATTCGCCCGGCGCCAGGGATTTTTTCTCGTTGGTGACGGCAAGTATCTGGACCGATTCGATCAGGCCCCCGATATACTCTCCGAACGTGCCGGCGTTCATGTAGATCGCTCCGCCGACCCAGCCCGGAATCCCCGCCAGCCGCTCCACTCCGCTCATGCCTATTCCGGAGCCCTCCCTCAGAAGCTTCACCAGCGGAGCCGCGGCGCCCGCCTGGATCAGCATCTCCTGCGGCTGCACCTTCAGCTTCGCGAACTCTCCGCCCAGGCGCATCACCACTCCAGGGAAGCCTTCGTCCGATACAAGCAGATTCGATCCGGCGCCGAGCACAAGAAGTGGAAGCCCTGTCTGCGCCACGGATTTTCTGACCAGCGACACATCCTTCACGCGCCTCGCGTCCGCGACCATCGCCGCCGGTCCGCCGATCCTGTAGTACGTGAGCGTGGCGAGCGGAACGTCCAGCGTGATGCTCCCCCTGAAGCCTTCGGTGAGGAGTTTCTCCTGAAGATCCTTCACAATCTCCGCCGTTCCCGTCATCTCGCCATCCGCCTTCGTCCCTCTGTTGTCGATATTCCGTTGGGCTTGTAGCTTCTGCCGGCCGCATATCCGCGGTAAGCGCCGGGCTTGCGTTGTGCCGGCTCCGCTGTCTTATTGGTATTCTCCTGAACGCGCGCGGCGGCGGGTCTCCGCACCGTGCGGCCGAGATTCAGCAATAAACCGATCTGCCCGAGTGAGAGGATGAGATTCGATCCCGCTGCCGAGAGGAAGGGCAGGGGAATCCCCGTGGTCGGCAGCAGCGCGAGCGTCACTCCCATGTTGATCGCTGACTGCAGCCCGATGATCGCGGCTATGCCGCATCCGAGCATCATCCGGAACGGGTCGCGCTGCGCCAGCGCTATCCGGAACCCGGCGTACACCAGCGCCGCGAAGAGCAGGATGATGATCGCTCCGCCCACAAATCCCCATTCCTCGCAGATGATCGAAAACGTGAAGTCCGTCGTGTGATCCGGAAGCGAGTACATCGCGATCGACCCGCCGGGTCCGCGCCCGAACAGGCCGCCTCCCGTCACCGCCCAAAGTGACATGCCGACCTGGTAGCCCGTGTCGCTCAGATCGGTAAGCGGCCGGATCATTGGAAGAAACCTGTCGAGTCGATCGGGATGTCTCGCGAGAAGCGCCGCGAACATCGCGGCGGCGCCGATTGTCAGGACGAACACAAGGCGCCTGCTCATGCCCCCGATGCAGGCCATAGCGAATGTCAGAACGACAAGGAACACCGCTCCCGACAGGTTGGGCTGCGCCCCCACCAGTCCCACAAGAAGCACCACCGTGACCAGCGGAAGCAGCATCCTCCTCGGGTCGACCTTCCCCAGCCTGCCGAGCGCCGCGATGCGGTCCGCCATGAGCCACACCAGCGCCAGCTTCGCGAACTCCAGCGGTTGAAACGTGAACGGGCCGAGCTGAATCCATCTGCGGCTTCCTCGCTCGGCCACGCCCAGCGGTGTCCAGACGAGCACGAGAAGGACCAGGGCGAGCAGGACCACAATCGGCGTGAGCTTCCGCAGCTTGTCGGGTCGCCACAGCCATATGATCCCTAAAAGCGCGGCTCCGACTACAGTGCACAGCAGTCGTTTCTCGACGAGATTGTGAAAGTGGACCGGGTCGGGCCGACCTTCGAAGATCAGGCCCGAGTCGAGCAGCATGAACCATCCCGCGGTCATCAGGAAGAACACGCACACGATGACGGCCTCCATTGCGCGGTTGCCATGGTCCTTCGTCGGACCGTCGCGGGATGCGATGCCTTCGCTCATGAATCGGTCCTTTCGAGTTTCTTCAGCACCCACTTGCGAAATGTCTCGCCGCGCTCGATGTAGTCCCTGAACTGGTCGAAGCTGGAGGACGCGGGCGACAGCAGCACGACATCTCCCGCTTCAGACATGCCGTGCGCGGCCGCGCACGCTTCCTGGAGCGTTTTTCTCATCGTTATTCTCGTGTAACCGGACTCCCTGAGCTCTTTTCGGAAGCGGTTGCGCGTGTCCCCGAGCAGCACCACGTGCCGTACGCGACGGCTGATGTGCGGAACGAGCTCGGTGATGTCCAGACCCTTGTCGTACCCTCCCAGCAGGAGGATGACCGGTCGATCCATGCACTTGAGGGCGCTGATGGTCGAGTGCACATTCGTCGCCTTCGAATCGTTCACCCACAGGACACCCTCGATCTCCCCGAGTTTCTCCACCCTGTGCGGCAGGCTCTCGAACATGGTCGCGGCCTTGCCGATCTCGTCGATGGGTAATCCCGCGAGCCTGCACGTGAGTATCGACGCGAGCGTATTGAGCTGGTTGTGCTCGCAGGCGAGCCTGAGCTCGTCCACACCTACCACTTTCTTCGCCTTGCCGTTCCCGTCGGTCATCAGGTCGCCGCCGGCGCGCCATGTTCCGTGCGGGACCGGTCCCGCAAGGCTGAATCCATGCAACTGCGATCGTGACTGCCCGTACGCCTGCAGGCAGTTCGGGTCGTCGAAGTTCACCACGGCGTGATCGTTGCTGCGCTGCCGGTCGAAAATCCGTCCCTTCGTCCTCAGGTAGGTCCGCATGTCCCCGTGCCGCTCGAGGTGGTCCTCCGCGACGTTCAGGAGCACTGCGATGTGGGGCCGGAACAGCCGCACCGTCTCGAGCTGGTAGCTCGACACCTCGACCACCAGCCAGTGATCGGAGCGCGTAGTGCCGGAAAGCCCGATCAGCGGCGAGCCGATGTTCCCCGCAAGATGAGCAGTGAGCCCGTGCGCGGACAGGATGTGATGAATCAGCGCGGCCGTCGTCGTCTTCCCGTCGGTGCCGGTGACGGCGATCATCTTCCCCTGGATTAGCCTGGAGGCTATCTCGATCTCCCCGGCTACCTGCACCCGCGCCTTGTCGCACGCATCGACGACGTCCATCGGCACGCTGATTCCCGGCGACGGCGACAAAACATCGGCCTCCTTGCGCGCGAATTCGAGCAGGTTGCTCACGCCGCCGAAATGGAATTTCACCCCGCTCTTTTTCAGGCTCTTGATTGTCTCAGAGTGCTCGGCGAACTGAGACTCCGGCTTGTCCTCGACAACACTGACCGGGTAGCCTCGTTTGTTGAGCGCCTCGGCAAGCGCCCGGCCGGTGACGCCGAAGCCCCACACCACGAATCTCGTTTTCTTGGGATATGCTTTCATCTGTCTTGGCCGTCCGGGCGTCTTTCTCAGTTTCTTCAGTCCCCACAGCGGGCGGTCGATAAATTATATGATCAATCGAACCCGGCGATCGCCTCGAGCGATCTGATTAGCGTACGATTCTCCCCGTGCATTGCCGAACGATGATCGGACGAGTCCGCCGTTCGGCATTGTCGGTTGATCGGCAAAGCCTCATGGCAAGATCGATCGATGCACGGGGCTCGGGGGGAGGGAACAGGTT
>Ga0315296_10001038_pt1 | contig 24426 bp, 27 predicted proteins | sample YL17G14_18_MG_FD_203921 | JGI IMG/M metagenome (GOLD analysis project Ga0315296, IMG submission 203921) | Sediment microbial communities from Yellowstone Lake, YNP, Wyoming, USA - YL17G14_18 | ecosystem: Environmental > Aquatic > Freshwater > Lake > Sediment | place: USA: Wyoming | collected... | reverse complement strand
CGATTAGTTTATCTCTCAACTTTACCAGCCGCGAGCCATCAGTCTGCATTTCCTTTCTGGCGATTTCGGCGGCCTTGCCGAAGCCCACTATGCCAGGCACGTTTTCTGTTCCAGACCTTAAGCCCCGTTCCTGTCCGCCTCCATGCAATAGGGGTTCTATTCGTGTTCCCTCTTTGATGTACAAGGCGCCAACACCTTTGGGACCGTACATATCGTTGGATGAAATCGTGAGCAGGTCTATGCCTTCCTTCTTCACGTCTATTGGGATTTGTCCACAGGCGGCCGTACCATCTACATGCAAATAGGAGTTCTTGCTGTGCACGGTTCCGCTGATTTCTTTGATAGGCTCAATTGTGCCTATTTCGCCGTTCGCGTACACTATGGAGACAAGGGTTGTCTTTTCTGTCAGTGCTTTTTCTAAGCTTTCTAGGTTTACCAACCCTTGCTTGTCTACGGGCAGAAAAATCGCTTCGAATCCCCTTGTAATCAAGAACTTGAAGGGGTTGACAACTGACATGTGCTCAATGCTCGATGTTATTATTCGTGTTCCACGATCTTTGTTTCGATAGGCGATTCCTTTGATTGCCATGTTGTTGCTTTCAGTGGCCCCTGAAGTGAAGATTACTGACTCTTTTCTTTCGGCGTTGATCAGTCCTGCAATTCTTGCTCTTGCTTCATCGAGCGCACTCTTGGCTTCTTGGCCGAACGTATGCAGAGAAGATGGATTTCCATAGGATGATTTCATGTATGGCAGCATGTCCTCTGTGACTCGAGGGTCTACAGGTTTTCCTGCAGCATGATCCATATAGATTCGTCGTGGTGTCGACATGATGATTCACTTAGAAGCAGAGAACCGCATCTGCGCTGAGAGCCAAGTCGTTAAGCGTTGCTGCGCCCACAATGTTGGCTTCTTTTCTGAAATCTCCTCGTGGTATTCCCAATAAACCGCAGCTCTGTTCGCAGACCACTAGCTTTACGCCGGCTTGTACCGCTTGATCCATTACTTCCCTAAGGGACGGAAAGTTGCCTATTTTGATCTTTTCTGCTTCCCCTTTCTTGACCAGTGTGATGCCTTTTATTAGAAAGTATATAGTGGCTTCTATGTTCATCATTGCAGCCGTAGTTGCCAAAATGAATGGTGTGTAGGAGCGCTCAGGGTTGTCAGCCCCGCTTGTTTGAACGTACAATATCCTCTTCTTAGGAGTCATACGTTTCACTAGCGAGTTGCTTCTTACTTAAGCTTCCTAATCAGTATTTGAACCGTGTCTCCCTTCCTAGTCACGCTAACCAGTTCTTGCTCTAAGTTTTTCACGAGGCTTCTTATGTCTGATTCTGCAGCTGGATCGTCTGCCAAAACCTCAAGCGTCTCTCCGACCTTCATCTCGTCGAGTTCCAGACGTGTCTTGAAAACGGGTTCAGGACAATATAGCCCGAGACAATCCAATGTTCTGTCAGCCTTGACTTTCATCGTCTATCCACACGCATTAGAGCTTGAAAAGAAAAGTAAAACCTTTCGTGCAGCCGTTGTACAGTCTAATGCAGCTGAGAACAGAAAAAGAAGGCAGCTTGCGTTTTTTCGTCAGTTGCTACGTGATTTTTATCGCTTGAGTTGGACATTGGGTTTCGCACGCCAAGCATTTTATGCAGTCTGGTTCTCTTGCAGGGTCAGACTTCTTTTCAGAAGTTGGATGACCTGGGGCGTCCCCCCAATCGAACACGTTTACAGGGCAGACTTCCAAGCAGACACCATCTCCAGTGCAAACATCCCAATCAACTGCCACGTTGGTACCATGTATGCCCAACTTGCTCGGTGGATCAACAGGTCCCCAGACGTTGTGCCCTTGATGCTGATCCACAACTTTCCGGTTCTTCTGGAAATCCTGATCGATTGGCAAAGTAGTTTCACCTGCTCAAAGGATTAAGTGATGGAAATATTAACTCTTTTGCCACATCGGCAGGCCTAGCAGATGTTGCCTTTGGTAGAAAGACTTAAAATTCCCTAAAGAGCAAGTGTCTTAACAAAGGAGAAAAAATCGTGGAACAGAACAAGTTCTACGTGTTGCCGAAACTGCCTTACGACTATGCAGATCTTCAACCACACATGTCCCGAGAGCAGTTGACAATACACCACGATAAGCATCATCAGGCATATGTTAACGGTGCAAACGCTATACTTCAGAAGCTTGATAATGCGAGAAAAGAGAACGCCGACTTGGACATCAAGTCTGCCCTGAAAGAGCTGTCATGGAACATAGGAGGACATTTGCTGCATTCCCTGTTCTGGAGCAATCTAGCGCCACCGAGCAAGAGCGGAGGAAAACCAAGGGGCAAGTTGGGTGATTGGCTGGAGAAAGAGTTTGGCAGTTTCGATCGCTTCAAGAAGGAATTTACCCAGGCGGCAACAAGCGTGGAAGGCTCTGGATGGGCAGCACTTACAAGGTGCGCGCAGACCAGCAGACCACTCATAATGCAGATAGAGAAGCACAACACGAACGTGTATCCTACGTTCCGGATCTTAATGGTTCTCGACGTCTTCGAACATGCATACTACATCGACTACAAGAACGACAGAGGCAAGTTTGTCGAAGCATTCTGGAACATCGTCAACTGGGACGAAGTAAACAAAACGCTGGAAGCAGCGCTAGAGTGACATAACGACTCGCAAGTCAATTATCGAAGTGTGAACTGAACCGTCAAGAATATTAATTGAGGGAAAATGGATATACCATGAAAAGAGGTTGAAACGATGAGAATAGGACTTAAATACATTGCAGGAATCGTAGTCTTGACAATGTTTGGGATATTCACAGTCTGGGCTCAACAAAACATCTCACCACAATTAGGCGTATTCTTTGGTTTTGTTCTGGGATACGCAATTGCAGTTTTTGTCCTCTTTTGGATTCTGGGGCGTTATGGGGGTTAAGCATTCTCCCTAGTTTTTGAAGCAGAACAGCTACAGAATTATAACACAATCTGGTTCGATGCAACATTCCAAAAGAACCTATGCACAAGCATTCTTGCCAAATCGAGTCTCATCTTACGATTAGGACCAAATCGTTCTAGTGCAGCCACATGGTCGTTCACGCTGCCAAGGAAGAACTGATCTACGCTCCTGTGACCCGTGTTTCCCATAACTATTGTGTCGAAGTCCTTCTCAGCGATCTCTGGATTTCCTGACTCTAGTCTTTGATCAAGACCTACTCTTTTGAGCCTCTCAGCAGCACAGGGCATGATGCATTTCTTAATTGACTTTGCCAGCTCAGGCCCCAATCCCAAAAGGTGCGATTTTGAACATGCAGCGACATCGGCACAGCTTCAAGCTTCTTAGCCACGAGAACTACAATTTCCTAAGCAGAAAGTGCGCTGGGAAAACCATGGTTGGAAAAAGTTGCTAAAACCTGCTAACGCTGCATTATTAATTTCGCCTGAAATTGCGTCTAAGGTCAACAATTTATGAAATCTTTTTCGGAAACGCTGGCTCATTGGCTTTGCATACGTCAGATCCATTCATAGACTACTCGCTCACAGTCAATCCGCATCTCCATGCCTTGGATAAGCTTTAAGAACGGGTGTTCGCAATCACAGTCACAGCCTTTGTTGTCTGAGGCTTTTTCATGGAGAAGTTTGACGTTCTCGTGATTGGGTCAGGCTCTGGAATGATAGTTGCGGCAAACGCCGTGGCTGGCGGCTTCAAAACCGCTCTGATCGAATCTGGTCAGATAGGGGGAACTTGCATAAATCGCGGGTGCGTACCTTCAAAGATGCTGATCTACCCTGCAGACATCGCAATCATGATTCATGAAGCTGAGAAGGTGGGAATAGCAGCAAGGATCGGTTCAATTGACTTTGCCACAATCATGAATAGAATGCACAAGCTTGTGAGAGAAGATGTTGAGCGGCAGACAAAGGCGGTTGAGGTCGACCCGAGGATCACTTGGTTTAAAGATGTAGCCGAATTTGTGTCAGACTATACACTGAGCGCAGGCGACCATGTGATAAAAGCAGATAAGGTATTCATTGTCTCGGGAGCCAGACCAGGTATTCCTCCGCTCAAGGGAATAGATGAGGTTGACTACCTGACAAGCGATACGGTTTTGAACCTTGAGACTCTGCCCAAAAGCATAGTAATCATCGGGGGCGGATACATCGCCGCAGAATACGGACACTTCTTCGCCAGCTTAGGAACCAAGGTTACAATAATCCAGAGAAGCCCAAGAATGCTTCCCGAAGAAGAACAGGAAGTATCTCAGCTTATCACTGAAGAAATGGGGAAAAGGATGGAAATACTCACGAACTACGAGGCTATTGAAGTCAGAGAAAAAGGCAACACTAAGACAGTAGTGACCAAAGGCCGTGTTGATAGTCAAGTGAAAGAATTCCCTGCCGACACCCTCTTGATAGCTGCTGGACGTGTTCCCAACTCTGACGTTCTGAAGCCTGAAAAGACAGGAGTCGAACTAGACAAGAGAGGATACATTAAAGTTAACGAGTTTCTTGAAACACGAAAGAAGAACATATTTGCCTTCGGAGACGCCATCGGCAAGCAAATGTTCAAACACGTGGCCAACTACGAAGCCCAACTCGCTTGGCACAACTCTGTGCACGATAACAAGGTAGAAGTCGACTATTCTGCTGCACCCCACGCAGTTTTCACCCACCCACAAATAGCTTCCGTAGGAATGAAGGAGGGTGAAGCGTTAAAGTCAGGCAGAAAGATCTTGGTTGGAAGAGCCTTCTACAAAGACACGGCACAAGGATCTGCAATGGTTGAAACGAAAGGATTCGTGAAAGTGATCGTGGAACAGAAAACAGGAAGAATCCTGGGCGGACACATTATCGGCCCGTACGCATCCATGCTCATTCAGGAAGTCATCAACGCAATGACCACGGGAGACAGGACTTTCCTTCCCATCGTCAGAGGATTGCACATTCATCCTTCAATGAGTGAAGTCGTTCAAAACGCATTTGGCAACCTTAAAGAACCCTAGAATAGTCCTGTGGCTATCGATACCAGCCGCAACGCGCACGCCTTTTTTGACCGTTTTCAGAGCCAATACAGCTTTCCCCTATCCCCCTAGATAACTGCGCAAAACCTTACTCGTCACAGATTATTTGTGACTTAAGAACATAGTCAGGACCTAAACCAAATTGTTATATTTTGGGGCATCAATAACGCTGAGTGCAAAAGGGCTGTCGATAGCATGAACAAAATCAAGGTTTCAGGCAAAAACAACAAGCATAAAGTCCTGATGTATGCAATAAGCACCTGCGCTTGGTGCAAGAAGACAAAGAAGTTTCTGAATGACTCTGACGTGGAGTACGAGTACGTTGATGTTGATCTAACGAATGATGAAGATCATGAAAAGATCAGGGAAGACATGATAAAGAGAGGAGAGGAACCCAGCTATCCAACACTCATCGTTGACAACAAAACCGTTATCACTGGTCTCCGCAAAGACAAGATAAAAGAGGCATTAGAGTTTTGATAACCCTAGAGAAGGTGCGGCAGAGAGCCGAGGCCGACGCAAGAACAAACGGCTACTATCTAAACCCTGACCCTGATTTTCTTCAAGACCTTCTGGAAGGATTGAAGCGAAACGAAGAAAGATACGGGTACCCATCGTGTCCTTGCAGACTTGCGGCAGGGAATCTTGAGCTAGACAGAGACATAATATGTCCATGTGACTACAGAGACCCAGACGTTGCAGAATATGGAACATGCTACTGTGCACTTTACGTTCGAAAAGATTTGTACGAAGGCAAAACACCAATCAGTCCGATTCCAGAACGCAGACCATCCGAAAAACAGGCTAGAAGCTATGGGATCAGCGTTGAAGCGCCTGCGTCCAAGGCCACCGAGCCGGCACCTGCGATGAAAGTTGCTGGGCAGCCTGCTGAGGTGAAGAAGAAGTTATGGTATTGCAGACAGTGCGGCTATGTAGTCTTTCGTGAAGATCCACCATATGTCTGCCCGATCTGTAAGGCCAAGAGAGAGATGTTTGCCCAAATAGAAATCAGCGCGTTAGGTTGACGCAAGGAATAAGATCGCTCATTTATCTTGTGATTCTTATTTCAATCTTCTTCCAGTTCTTGTTTATGTCGCTCAGTGAAGTAACTGCACCCACGATTGTTCCACTAAGTATTTTGTTGACAAACTCGTTCATGGCAATCTCTTGACCGTCGACCCAGAGTTTAGTATCCAGAAACCATCACCTCCAAGCTAGGTTCCTGATTAAGAGGTAAAAGCTTATTGTAAACTTTTTTAGCATGAGAAAACCAGTGAACAGTGGAAAGGAAAATGAAGAAGAAGACCGAGTATGCTGAGGCTGAAAACAAACGCAGGGTGTTGAAGGTCATCGACCTCTTAGAAAGGGAATATCCTGACGCAAAAATAGCCCTAAACTACAATAATCCATTCGAACTCCTAGTAGCCACTATACTTTCGGCGCAATGCACTGACGAAAGAGTGAACATCGTCACAAAGTCGCTTTTCAAGAAATACAGGAAGGCAGAAGACTATGCTAATGCCGATCTGGCCGAGCTTGAACAGGACATAAAATCTACTGGCTTCTACAGAAACAAGGCTAGAAACATCAAGAAGACTGGGCAAATCCTCGTTCAAAGGTTCAATTCCAAGATCCCGAAGACAATGAAGGAGATGCTTGAGTTGCCAGGTGTTGCTCGAAAGACCGCTAACATAGTTCTGCAGAATGCGTATGGAGTCGTTGAAGGGATAGCCGTTGACACTCACGTGCGTAGAGTTTCCGCGAGGTTAGGACTCACAGCGAACGACGATCAAAACAAGATAGAAGAGGATTTGATGAGGATAGTGCCAAAGGAAAAGTGGATGAGGATAACGGATCTGCTTATCTTTCTTGGAAGAAGAGTCTGCATCGCGAAGAAACCTAAGTGTGAAGTGTGTGTCCTGAACAAGATTTGCCCATCAGCCTTCACTTTTGGCTGAGACTTTAGACGTCAGCTTAATAGCAGAAGTCCACAATCTCCTAATGAGGTTTGTGCTATGAGGCACAGACGATAAATGAGGGACTTAGATTGGCGAGAGAAAATGTTAGTGGCCCGAAGATCGTAATTGTGGGGGCCGGATTCGTGGGATCAACGTTTGCCTATTCTATGCTGATTCGGGGATTAGCCTCTAAAATCGCGATAATAGACATCAACAAGGAGAGAGCGGAAGGAGAAGTTATGGACCTAAACCATGGACTGCCCTTTGCTTACCCAACAAAAATCTGGGCGGGCGATTACCCTGACTGCAAGGACGCTGACATAATAGTCATAGCGGTAGACAAAGGACAGAAAATCGAACAGTCTCGCCTAGAACTGGCAGAAGGCAACTATGAGATTCTGAAACAGACAGTTCCCAACATTACAAGATACAATAAGGAATGTATCTTGATCGTAGTAACCAATCCATTAGACGTTATGACCTATGCTGCTCTCAGACTTTCTGGCTTTTCAAAAAACCGTGTAATTGGATCTGGAACAGTCTTGGATACGGCTCGACTTCGATACCTTCTTGGCGAATATCTCCAAGTTGACCCTAGGAACGTCCACGCATACATCATCGGCGAACATGGCGACAGTGAAGTGCCAGTTTGGAGCCTTGCAAACGTTGCTGGAATCAGACTGAGGGACTACTGTCCCATCTGCCATGTCCCCTACGACCTTGAAGATTTCAACAGACTGTTTCTTAAGGTGAGAAACGCAGGATACGAGATCATAAAGCGTAAAGGCAGAACATTCTATGCTGTCGCTTTGGGTATGACAAGGATTGTGGAGAGCATACTCCGCAACGAGAACGCAGTCTTAACAGTGTCTTGTTTCCTTGAAAACTATCATGGCGTGAGCGACATTTGCCTAAGTGTCCCAGTGGTGCTCAACCGCAACGGAGTAAAAGAGATAATAGAACTCCCTTTGGATGAAAAAGAGAGGACAGATTTTCAAAAGTCAGCAACAATCATAAAGAATGTTTCAAATTCTCTAGGACTCTGAGTGCACTTGATACGCGAATAAGAACGCACGCGCTCTGTTTCTCATTGTTGAATCGGAAAGGGCGCAGAAATACTGGGATCAAGTAACAAAATCATCTTGCCATATAGCTCTAGAAACTCTCGGCCAGATTGAGTTCTCTGATACGTTACCTTTCCGGCTATGGCATCCATCTGAATAAGATCATTTGACCTCATGAAATCCAAGTATTGCCCTGATTGCGTGGAGCTCATATTACAATGAGACATAATATTCGTCTTACCAGTTGGTTCACGCACCTTCTTCAGAATCTCCGCTATGATTGCAATCTGCTGCGGTTTCCATTGGATGTCTTTCTCATTCTTAACATGCTGTGCCACATCTCAGGCAAAAACAAGCCATTTCTAAGGCAAATAATACTGCAAGAACCTAGCGACACGCCTTTCCTGCATGTACGTGCCCAGCATACCTCATAAAGATGAACGGCCAAAGGCCGCGTTTCTACCTTCTCTTCTGTTTCTTTCCCCCACGAGATCTTCTCGTTTGATGACCCTTCTGCTTATCCACGTTCATCTTTCCTAGAGATTTGTCTCTCGTACTCACCTTCTGTCACCTCCATCTAGCGCGCGTTCAGAGTTCGTTCAACTCCTCTTGGATGCTTATCCATCCAATCCAATGCAAATGATTCTGCTTTGGATTCTGTGGCGAACTCTGGTGATATTTTTCTTCCTTCATCATCGTTTTTTACCCTAGAAAATAGCAGTACTAAGTAGTGTTCTCCATACTGTTTCTTTGTGACAACAAGATTTTGTCCTGTTGTTGCATTTATATATCCTCTCTGATTGTCTATTTTTCTCCAGCCTTTTACTATTTTCACAGATCACTCCTCACGCGCTATTTCAACTGCAACGCACATCCGCCACTGCGCACTCCACTTTTCCGTTGCGCACGCCCTCTTGTGGCAGCTTGTCTTCCGCCTAACTGCCGCCTCTTGTTGAGCGGGTGCTAAGACCGTCGGAAAACGCTAGTTGGCTCTTCCTCCTTTCTTCCCTGCCAGTTATCTCCGCGCCGTGCCCATGCTTGTTTAGGGTCAAAACTGAAGTTCATGTGAGAGAGTTCTGGCCGTTTAGACGAGCGTTTCGTGAAGCACGCGTGACAGTAAACCGGCTTACCTATTGTAGGCTTGAAAGGCACCATGGCAGTTTTGCCGCAGTCAGTACATTTGATCTCAAACATTCTTTTTTGGAACGTGTAAAATCACCTCTGTTAGCTTTGAAGCATAATTGAAAAATGTAAATTTCCAATTATCACCGACTAAAAAGCCTACGGCAGACTTAAAGGTTTCCATAAGCGCGTCTAACCCATAGAAATCGATTTAAACTCGCTTAATCGGATATTGCAACTATGAGTGACCTGACCACTATCTTGGGTTTTGCTGGAAGTTTGCGAGAGAAATCGTTCAACAAAGCCTTACTTCGCATGGCAAAGGAATTAAAGCCGAAGGATGCAAAACTCGAGATCTTCGACCTTGAAGGAATTCCTCCATTTAACCAAGATCTGGAGGCTCAACCGCCTCAAAAAGTCAAGGAGTTCAAGGGTAAGATTAGAGGAGTAGACGCCATATTGATTGCGACACCCGAATACAATTATTCTATCCCTGGCGTCCTCAAGAACGCAATTGACTGGGGATCAAGGCCTCCCACAGATAATGTTTGGGAAGGTAAACCAGTAGCCATAATGGGGGCATCCACAGGAAAACTTGGAAGCGCTAGGGCTCAGTATCATCTGCGGCAATGTTTTGTCATCTTAGACATGCATCCTATTAACTACCCTGAGGTCATGATAGCTCATGCTGGACGGAATTTTGATGAAGCTGGCAGATTGAAGGATCAGAAAGCAATAGAACTAGTAACTGAGTTGCTACAAAACCTAGTTGACTGGACCAGGAAATTGAAGAAACATTAGCTAGGCTTTCACACCTGTCCGAGGGCCTCATGGCAGCAGTCTTTTGCTTTTTAAGTCTTATACGATGTAGGCTGGTCTCAGCTCAGTACTTTGACTTAGACATCCCCTGTATCTGGCAAGCATATCGTTCAATCCCCTTTCTAAGTCTTCTTTGGACATAAGGCCGACAGCTTGGCCCACTGGTCTTCCTTTGCATAAGAACAGCAATGTTGGCGTGCTCATTATGCCGAAGTTGTTTGCTATTTCTTCATTGGTTGAGCTTGCTAGGACGTTCAGCTTTGCGAATTTTATTTTCCCTCTGAATTCTTCTGCGACTTCATCTAATATTGGGGTGAATCTGAAACACCAAGGACACTGTTCATGCCAGAAGTAGACAACAGTCAGAATTGGGGATTTCGTGATATCTTGTTCCCAGTTGGTTGCATCTACATTTGAAGCTTCCATGGTCGGTCACGTCTTCAATAACTACGGGAAAGACGTATTAAGTGTTTTAGACTGTTTCTTCCCTTCGACTCCTGCTTCAGAGGAAGTGTTTTCGATTCTTCGTCTTCGATCTAGCTTTCTCCGTATTGCTTGTGTGAAAAACGCTAGGATGGTAATGCATGCTACTATTGTTAGTATGGTTGTAACTGCAATTATCGTCGGATCCGTAGTGTCTATTAGGAAGGCTACTGAAATCGCTGCAAGGAAGACAGCGAAGTAGAAGCTGCCGCGACGGCTTGAGAATTCGCCAAACTCCGTCAGTATGATCCTTGAATACTTGTTCAACAAGGCAAGCATCGACGCAAAAGCCAAAACTATGGTTATGAACGTGTAGCTTATTCCAGCCCAGTAGCTTTCGCTCTGAAAAGTCAGCAGAATTCCGATTTCATCTCCGATGAGCCCACCCCCAGCTCCGAACATAATCGCCGCAATTCGACCGATCCGAGGTTCGTTGTAGCTGATGCCCAGCCATCCACCTACGGCAAGCATGACGATGCCATACCAGAAGTGATGAATGTGGAAGCCTGATGTCTCGAAGACCACACGTGGGTTCAGTATAGTGAATGCTCTAGCCAACGCAAATGAAGATGCAAATGACACCAAGGCCAACATGGACAAGTTTGGCCTTCTTTCGATCTTCCTTGGTTCCGACAGATCTTCTCACCCACACCACTATGATCGCATTGGCGTGCAGTTCAGTCGAAATGACAGACGTTAGAAAAACTCATCAAGTTTATATATTTTCGTACTAGATTCTAGGCAGACAGAAGCGTATGAAGCTGGACAAGCACGTCGATCTCAACCTAGCAACGCCATGTGGAAGTTACTGTGGTGAATGCACCTCTTACAAGAAGAGGTGCGCAGGTTGCGGCTACGTGAAGGGTAAACCGTTCTGGGGTGAATGCCGCTTCTACCCGTGCGTCAGAGAGAAGGGAGTTGAACATTACGGTCTGTGCCGAGACTTTCCCTGCAACTACTTCCTCTCTCCATATGACCCGAGCGGAGGAAAGTGGCGAGTCTTCTACAAGGCTGGTCAACTGGTCTACAGAAAGAGAATCGGAACTGAAGCTTGGATAGAAGAGAAGATAAAGGGCCAAAACTTGGATCCGAAGTATGAGGAATGATGCGATGTTTTGGGTCGATATTCAGAATGAATTCTGGGGCATCTTGCTCAGAGTCACATCGAAGAACTGTTCAAAACCTCTGCGAAAGACCGTGATTCTAACCTTCTCACCAATTTTCCTCTTGTGAATTTCATTCAGCAAATCTTCGATAGTGCCAATTTTCACGTCTTCCATTCTAAGGATTATGTCGCCAATAATCATGCCAGCCCGCTGCGCTGGGCTTCCGTCTGCGACTTTTGTGACTAAGACGCCGTGTTCTAAGGGAAGATCGTAGTACTGAGAAATTTCCTCGGTGATGCTTAAGCCGACTATTCCAAGCCACGGTCTAGCAGAAATTCCGTCTCTTATCATTTCACTCGTACACTTTTTAGCCACGTTTATCGGAATGGCAAACCCTATTCCTTGAGCGTAGGGTATAATTGCAGTGTTTATTGCAACAACTTTTCCCTCCAGATCCACTAGAGGGCCTCCACTGTTTCCGGGGTTTATCGCCGCGTCGGTTTGGACCAAGTTCTCTACTAACCCTCTTTGAGATTCTATCGTCCTCTTAGTCGCGCTTACAACTCCCGAGGTTACTGTGGGTCCCCCAGCCAATCCGAACGGGTTTCCAATCGCATAGACCCTTTGTCCCACTCTTAGCTCATCTGAATCTCCTAGTTCCGCAGCTGGCAGACCTTGTTTTTCGACTTTTACAATGGCAGTATCGTGTGCAGCGCATGCGCCAACTATCGTTCCTTCCAAAACTTCGCCATTCCACAGCGTGACAGCTATCTTCTCTGCTCCTCCAACCACGTGGTTGTTGGTTAGTATCTGTCCTTTCGGTTCGATTATTGTCCCTGAACCCATGCCTTCCACGGGGATTGCTTGATAAAAAATGCGGTTGACAAGCTTGACTGTACTTATGTTGACGACGCTCTTACTGACTTTTTCAAGAATGTCGAGAACCGCCTTCTCATCCAACGAGGACATCTCTTCACCTTGTACCCTTGCCGGATCTCAGTTCGATGCAGAAGCCACATTCTTCTATTTTGATTTTTGGGTCTGATTTCTTGCAGAATCGACAAACTACACCTGTTTTACGTATAGTTGCACATGTCTGGCAGAAAAGCTGCAGAAACTCTCCTCTCTGATGTTCTCCCTTCATGACCATGACTATCATGCCAGTAATGAGGGGTCGAATTTCTTCCACCTTGTCAACCTCTATGACGTATCCTCTGACTTTTCTGGAATACTTGCTCACTGCAGATTGAGATATTCCTAGGATTTCCGCCACTTGGTCTTGTTTTAGCCCGTGTTCTTTAACTAGCTCTTGTGCCATCAGCGCCTTTACTGCCGGCACTACTGATTTTACAGCGACCTCGCATGGAAGTATCAATGAGTGTTCACCGTTTCATTTAGTCTGTGTGGAAAAGTATATAAAGATGACGTATGTCATATCTACTATGACGTATGTCATGACAGGAACAGCATCCTCAAAAATGGATTTTGAAGGCAAATTTGACTCCTTTCTCCTAAACCTGCCATGACGTACGCCTGAAGGTGACTGGAAGGATGGAAACCCGAGACAATTCAGGTTCGGGCCTTGGAGCAGAGAAACAGACAAACGTAGCAGCCGTCCTGAAGAACTTGGAAGACAACTGTAAAAACTGTAATCCACTAACTCCAGTCGTGTGTGTGACACAATGCAATACGTGGAAGCTGAAGAATGAACTTAGAAAGATACATGAGAAAATGCAAAAACCCAACTTTCTCCCACAATTGCAGAACACCTTAAAGAACAAGAGACGCTTGCAGATACTTGACATGATTTCAAGACAACGTTACTCTGTTTTCCAACTGCAGCAAAAACTGAAATCGCTTGGTTACAACCATAGCCAGCAAACGATAGTCGAGGAATACGTCAATCCCCTAGTTGAAGTCGGACTTTTACAGGAAACCGAGAATCCGTATCACGCAACCATACTCGGCTACAGAGTCAACGAGTTGGTAAAGGATTTTCATGATTTAGAAGATGTCTTACCCCCGCACTCTGAATGTTACGAAGAAACAGTACTCAACGCGCTCTTGGAAAACCCGAAAACCTACGAAGACATGAGAGCAGTAATCCCAGCCAAGAGTGTTGCCCGTGTCTTAAGTCGGTTGCACAGAGCTGCACTAGTTCATACAAACAAGGAGAAATACTACATATTCTTCTTCAAGACAAAAAGAGACCCAATTCTATCAAAATTCTCGCCGACTGAAAGGCGGGTCTATGAGACTATTCCCCCCGACGGGGTTTCTGCGAAGAAGCTGTCGGACAGTACTGGAATCTCGCTGAGAAGAACGTACAAATATCTAAGGAAGCTTAAGGGGAAAAAGCTGATCTTTACAAGAAAAAGACCATTGTCCTACTCATTGACCATCAAGGGTGCCAGAGTTGCTGCAACATTGAAAGCGATTCGGAATTTGACGATGGAAACCCAAACAACGACGACACAACTTCTAAAGAATGAGGTAGCAGGTGATTCATCAGCCTCCGAAACCCACGCTATGAAGAAGAATGAAGAAATCATGAGTGTAACAAACACGATGTACACTCGACGTGACTGACGCTTCCCGCCTTTGCAAGAACAGTTAGGTGATCATCTTTCTCCTTTAAGCCAGTTTTTGATTCCAAGTTCTTTCACTACTATGGTTTTAGGTTCCGGTTCGTGTGACTTGTATTTGCCATTCTCGTCGAGGTACAACACAGTCGGTTTCAGTGAAAACACGCCTTGCACCGTCGGCTTGAGGACAAGTTTTACTTCCTCTGTCTTCAACGGGTCAAGCCTTTTCCCTTTCATGTTGAGATAGCTGTCTTCCACACGATAGATTTCAGGTTTTTCTATTAGCTCGAAACCTTTGGGAATGATTTCCGTCACTTTGGTCAGGAGAGCTGGACCCTTTCCAGCATTTACAAGTTCCAGTTCTAGATCAAGGATTTCGCCAACTTTCAACTCCTTCTGACGGATAATGATGCTCCCCTGTATGTCGGCGTGTTCAAATCTTTCTGAGCCGACGGCTTCTTCGCTGGTTGGTGTCGGGGCGATAAAGGATGTTGTTGCAGATACGATTGTTGGGGCATGCAAAACTTCAGCAATTGAAATAGCTAGTTCTCTTTCTTCTTTTACCTTGTCTAGCAGTCTCATCACCTGTTCCCTTTTCTCTGGGTGCTCTGCTTTCATGTAGAAACCAGCTGATGTCTGTAGAACTTTTTCAGCTATCGTGTAAAGCTTAGCCTTTTTTTCTGGGTCTTCCTCCTTCTTAGCGTTATCCATGTGCACGTAAGCGTCAAAGAGCAATCCAGTGGCTTTAGCATAGTCTGAGGCGCTTTGGATGCCAGCCTTTACATAGTAATTCGCTGCACTTTCTAGAAATTCAACAGCTTTTGCATGCATGGTTCTGTCCCTTGTATCTGCAAATCTTGTTCCTGCTTCAAGCGCTTTGCAGAAACGACTGTGGCCCAATGCCTGAAGCCCTGTTATTTCAGTGCAACTGTCCATGCTTGCTTGCTCGAAAAGTTGGGCTGCTTCAAGGTAAAGTTCTGGTGAAGCTCTGGCGTCGGCCAGCATCATTTTTTGCCAAGCCTGAGAAAGATTAGTAATGAATCTGATTTCCTTTCGGTCTCGCTCTGACTCTAGAGCCTGACCTATTTTTCGTAACGTTTCAGCCGCTACACCGTATTTTTCCGAGCTGAAATAGTGGTCGCCTTTCTTGTCGAGGATTTTTGCTTCTTCAAGGGCAATTCTGGCGGTGCAATATTCGTGCCTAATGTGCGTTGCTTTAAACATGTTGGTTGCCATTTGTTTCTCGTCAACGTTTTCAATCTTGTTGAGCTGTGTTTGGAGCGATTTCTCTGTCTCTTTGAACAGCTGGACTGCTTGCTTGAAGGCTTGTATGGCTTCTTCGCTTTGTTCCTTTCTGCTCAGCTCTTCTCCCCGCTCGACTTGGACCCATGCCGAGTAGTTTGGAGCTAAATAACCCCATTGTCTCAAGGATTTGTGTATGTTTGCGGTTTTTTCAAAGTGCTCTTTAGCCAAGTCATATTCTTGTCGTGCATGATGATGCCTTGCTTTCTCGATCTCGCTCCAAGCCTGCATGTAGAGCGCGTGGTCAAGGTAGAAATCCCTGAGTTGTGGAGTCTTTTCTGCGGCTTCTGTGTAGTTGATTGAGGCAAGGTCGAAGTTGTGAGCTGCCTTCAAATGCTCTCCCAAGTCATCATAGACTCCAGCGGCTTTCCAGAGGCACTCCGCAGTGCGGCTTCTTATGCTCGTCTTTTGATATGATTCAACCGCACCAGCAAAGGCCTCCGCGGCCTTTCTCAGGTTTTCCCTGTGCCCCGTGAACTCGTAAAGGCTGTTCAACAGATGCCCAAGCTTGTATTGTTCGTTTCCTACGTTGGCATACATCGAGACTGAGGCTTCCCTTTCGATTGACAAGCCCCTAGTAAGAAGTTTCAAAGCGTTTTCTTCCTCTAGTATGGCTTCCTGCAACAGGGTCTTTTTGTTCTTAGAATCCTTGGCCAGTTTCGCGAGTTCAGATTCTGTGCTGGCTAGACCGACCCGCATGATGCCACAATTCCAGTAGCCGAAGGGTGCAAGTTGCTCAGTGATCATTATCGAATCGTTTCTGTGGTCCAAAGCTTTTTCCAAGAGCCTCTTCTTCTCTTCGGAGTTCCCTTCCATTATGGCCAGAGATGTGAGTGCCTTACTAAAGACGTGGTGAGCATGAGCAACGTTTTCCGGGCAACCAGAATTTTCCGCTCGCTTTAACATTTCTGATGAAGCCTCAACGGCTTTTTGCAGTAGCTCTCGCCTCTTGATCAAATCTGTCTCAGCGATGGCCAATTCACGGTAATACTCGGCGTGCGGTGCTGATGCCCAGAATGGACCCCTCGTCGGATTCACAAAGGAGATTTGAGAGTACTGACACTTGGCGTTTTCCGCATACTGAAAGGCTTTTTTGATCAGCTTCAGGCGTTCATGTTGGTCTTCAGTCGCAAAGCCTTTCCAGACGGTGTGATAAGCTAGCCAATCCAGAGCGCACCCGATGACCAACTTGTCTTTCGTTTTTCTGCCATATCTTAGTGCTTTCTTGAAATTGCTTAGGGCTTTGTCTGTGCCTTCTCCCCAATTTGAACTGGCCTCTCCCAGAGTGGACAGAAGTCCAACCATAGCTCTCTCTTCAGAAAGCTCCTTTGCCTTCAACCAGTAATCTCTGACCTTTTCAAGACACCTTTCGCTTTCATTTGGATCTAAGAAATAGAAGCTTAACACTTCCAGATAAGTGGCTGTTTCCACATAGACTGCTGCAAGTTCATGGAAGTCTCGCCAAGTGGAAATGAACTTGATTGCTTTCTCTCCATATTCTATTGCTTCTCTCGTCGTCTTCTGTCGGGCTTGAAAATTCCGTTCAAGAAAGAATCCATAGAGAGCGCTTGTCGAAAGCTGCGCAAAAGTTCTCCCATACCCCCCATAGTCCCTTGCCTCCTCAAATGCCTTCAAACACTCCTTCGTGAGTCTCCAGCAATCGTCAAGTAGCCTCTTCTTTTCAGACGCTTTTGGCGCAAGCCAGTAACCTACGTATATGGCAAAAGCATCGCAACGCAGCATCTTGCATTTTCCGCTCGATTCACTAATCATCCCATAAAATTCCTTGGACTTTCCGTAGTTTTCAACGGCCTTATGACATGCTACTCCGAAAGCGTTCTTGCCTTCTGCCTGCATGGCAGTCTTGTAGAAAGCGTAACCTAAACGCTCGTAAATTTCGCCCATCTTCAGGAAATCCTGAGGAGGAACCAGCCTCGAGGCTCTGTCGAGAGATTTCGCTGCCTCCGACCAATCGTATTCTCTTTCCTTCTGCTCAGCATCACTGAGAATTGACTCCAGGCTTAATGCTTCTGACATCACAACAGACCAATAGGAAGTTACAAGCAAGTCTCTGAAAAGGCTTTTCATGATATGCACACTCAACAACGAATGCCAGACTCCTAGTTTTACAAGCGTTTTCACAAAGTCGCTTTCTGCGCGAATACATCACGCATATTGTTGACGAGGCTCGGGTCTCAGAAGCTATCTCATGATTCTTTGCTAAACAGAAAGGCTTAAGGAAATTCAGGTCAATATTGTTTGACGGGCCTAGAAGTCTTTGAAGAACCAAGAGTGAAAAGTGCTTGAAGGTAAGCATAGTTTCCTTAACGTGTTGTGCTGGATGCGTCTCATCCTTCCTGAATGCTGGTGATGCTCTGATAGAGATTCTCTCGGGAGACTTCGAAATCGTTTATTCTCCAACGTTCATTGACTTGAAGGAGATCCCAAACGTCGATTTGGCTATCGTTGAAGGAGGAGTCAGAACCAAAGAAGATGAGAGACTAATAAGAGAAGTTAGGGCAAAGTGCCGAACACTTGTGGCTTTGGGGCTGTGTGCAACACACGGCGGAGTAACTAGTCTTGGAAACATACTCTCCCTCAAGAACCTGTTGGAAAAAGAATACTCACTAATTGACACAACTAAGCTTCCAGAACTGGAAGACCTGATGTATCCAATATGCAACTTCGTTGATGTGGACTACTACATCCCAGGATGCCCGCCCATGCCTTTCTTGATAGTCCACACATTGAAAAGCATAGTAAGCGGCAAACAGCCGACACGCCACCAAAGCGTGGTATGCACAGAATGCCACAGAAAGATCGTTCCAGCGAAGCTTGACCGTTTGTATGGCATATACGAAAAAGAGGCAGACCCTGTATTGTGCATGGTTAGTCAAGGGTTCGTCTGTCTCGGTTCACTCACACGTGAAGGCTGTGGCGCACCATGCCCCCGAGCTGGCTTCACCTGCTTCGGATGCAGAGGCCCTCCTGACTCGATGATGTACAGGTCGAGAGACATGTACGCTTTCCTCGTTAAAGTAATAGCGAGCAGAACAAGCATTCCTGAGGAGACAGTGAAAGAAGAACTCTATCGTAATCCCTTCGTTTTTCACACTTTCATTTTCTCAAGGTTTGAGCGCTTCAAAGCGAGGGACAGAGTCGTTTGAACGGTAGACGAGAGATAACGATATCGCCTACAACCAGGATTGAAGGGCATGGCAAGGTTACAATAGTACTTGACGAGTCTGGAAACGTTGCAGACGCTCATTTCTACGCCACAGAAATCCGCGGTTTCGAATACTTCCTGAGAGGGATGGAAGCAGACAGACTTCCTTTCATAATCTCAAGAATATGCGGCGTTTGCTCAACCGCCCACATAACGGCGTCTGTGGAAGCCATAGAAAGCATATACCAAACAGAGATAACCGAAACAGCCAAGAGGCTTCGTGAACTTCTGCTCATGGGACAGATAATCAGCAACCACTCGCTTGTTTGTTATTTTCTGACGCTGCCCGATTTCTGGTTTCCCCTTGAAGAGGATTCATCAAAGAGGAACATCTTCCAGATAATGCGAGAGAGACCTGATGTGGGTAGAAGAGCCATAGCCCTTAGAAGCTTCGGCGCCAGGATACTGGACGTCATTGGAAAACGTGAAGTGCATATCTTCTCCGTGATTCCAGGCGGCATAATTAATCCGCTCAAAGAACGAGAACGTGTAGAGCTCCTCAAAGAAGCAGAAAACTCGTATGCAATTGCGAAAGAAGCTCTGGCGATGGGCAAGGAGCTTTTCGACAAGAACTGGGCAGACTTCAAGAAGGCTGGTGACTACAGAACCCACTACATGGCCTTAACAAAAGAGGACGCTGTAGACTTCTATAGCGGCAACATCCGCATCATCAACTCTGAAGGTGGAATCGTGTCAGAATTTACTGCACAAGATTACATGGAACACGTTGAAGAGAAAATCTATCCATGGACCTATGCGAAATTTGCCTACCTGAAAGTTTTGGGATGGCCTGAAGGCATTGTGCAGGTAGGTCCTACAGCCAGAATCAACGTCAACCGCAGGACAACAACCGAAGTAGCCAACAAAGAGATGCAAGAATTCAAGAGCAAATTTGGAAGACCAGCGCACATCACTATCCTCCTTGATTACGCTCGTCTCATTGATCTAATGTACGCAGTTGAGAGAGCAAGGGAGATTCTACAGGATAGCAACGTCACGCGAACCGACACGAGAGTCAAAGTCGAGCCGAAAGGCGGAAGAGGAGTCGGAGTTGTTGAAGCCCCAAGAGGTACGCTTGCGCATGAGTATGTTTTGAGCAATGACGGGCGATTAGACCAATTGAAACTGATCATACCGACGCAAATCAATAATCAGGCAATAAACCTGAACGTGAAAGACGCTGCAACCGAGTTTATACACCACGGCGAGATCAAACCCGGGCTCTTGAACAGGATAGAAATGGTGATAAGGGCCTACGATCCCTGCATAAAATGCGCCACGAGACAAGCCGGCGAAAAGCTAGTTGTGGAAATAAGGAATCATAGACGTAAAATCCTCACAATTCTTTAGGGTGCTTTAGAACAGAAGTTCTATGGCTTGACCTGGACAGTTAACCGTACAGGTTCTACACATTATGCAGTTTTCTGCGTTAACGATTTCCACTTTTGCTGTTTTTCCTTCACGGAAAACCGAGACTGGGCAAATCTCTACGCAAATCTTCTCCTTTTCCTTCAAGCATTTGGCGTTGTTTACCTTGATCCTGACCATTCTTTCGCCTTTCTATGCCCCAGCGCCATCACTAATGATCTCATAGTCTATTCATTTAAACCAATCGTTTTCGAGTAGCGCTTTGAACAAATGGAACAGAGGCGACATTCTACTTGCGGATTGCTCTCTGACGTTTAGCCTCCTGGTGCGCCGTGGAACGGCACATCTTTCCAGAGGATATCCCACCAGTCTGCTTCCGTTATCGTCTCGCCCTTAACAAGGATTTCCAGAACTTGTTTCAGAAGACCGTGATGTCTTTTCTCATCTGCCAATATTGCGTTTAGCAGAAGCTTGACCTTGTTGTCCTTGACTGTGGGTAACATGTTGCTTATCTTCTTGATGAGCTCTGCTTCCATCTGAATGTGCTTTTCAACGAGATCTCTTTGTCTATCAAGGTTTTCTTGTGTCAGAGCTTTGGAGACCGTGGTCATCAACATAACAGCTGAATTGTACATTTCAGCATGTTTCACAGAGTCCAGAGATATTCCCTTCAAAACCCCTTTAACCGTAGGATTTCCAATTTCAGGCAAGGACTTATTCAAAGATTCAACAATCTTGTTCTCAACCTTGACCTGGTCCTTCAAGAATTTTACCAGTTCCTCTTTTGAACTCAAACGTTTGCCTCCTAGTCATAAGCACATGCCGCCCTTTATGAATAAGGCTTTCGGCAACTTTTTTGCCTAAGGCAAAGGCTTTGAGACTAGCTTGGTCTGGCGTGCAGATAACGAACAAAGGCGGTTCATTTAGCTCTATTCCGAACTTCTTTTGAAGATCTCAAAAACAAGTCTCGCAGTTTCACTACTCCAAACATAATACGCTATCAAGAATGATTCTTCAAGAACCAAACTGTCGTCGTATTCAATGCAATATTACCAACAGGATATACTTTTTGCTCAACCAAGCACTGGAAATATTCCAGAAAATGGGCGCCAAGAAGGACATAGAACGAATAATAGCCAAAAAGAAACTACTCACATCCTAAAGCAGGCGCTACCAGTTGCCGACAAGAAAAACCTTGGTCTTCTTGAATCCGACCTTCTCCCAGAAAGGCAAGCTTTTGTCAGTGACAGTTACAGTAACTGTCGGTGCTCCCATCTGCTGAAACCTCCTAACTATTTCTTTGACAAGAGCAGTTCCGATACCTCGCCTTTGATACGAAGGGTGAACAGACAGCTGATGAATCATCGCCCTTGAACCGTCGTAGTTTCCCCTCACCACCCCGACAACTTTCCCTTCCATTTCACAAACAAGAAAACGGGCCGCGCTACAATTGTGGACCCTCTTCATAGCTTCGGGTCCATCAACCTCGGGAAAACCGTACTGATCATTGAGCTTCAGAATCTCGACTATCTCATTTATGTCTCTCAATTCAAAATCTCTAATCAACAATGCAACCACCACTAGTCTCAGTCGTACTTCACTATTGCTCCTGCTTCACAAAAGGTTTAAGCTCAAACCTATTTAATAACGATCTAGAGAGGCAAGACAGGAGCAGGCCGAAGCTATGGAAGAGTTTGAGGAGAAATTCATTAGACCCATTATCAACGCTTCATATCCCGGAACGTTAGCCGCGCTGAGCTTAGCGGTCCTGCAGGTCACCGGTACACAACAAGCTCCTTTCATACTGAAGTTCACACTGCTAGTCGGAGCAACGACATTCCTTCTATCAGCGTTTGCCATTTTCTTCTACAGCATCTATCCAACTCGCAAAAAACTCTGGACAACCGCAGCGGTGATGTTCCTTGTAGGATTGATCTGTCTAATCGCCTCAGTGCTGCAATTGTTCATCACTTGAAATAGACACTGAAAACTGGCCGAGCAGCGTAGCACGCGCTTTAAGCCAAACTTATTCAAACAGGCTGTAATGAAGTGTTTGGAGACGCAAACCTCCGTTCTGTTTTTCTCTTCAGATTCATCTTGAATCACACTTTCGTATCTTGATTAACTAACGAAAACATCAGTATTCGGCCAATGATTTGAAGCCGTACTCGCCGAAGGCGCACCATCAATTCAAACCCTCTCTGAGTGCTGAACTTCTGTGCGCTAGAATTAAGTATAGCTTGCTGGATTCTTTTCAGCAGTGATTGACTGATGAGCATTGAACTTCCTGAAGCCCAGATTCTTGCAGAGCAGATGAGCAGAAAGCTCTTGCAGAAACAAATCAGATCATTTCAACTGCAGAACTATAAGAAGCTGCAGAGAATAGGCTTCATAAACAAGGACATAAAGGCGTACGACCGACTCGTGAACAGGAAGATTGAATCGGTCACGTCTAGAGGCAACGTCATACATGTCAGGCTTGACCTTGGTATGAATCTGATCTTAGCGCCCGAGTACGGTGGCAGAATCCTGTACCATACGAGTGGAAGAACTGTTCCCGATAAGTTTCACCTGAAGCTCGATTTCAGCGATAACACGTCGTTGACAGTAGCGTTAGCTGGCATGGGTGTCATCCACGTCCTGAAAGACGATGAGTTGGAAGGAAGCTACCTCTTTAGACGAGACTTCTCTGATGTGGCTTCACCTTTAGACGATGTAGGATTCACCTTCGGAAGCTTCTCAAAGCAGTTGACTGAGAGAAATGTAAACATCAAGTCTGTGCTAGTGGGCAAAGACGCTGTCATTGTAGGCTTGAGCAACAGTGCTTTCCAAGACATCCTTTACAGAGCCAAGATTGACCCAAGACGAAAGGCATCCGAGCTCACCGCGGGCGGGAGGCGTGCGCTATATGAAGCGATAAGGCTGGTGGTTCAGGAGAGACTTCGTCTGGGCGGAAAAGACCAGTTCCTAGACCTTTATGGCAAGCAAGGACGCTACACGCCCGCCATGGGTCCAAATATGAAAGGAAAGACTTGCACAATATGCAGAACCCCTGTAGAGAAGCTCAGTCTGGGAGGAGGCCAAGTATACTTCTGCCCCAAGTGCCAGAAATAGGGAGCAAGGCATCTTTATCGTGCTTTGCTTTGAGTGTGTTGTCAAGCTCAGAGATTTGGTCAAAGAAGTTGCGCAGGAATAGGGGGTTCCAAAGTCAGAAGAGTGCGCGCTGGGGAATTTCGGTATGAATTACAGCATGGAAGCGGTAACTCCCGAGCTACAGAATCGTCCTTTTGTTTCGTAGACGGCTATTTTCCAGTCTTCAACGTTGAAGCCAGCCTTACAGTGTAGTCGCATCGAAGGTTCGTTGTCTGGATTGATAAAGGCGTATATTCGATCTACGCTTGAGGAAGTGGCATAATCCATCAGCTTCTGCAACAGGGCAAGGCCTATTCCTCGTCTCCTAAACTCTTTTTGAATGACTATGTATTCGATCCATAGATCAACTCCGTGCATAGATGGCACCCTTTGGCTTGCAACGTAGCCGACAGCTTCACCATTCTCTTCGGCTACAAAAGTACTCCCGGTTCTAAGGTAGAAATTGAAACCAGAGTGAGTGATTTCTCTTCTTTATCTAAGCTCTTTCATGTACCGCTGGGGATTTCCCTGCCTTAGAGATTCTAAATATTCGAAGAAAGCTTGATCGAAAAGCCTCTTGAAAACTTGATAGTCCTTTTCTTCAACTCCTCTCACTATCACTTTTTACACCGCATTTACTTTTTTTGAGAGAATTAAACTATTTTGCTTTTGTTGATTGAGAAAAAACTCGAGCTGGCAAAGTATGGTTTAAACTATGTTTTCTCGAGATGTCATCGATCGATCGAACCAAAATAGGTCTGTCACATCACTTTTGGATGCTTGCACCATACGTGAAAATGCTGGAAATAGGCTACAGTCTTATTCCCAGTGAGAGAGGGAAAGGCTACTGTACCGAAGCCACGCAGTTAATGGTAGACTATCTTTTTCTCTCGAAAGACATTGATCGAATACAAGCAACAACTCACGTCAAGAATGCAGCTTCTCAGAAGGTTCTGGAAAAAGTTGGGTTCAAAAGAGAAGGCACTTTGAGAAAACCAACCCGAATCAGAGGAGAATGGACAGACCTAGTCATATTCAGCATCCTCCGAGAAGAATGGAAAGAACCCAAAATACTAACAAAAACCACGTGAGAAATCGGGATAAAACTTTACCCCGCGCGCGCGAATAGTTATTAAGCACTATGGACAATTCAACATTCTACAAGATAGTCATCGGAATAGTGAAATGAGAAAACAAAGAAGATTGAAAAATGACTTATAAGCGAAGTAATCGAAAAACTCGAAAGATTCATAGT
>Ga0315296_10001037_pt1 | contig 24432 bp, 27 predicted proteins | sample YL17G14_18_MG_FD_203921 | JGI IMG/M metagenome (GOLD analysis project Ga0315296, IMG submission 203921) | Sediment microbial communities from Yellowstone Lake, YNP, Wyoming, USA - YL17G14_18 | ecosystem: Environmental > Aquatic > Freshwater > Lake > Sediment | place: USA: Wyoming | collected... | reverse complement strand
TGACAGTGACCTTTCTCCCCCCTCTATGAACCTGACCATGCTATCCGGGACCTCAGAGCATGCCCTTTCATGGGCCTCTTCCATAGTTGCTCCCATGGAGAGCAACTGGAGGCCACGCGCCTCTCTCAGATCGACAATGGCATCGCCCATCAATGCTCCTACTCTCCTGCAACTATCCACAGCAAAGGTAACAAGCTTCAATCTGGTTCACCCCTGCTTCCTGAACCTGCCTCTATTGTAATCCCGCTTTATCTTCCAGTACTTAGCCGTCAGAGGATCTCTCTTCTCAAGCTCCGACACCACAACCCTATCAATATCATCAGTAGTCATACCCTCAAATGGCTCTACCGTAGCGGCTATCTCCTCCACATCCCGACCTCTGGCACCCGCCCTGCGTAGAGCCATCGCTATCTTCTTCCCATCGAACTCCTGGTACGGGTCAGCGCCCACTGCATGCGTGGCCGTCCAAAAAGCACTCTTCTTGACCTTCACCATGCCTTGGTCATCTGCTGAGATGATCCAATACGCTATTTAACCCTTGTATCTACTGCTCGATCCCGTGACCTTGACCAATAGATCGACGTGTTTCAGTCACCCAGCGCTATATCCGATCGATTAGTTGAGGAAGTAGAAAAGATCCGCTTTGAAAAGAAGGTTAAACTAGGATATGGGATATCAGGAAATCCCGCTGTCATCCATGAGTGGGGGAGAAGGGGGCGAATATCCTTCCCACATCAGGTATCCTATATGGCTAGGATAAGAGATATTGGTCTTCACCTAGAGATGCGACCGATCGAAAACGCCGCACTTATGAGTGCAGGTTTCAAAACGCTGGATAACCTGAATAAACTCAGACAAGCCTTCAAACAAAGAACGAAAAGTAACAATGATTTTGAACTAGTCGAGATACAGCATTTCGCCGACAATACCGATGTTTTCTGGGCTGAGATACAGAAGCACTACAACTTCATACTCGACAAAAGTAGCCAATTCCTCAATTGGAGATACTGTGATCCCAGGGCAGGTAGATTCATTGTGAAGCAAGCTATCAAGGACAGTAAAGTCTTTGGCTACATCGTTTCAGAGCTTCGGGAGGACGATGAATATTCTGAAGGGTTCATCGATGATCTACTAGCTCTTCCGGGAAGGTTGGATGTCGTTCATGCCCTTCTCGATGATTCCTGCAGCTACTTCGATGATTTGAATGTAAACGTTGTTCATTATATGGTAGTCAGGGGTCATCCCTATCAAGAAATCTCATCCCGCAACGGGTTCCTCGATTCACATAGAACGCCTTACATAACTTGTCAGATCATTGATGCGGAAAAGGATTTCGAGGTGCTAAAGGCTTCGTCTCCGAGTCAGGTACACTTCACTCATAGCGACTCGCTGTAAGCTACACGCGCCGCGCGTACCATCGATCGGCAGGCAGATGTTCAGTCTCGATCCACTAGCACTTGGTCACGGTTGCTCTCAGTCCACCTAGAGGAGTCGATCTCATGCGAACACAGAATGCATATATCATTCTCATCATACCAAGAAAGTAGGAGGCATCTAGAGCGAACCTAAAATTCTTCCAGAATGTCAAGGACCAGATCAGTTTCTGCGGAATCTGGTGCGGCAGCTGTGCGGTTGGTAACGGAACCTTGAGGGATTTGGCGAGAAGATGCGAATACGTTGTAGAAGGTTATGGCGTTGACGAATGGGGCGCAAAGGATCAAGGCTTCAATGGCAAAGAACTGATGAAGAGTCTCCAAGGGATCCAGAAGATACCTATTTGCACAGGATGCCGAAAAGGCGGTGGCAAAGCAGACTGCGAAATGAGGGCCTGCGCGTCAAGCAAGAAGCTAACTGACTGCACGGAATGCAAAACATTCATGAAATGCGGGAACAGCGAACCATTAAGAAAAGTGCGGACAGGTGCGCTTGAAGTAGGGATGCAAGCAGAGACCGGTGAAGAAAAAGCGGACAACCAGCAACTAATAGAAAGATGGACTGTCGAAATCAAAACCAAATGTCCCCAATGTGGCTCATAGAACACCAGCTTTCCCTGGAAGTTGCAGCAGGCGGCAATGTCACCTGTTTCGCAGTGTAGAACCTAGAAGCGCTGTTGTCAGTAGACTGCCAGCAAAAGGAGGCCGCACGAACAATCGATTGGCCTGAGTTGATTTTTATCCCCTCGTTGGGCTTTCATGGTCCCACATGGCTACAGATCGACCCAAACCGAGATGGACCCATAAATGCTATGTTAATCCTCTTTTGCCCACCAGGTGACGAGGCCTCCCAATGACTATCCTGATCTTGGAACAGGGATCGTGTTGTATGCAGCAACGATTCTACTCGTGTCTACGGGGTTTCTGCTATTTTCCGGGCTCGATAAGAGGGCTGCAAGATAGCTAAGATTCCTTCATTCCGGCGTGGCCTTGACCTTCAATCTCACCATTGTCCCGCACATAATCCATGGCTTGCAGTAGTCCAAACAACAGAGGCAACATTGTCCCATCACGTTCTATCGATGCTAGGGTCATTTCGCCTGCAATCTTCCCTGCTTCACAAAACGCCAGGCGCAAAGTCCGCCCATGAAAAGAATCGAGGCTGAAACTGGGATTATACCCCTTATTGTCATGAAATCAGCCAGAAGTCCACCCAAAAGCGCACCAATAACTCTTGCGAAGCTTTGGCTTGTGATTATCAATCCCATGGCGGCGGCTCGCTTATCTCTGTCCGTGTGCTCGGCGATTAGAGCCATTGAGGCTATTGATATGTATGGGTGTAGAGGAATCGCCCATATTGCGGCTGTGATCAAAGGATCGTTTGTCAAATATAGGACTCCTGTCAACAAGCTGCAGCACATGTTGCCGAATATCAGAAGTGGTTTTGTACCAATCTTGTCCGTCAGCATACCCACCGGGGTCGAGATTGTTGTAGCGATAACATATATGGCCGAGTTCGTTATTCCAAGCAAGGTTTTCGAGCCACCGATTTGGACAAAGTACACTGAGAACAGAACAGAGAAGATTGTTATCCCAAAGCTGTAGAGGAAGTCAATGAAGTATATGGGAACAAGGTTTCTGTCTGTAAGAAGAGATCTATGGGAAGCCGTTATCGCAGACCTTGGTTCATCGTGATTCTGATCATTTTCTTCCTTCAATCCCAAGAGAACCAGAATTCCCGCAATTGACGAAAGAATCCCCCCAATGAAGTTCTGCTGCATGCCAGCGGTCTCATAAGTGAGACCTCCGATGAATGAGCCAAGGGAAAGACCTACTGAACGTGAGGTCAGAAAGATGCCGCTGGCTCGGCCTTTCTTCATCGGACCCTGTGTGACATATGCTTGAAAACTTGGTTGCAGTGAACATATGAATACTGAGCTGAGGCTTAGCGCAACTACGTACTGACTTGTGGTGCTAAGAAAAAGGAAGGCTACGAGAAAGATTGTATTCGCCGTCAAACCAAGCAAAATGAATGGTTTTCTCATTCCAGTTCTGTCTGAAAACATTCCCCAAATAGGTGTGGCAATCACCGTCATCAACGAAGGCATGGATGATAATAGTCAGATAAGAAACATCGAGGCTCCTAGTGAATAGAGGTGCACAGGAAGAAACGAGGAATATATCCCCGTACTCAGATTGTAGAAAACATAGGACAAGCAGACCATCAGAAGCCAGTTGTCCCTCATTGCCTCGACATATGCCCTATAGAGGATTTAGGGCTATTGACCCTAACGGGCGCCTGCCTATGGCTTCGCTGAACGTCTGCGCTAGGTTCGCTGTTTTTGTTTTCTTTTTCCCGTTCTAAGTGTTTCTATTGTCGTCCTAGTGAACAATAGTGATCTATGTCTGATCCAGGCTTTGGTCAGCCTTTTTCTCCTCGATCGATGCGTTCCAGAATTCTGTCCATGCCAGGAGTGTGCGGCAAGGTTGCTTTCTCCGCCGATCGATCGCTTACTGGGCTGCAAGAGGCGTTGTTTCAGGTACTTCTGGATGGCAAGGGGTGATGTGGCAGATCATCAACGGAGAGGTACCGATATTCTACCTAAGAGTGAGTGAGGATGGCTACATGCTTGTTGACGGACTGCTGTCTCAACTCGGCGTGACCCCTAACCAATACCTTCGTGTTGATAGGACTTATCTGAAGGGAACATACAGGTTTGCTGGCACACTTGGTTCAAACGACATACATATTCAGATGACCTTCAAATAGCTGCTCTGACCTCTCTTCTTTTTTCTCGCAAGGGTGTCGCAGCCCATAGTTTCCTTAACGTTTATCATAGAACCAAAAAAAGAGCTTCAGATTTGTTCCTAGACTTCTTGATTTCGATCCTTTTTGCTGGAAACGGGCAGCGCTGAGGGGAGGAAAGAGGACTCATATTTGACTCATGCTGCCCGTTTGCCAGGCTGTTCTCCTTGCGAATATGTAGGATTTCCTTGATCCAACCACTCGATCTCAGAGCATATCTATGATTCTGCTCTGCATGCTTCTGCCGCCATTACAGCATCAGGTACAATCGTGGCTGTTACCAACACCTCGCTCGCGCCAAAAGCCAACCTGGCGGGCGGAACATCCATATCAGCAGAATCAACATTAAACATCACCAAAGGCTCGTCGCCAACCATCGGTTCTACACTCCAGCTGACAACCGAAGCGTCGCTAACAGGGCTCACAGAGATAATGACAGGAGCTTCGGTTAAACACAACGACCTACCACCATTCAGTTCAAAAGCCCTGTCTGCAGGACCAGGGATCATCAGAGCAATCTCTGCATCTCTATATGCATCATTGTTCTATCCTAGAACTCTGAGAACCGGCACATTCACAGATGTATCTTCGTCCATGCTGTACGAGTCACTTCTACCAGTCGATAACAGCCCAATCACCAACCTTGATTTATCGCGCACCAGCTCACCATTCCAGAGGTGTGCGCGCAACCTGCTCCTCTGCTAGAGGGGCGATGGTCGCTGTGAACTGTTTGAGGAAATCAACACCCTTCTTTGTTGTGACGTAATGCTTATCCTTCGTGTACTGGAGCAGACGACTACCCAACAGTCTCTGCAGATACTTCTCAACAATCTTGAAGTTCAAATTCGCCTGATACACGATGTGCGTCTTGTTCGCACCGTTGCGGGCCACACGGAGGATATCCGCGCAGATATCAAGGTCGTTCCTTCTTGCCATATTTTCACCCTGTTTCTGAATATTACTGAACATAGTTCAGATATAAACCCATTCTAACGAAAAAAGGAACGCTAACCCAAATTGAGACAACTGTCGCGCTGCATTTGCCATTTTAAGCACCTTTTCCCAGTTTTGGAAAACACTTCGAAAAACGGGAAAAACAGGAAGGATGGGGGGCGAGTTCTCAAGGACAGGTGCAGTCCCCCTCATCTGCCTTGGCCGATCGACAAAAACCTGATATTGGAAAAAACGATATGCCATTCAGGTAAGGAGCTTGATGGAGAAATGGTCAGAACAAAGATATTGATCCTAGGAAGCGTGCTTACGATATTGATGCTAGGCTCTTCTTTGGCTGTGGGGGCTGAAGCATCGATGGTTCCGGTGCTCGATAGTCGTTGGGTATACGTTCCGCCCATAATAGACGGCCAGTTTCCAGCGACGGAGAGCTGGGGGAACCCTCAGCTTGAGCTGATGCCCCCGGACTACGCGATCCACACCTTCGTGTAGTTCATGAATGATCATGATAGGATTTACATATTGGTGGATGCTGCAAATCTAGCTTGGGGAGACTACTTAGAAGACCTTGAAGATCACTGCACGATTGTGCTCTACAATCCCTTGGACAATGTGACAATCAAGCTAACCATCTACGGTGACGAAAGAGGATTAGTTCTATTAGGAGCTGGTTCAACTCTCGCAGACGGCATTGAGATGAAGGCAGGCTTCGGACCAACTCCGAATTCGCCTAGAAGCCACAGATTCTATGAGTTCTCGATTTTATGTGCAATCTTCACGGTGACAAGAACAGGAGCACAGTGGTACCGTTTCGCTTCACCACCAAGTCTATTGGACAGTCTACCCTACGATGCAGAGACGAGAAGGGTGAACACATGGCCGCCAAATGTGATACCAGACGACTTTGACACCTATGGAATCGTAAGACTCGCCACGCCGGCAGTCGGTGGGGTTTAGACACCTACAAAAGGATTAGCCCCAGTATTTCAATACGGGGGGCTGGCATTAATGGTAGCGGCGGCAGGTTTGACATTGGCGCGAAAAAAAAACGGGCGAGTCAAACTATAAGGCGATCGATCACGCGAAAGTGATAGTTACCTCGCGAGCAGAAAGTGCAGAGCCTTAGTCCTCTTTCTGCTAGTTGAATTGCTTCCTTAGTCGCAACCCAAGAGGCAGGCGATATTTTGTGATGTGCATATGGATTGCCATTTGTCCTCTCGGACCCATTAATTCCTATGGCTCTCATAGACAGCTGCAGGCTTGTCAAGAAAGCTTTTCCAAACATCAGACATAGCATTGTCTTAGCTAACGTCATATATGATGAACTGGAAAAGATGAAGGGCAAGTTTTCTGCTTATGTGAGGAAGTCTCTTACAGCTTTTTCGAATTCCTTCGGTTGATCCTGTGGAACCATGTGGGTTGCGTCTATCGTGACGACCTTAAAGTCTTTCAGGATTTCTTTCATCAGTCTAACACTTTCGTCAGAGACCGTCTGGCTCTTGGAGCCCCGAATGAGTAGTGTTGGCACCTGAATCTTCCTGATGAAGGGCCAGAAGTCATAGGTGAAGCCTCCTCTCAGGTTTTCAGCTCTTTGAGGGTCAGACTTCAAACGGAGTCTGCCTGCAGGGTCTTTTCTGAACGCATGTTTCAAACGGTTCTCTAGAGATTCTTGGGTGAATCCTGTGTATCTTGTCTTCAAGTACTTGAGTGCTTCTTCTTCGTTATCAAAGGAGTCTGGTGTTGCTGGACGCGGTGGGGCAGGTCTGCCTGTTGTTTCAGCTGTGGGAGGTCTTGGTGCTATGTCTACTAGAACTAGTTTTTCGACTTCTTCCGGATGTTTGGCCGCGTATATCATCGAAAGCCAACCTCCAATTGAGTGGCCTACAAGTATGTTCTTGGTGTGTCCTTTCTCCAAGGCTACTTTTCGGATGATCTCGGCGTGTTCATCCATTTCTGTAGGTCCTTTGGGGGAGTCGCTGTCACCGTGTCCCAACAGATCTATGGCCAAGATTCTGTATTCCTTTGCTAGGGATTCAGAGAAAGCGTCGAGGCTGTGGGCATCCATACCCATACTGTGAAGGGCAACAATGCTTTTGCCAGATCTTCCCCATTCTAGAAAATGCATCTTGTAGCCATTAGCTGTGACGAATCCTTCTTCAGGATGCATAGTCTTAGACATAGGTGATCAACTCAGTAGGAAAAATGACATACAACATAAAGCCCTTTCCATCGCCCCGCGCATGTGAGCTATACATGCCTGAACAATGTGATCAGTTGACTAAACCAGCCGAGATTCATTGACTGGCTTGCGCCATTTCCTGAGGAAGTCCTCAGCCTTGGTATTCAGGGTTTTCCGTGAGGTCTGGACATGCCTCTCCGCGAAGGAGATTACTTTCTCCTTTTCGTTGATTTTGTCGAAGAACATGTCAAATGATTGGATCGTCTTTTCTACGATCACCCTCTTGCACTCTTCTGTCAAATGAGGAGTCACTGCATGATCATCGACTTTGAGGAGTTCATTGGTGATTCTATCAGCTAGATAGGGTTTTGCGAGCGCGATTTCGCCGGAGTGACCTACAACATTGGCCACGGTCGCCATGTATCCATCATTCATCAGGCTGTAGTACTTGTCGAAAACAGCGTCGAATCTCTTGTCTCTGTCGACCTTAGTCAGATTGGCAACTATGGCTATGGCATTCCAAGTGAGGATTCTGTACTCGTTGTCTAGAAGATCAATGAAGAAACCCATGTAAGGATACAGTTTCTCGGGATAAACTTCACTCAGTTCCATCAATACTTTTGAACAGCCGTATCTGATTCCTGCTCTTGATGATGAGACGCCTTCGAGGAGCCGGGGAATCAACCCGAAGTCTTGCTTGACAAGGTCCCATAGCTTCTCTGGGGTCAGGGATTTGTCTGCAAGTCTTTCGAGGAATTCGTTTCCCGTAGAGATCCCTCCAGTCTTTTCTGAGAACTCATCGTCGAAGATGCATTTAAGATACATCCTACAGCTGCGATCAGGTACGAACGAAGGGTTTTTCAGGATGCTTCTTCGTATCTGGAGCTAAGAAACGGAAGTCGCAGCCCTTCAGAAAGGACCCGTGTGGCTTCGCAAGATAAATGAAAGGTGAGGTCAGCTATGGAAGTTAGTCAAGAGCCCCGAGGAAGGCGCCTTGTATGGCTTGTCGTTGTTGTAGTGGTTGCTCTAAGCCTTAGCCTAGGAGGATTGTTGGGATACACAATCAGCTACAATTCCATTTCCAGTAGAATCACTGACCTTGAAAGCAGACTGGCAAGCATTCCTAAACAGAACTCCACATACCTCATCGGGGGAAATGCGACCTATTTCTTGAGTGAAAACGTCTCGCTTTCAAAGCTTTACGGACAGGTGAGAGAATCGGTTGTGACGGTCAGAGGGTTGCTCATGCAATACGACATTTTTCGGCGAGCGTACTATACGCAGGTTCAAGGTTCAGGATTCGTCTGCAACTACACGGGAAAAATGATTGTAATTACGAATTACCACGTGGTGCAAAACGCGATAAACATCACGATAACCTTCTCTAACGGAAACGCTTATGCAACGACAATAATGGGTTCTGATCCTTATGAGGACCTAGCTGTCCTCTCAGCAGACGCCCCTCAGAACGAGTGGAAGCCCTTGCAGATTGAAAGCTCATCAAGCTTGGAAGTAGGTGACCCTGTAATAGCTGTAGGGAATCCCTACGGGTTAGCTGGCTCAATGACAATCGGCATAGTGAGCGCACTTGGACGCACGATCACTGAAGACCTGACGGGAAGATATCCGATAGCCAGCATCATACAAACGAGTGCTCCCATCAACCCTGGAAATTCGGGAGGCCCATTGCTGAACTATCAAGGGCAAGTGGTTGGGATAACTACAGCGATCATGAGCGATTCCCAGGGACTAGGCTTTGCAGTTCCGTCGAACACGATACTACGGGAGATCGAGTCTTTGGTAACGAAAGGCTCGTATGAGCAGCATCCTTGGCTAGGCGCAACTGGGACAGATATGAGATTTGAAATCGCGAGGTACATTGGCGTAAATGTGTCTTATGGATGGCTCGTCGCCAGCGCTCCGAGTGAAACAGGTTTGCGAAGTGGAACAGGCCAAGCAAGGATCGCCGGAAGCCTCGTCACCATCGGGGGAGACATCATCATAGCTATTGATGGAACAAGAATCAAAAACTTCGATGATTTGTCAACCTATCTGGAAGAACAGACTCTGCCGGGTCAGACAGTTCAACTGATGATCCTGAGAAACAATGTGGCGATGAGCCTTCAAGTCAAGTTGCTAAAAAGGCCGGCCATAACCTCGCCATAGACAACGGTTCGGATCCTTTCGCTGCCCTCGGATGGATCAGAACGATATCGCTCCGCACGATCATGATCCATCTCAATGTGCCAGCATTATCTGTATTTCAAATAGCTTTGGCCATCTTTTTCCAGTTACAAGGATTCGATCGTTTTCTGCGTCATAAGCGATTCCATTCAGAACATCATCAGGATCCGATGTGGGAAAGTCTTGGATTCCGCTCAAGTCTATCCATCCTTTGACTTGACCGGTGTTAGGATCGATCTTGGCGATGAGATTTTTCGTCCACACATTGGCTAAGATTTCTCCCTTGACATATTCAAGTTCGTTCAGACCTGTTACAGGGCTCTTATCATAGATCTGTATCTTTCCAGAAAGTTCGAATGTTGCTGGATCCAAGAAGTAAAGATTCGCTGAACCATCGCTCATTATTAGGTGGCTACCATTGCAAGTTATTCCCCAGCCTTCAGTAGGGTAACTGAATTCTCTAAGTATGTTGAAGGTTTGTTTGTCATAGACGAAGCCCTTATTCGAACGCCAAGTGAGTTGTATGATCTCATTGCCAAGAATCGTGATGCCTTCACCGAACAGGTCACTAGACAAGGCGTGAAGCTGCAGAATCTTGCCGGTCTGCAAGTCCACTCTGCGCAAGGAAGATTCTCCGTACAGCCCGGTACCTTCGTATAGTACACCGTTCTGAAAAACGAGCCCCTCTGTAAAGGCTTGAGGGTCATGTGAGTACACATTGACAACCTTATATGTGTAAAACGGCACTTTTGTGGAACCCTGACTGTTGAGAGACAGGAGGAGAAGAACCATTAGGAGAAGGACAGCAGTTCCTAGTACGATGCTAAAGGCATGCTGAGGACTCCTATGAGTTTTCTCCTGAGACATATTCTGCATCGTCCCTACCGCGTCTTGTCACTGTCTCTGATAGGGTTACACCGCTTTTTTCATGTTTTCTATGCTGCCCGCTGGTCATCAGCTGAGACATGTTAGACCAGTGATCTCACGGATCGATCGTGCCAAGCTGGTGCTTCTTTTATCTGCAAGCCAGGGGAGACGAGAAATATCGTGATCTAGATTGATGCCCCAACCCAGATCCGTGTTGCGATGACAGAGTTGAGGAAGATCGAGAAGAGCTTGAAGAACGTAGAAGTTCAAAACAGGACACTAGTGGGTCGTCTAATGAGTAGGCTGCAAGACTTGTCACCCAGATTGCTGCGAGAAATGCTATTTGAGCTCAGATTTATGGCCTCAAGCTATTCTGGGCTGCTTTGAGACTGCTGAGAATATGCTCTGTCCACAGCTTTCTTGTAATGATTCATACCTTAACAGACTTCACGCCATCTCTGCAAGTCTTAAAGAGCATTTAAACACCTCAGATCGATCGGTTTCGAAGGTCTCTTCCTTGATATAGTCGAAAGGACGCAGTTAGGCTGTGTGTCCATGCAAGAGATGAACGATGTTGGCAGGTTTCACGTAAGGTTGGATAGACTCGGAAATATGCGTGCAGCTCATGTGCATGCGCTTAGTGAGCGACCTGAAGAGGATGCATGGAGGATAATAGACTCTTGGGCCGAGTCGCGGAACGTGTTCAAAAGATCTGAGACCCGTGTCTTCGGTAGGAACACATATCCGACGGATAAGCCGGAGCCTCATGGCTACGAGTTCTATGTGACTGTGGACTCAGAAGTCACTAGTGAAGGAGAAGTGGATATATTTGAGATTCCTGGGGGCCTATATGCGGTTCTTCGGTTCAAGGGGCTTGAGAACATTCAGAACGCGTGGCAATACTTATGGAACTGGATCAAGGAACACGGTCATGAGCATGTAGGTTGGACGAAGGGTGAGTATGGTTGGCATGATGGATTTGAAGAACATCTGAATCCTCTTGAAGACCGAAACCGAGTGGAGAACTGGGTTTTCGATCTGTGGGTTCAGCTGAAGGAATCAGACTGACAGGCCTACTTGCCGCTTGCGAATGACCATGACGCTTCGATTCGGATTCTTGTACAGGGTGTGTGGGTTGTGTTCGCGTTTGGTAGATACTCGGCTAATGTGCCCTTATTGTGCACAGACAAAAAGAAGAGAGGAATCAGCCTAACGTGACTTTCTTTAGTTCATTGGCCACCGCAATGAACACAGTCGTCTTTGGCATCTGGGTTTTGACTAGTTTCTCGAATTCTTTGCTCTGAGCCTCAGAGCCATGGATAGCTACTGCGACTTTAGCTCCGAGGTCCGAGACCATTTTGCAGGCGTCGGAGGGAGAAGCAGTTGGAGAGGGGGTTCCAGTGGGCACGAAAGCCAGGTCTGCATGGAACTCTTTGAGGGGGACATAGGCGGAGTCTCCTCCATCGAAGATAGTGATGTCTCCTAGGTTGATGTGGAAAAGGTTTATGGGTCCTCTGTGAATCCCGTTCACGACCTTTGTTCTTATATTTCCTATTTGGTAGGTTTCTCCGGGTTGCACTGAGGTAAGCTTGTCGCTTGGTACTTTAGTCTTCAAGTCTGTGGCTACGCCGTTTTCCGCGAGTATTGGGGCTTTTGTTGCTTCAAAGATTCCAAGAGTCTCTGCTTGTTTGTAGTGGTCGCCGTGCCCGTGTGTGAAAAGCATCAGATCTAAGTTTCGAATTGCTTTGGCATCCTCACCTGTTAAGAGATTGGCGGGATCGAACAGGAGAACTGCGGTCTTCGATCTGACGATGAATGCAGAGTAACCTAGATACAGATAAGCTGCTTCCTTGCTCTGTAGATGCATCGAGAACAGCTCTTTGACTAGTTCAAGTTTTGTTTTCGGGCCAGACAATTCGGATTCCATTAGGTCTGTGTGATGAACAGCGGTATAAAGCATGTTCTTGATCAAGAATCTCAGATTGATCAAAGAATCTCTGATCGTTAGATGCTCCGACGAAATGTGCAACCTTTTTACCGCACGGCGAAAACAGGATCACTGATGTCAGTCGAACTGATAGGCGTACCCATCCTCGTAATGATCTTTCTTCTAGCCTTGAAAAGAAGACGTCAAACCTCGGAACAGAGCACCGAGCCTCGCGAAAGACAGAGAACTCCCGAGACAAAGCAAGTCCTCAAAGCAACTCAGACAAGAGACTGCCCCAGCTGCGGTCTTACCATGGAAGAAGGATACCTCATAGGGCCCCGAGGAATCTACTGGAACAAGAACCCGCCTCTGGAAGGCTTCGCGACCCGTGCCATTGGATTCGCTGGAGAACCCATGGGCTTGTTCTCCTTCATGCCAGGTCCCAATCGAACCCAGTACTTCAAGGCCTACCGATGCCCAAGATGCAGCCTAGTTCTAATGGAAAACACCAGCCAACCCTTCGGAATATGAACCACAACCTCTGAAGAGTTGACAAGACACGCACCCATAGATCGAAGGACAGCGTGTGAGATCGATCGATCCATGCTGCGTTGATCGAAAATACAGCCCAAGCAGAAGTGTTCTTATCGTAGATAATCATCACAATACATGGTGACATAGTTGAGCAATTACTCAACCATATCGGTTCCCGAAGAGACCAAGAGAGTCTTGGAGCGGGCTAAGGGAGACAGAGACTGGGGGACCTTCCTACTAGACCTTTATAACGAAGCAGACGAGGCTCGACGCAACAAAGCATTCCAAGAACTCGCCAAAAAGCTGACTCAGGAAGACATCGAGAAAATAATCAGATCGAGCGAGGAATTCAGGGAGCGTTTCAAACTAAGATGAACCTGCTTGACACTGACGCTGTGATAGAACAACTAAAAGACACACAATACGAGCCAGGATACATTACAGTCGTCACGCTCATAGAAGTACTGAGAGGGATCGAAGAACAGAAAAGAAATGTTATCAAAAAACTTCTCGAAGAAAGCTACAACCTTCTCACATTGGACAACAAAGTCATCACCACGTACTGCACCCTATATCAGACTCTAAGAGAAAAAGGAGAAACACTGCCCGACGTCGATCTCCTGATAGCCGCCTCAGCAATATCCAACAAACTAAACCTGAAAACCAGAGACAACCACTTCAACAAACTAAAACCATTCGGACTCCAAACAACCTGACTCGCCATTCCCGCTATTCAACACCGATCGTCGTACGAATAATCCCTTATACGGACATCGCGCTTTAAATTTGAATCCATGAAACCGGTGGAGAAACGGGCTAGGCACCAGTGTTTCATCCATTTCAAAGTCTCCAGTGTAGAAGGGAAGGGAATCAGGTAGAAGGGAGAGGTTATTTCAGTAACTTCGGCTTAGGTTCATTTGATGACATCGTACCGTTTCAGGGTCAAGGCCTCGTGGAACCCAAAGGGAATCTATCGGGACATCATTATAGGCTCCGATCGCATGCTAGAAGACCTCCAGAGAGCCATAAACACCGCGTTCGGCCTTGACTCTGACCACCTGTGGTTCTTCGGCACCGATCAGGACTACTGGCAGAGCAGGGTGAAGTATCTATGCCCATTGGAGTTCGAAAGCCCCGACCCCTTGGGTGAATGGTTTGAATTTTTCTCAGGGAGAGTGTCCGAGGAGAGGCACAACGCGGCAGAAGTCCCCCTTCGAGATCTCAACCTTGCTCTTCGGGATAGGTTGTGCTACCTCTTCGATTATGGGGACGAGTGGATGTTCTACCTGATACTCGAGGAGAAGAGGGAAGATGACCCTTCTGATGGGGCGCCCATATTGCTGAAAAGGAAGGGCGACGATATTGTTCAATATCCCTTGGATGAAGACGAACCCTCCTAGCACGTTAGAGGATCCATCTAGTTCAGAATCTCTATGAGTTTCCTCACTCTAAAGCACAGGATTCCAAGTATCTCAAAGAGTTCGGCCGACACCCGGAACCCAGAATGCGCTGGCTCCCCCCTAAAGAACTATTCATTCTCAATGGATAGATGACTCATCCAGTTTCAAGCACCTTAACTACCGGTCCGGTGGTCAATCTCCAAGAGCACGATGAAACAGCCCCTGAACAAGCACGTCGCCAATCTTCAAATGAATTCAGGGGAAAAGCCTGCGCGCTGACGTTCAGGTGCGAACCCATATTAGTTCATGAACGACCATCTATTCCTACCCACATAGCATAGCGGCCTTCACACACAGAACCGCTTTATATACCCCCTATAGGATAGGTCGGTTCACACACACAAGACCCCCATACAGATTCCACGAATCAAGGGATGCTGAACCAACAAACCTTCTGATACACAAGAGGTCTCTGTAAAACAAAGCAATAGAAAAGAGGGAACTGCCTACAAGCAGAAAAAAGAGAGGGTTCACTCTCGCTGATACCTTATCTCTCCACCGACAATGGTCATTAGGACCTTGATGTCCTTAATCTCCTCTTCAGCACAGGTCAGAATGTCACGGTTCAAGACGACGAAGTCTCCGAGCTTCCCTGGCTCAGTGCTTCCCTTCATACGCTCCTCGAAGTTGAGGTAAGCCGCGTCGATTGTGAAAGCTCTAATCGCATCCATCCGCGATATACTCTCGTTCTGTCCCAAGTCGCCTCCTGTCTCAGATTTCCTTGTAACCATGACATAGATGCCTTTGACGACATCCGCCATAGTGACCGAATGGTCGAAGTTGGCCCCGGCCTTGATGCCATAATCCCTGAAGGACCTCATCGGATAGTATCTCTTCATCCTCTCAGGACCGATCAACACCTGATGCTGGTCCCCAAGCTCCCACCCGAAACCCACACTTGCTGAAGCTGTGACACCGAGCCTCTTCATGCGTGCCAGCGCCTCCTTCGTCGGAAGGCCACAGTGCTCAATGCTGTGACGGTTATCCTCACGCGGATAAGCCTTCAAAGCAGCTTCAATGGCATCCAAAGTAACATCAATGGCCTTGTCGCCTATCGCATGAACCCCTACGCGCAAACCGGCTTTATGAGCCTCAGCTAGATACTCAGTGAACTCCTCCTTCGTCCCCATCGCCTCATGGAAAATGCCATAGTTCCCAGGTTGACCCTCGTAAGGCTCATACAACGCGCAGGTAGCAGCACTCATACTTCCATCTGTCATAAGCTTGAACCCCGTCATCCTGAGCCAATCATTGCCAAAGCCCGGAAGCAGCCCAATTGCCTTCACAGCCTCGATTTTCTCCCTGACTCCGTCAGGCCCAGTCTTCGTTATTCCGCTTCTGCCAACAAGGAAAGACACACGGATCCAGAGTTCACCTGACTTCAACAGCTCCTCATAAGCCCTAAGCTTATCTCCCTCAATACCAGGATCCAGCACACTCGTGATCCCCCAAGCTAAAAGCTCCTTGAAGGTCTCCTTCAACGCCTCTTTCGTCTCTTCCATCGATGGCTTCGGCTCCTTAGACCTGAGTCTTAGAAGTGTCTGCTCCGCACTTTCCCTCAAGTTTCCCAAAGGCTCACGAGTCACAGGGTCCCTTTCAATGTACGCCGGAGGCTGAGGATCAGGCGTATTCCGAGTTATCCCACCCAGATTCAAAGCATGGCTGTTGTAGATGCTTCCCATATGGCCGCCAGTTCTGCTGATAGCAATCGGATGATCCTTCGAAGCCTTATCCAAGTCATACCTATTAGGAAACCTCTTCTCCCTCAGCTTAGACTCGTTAAAGCCTCCCCCAATAATCCACCGACCCTCAGGCGCGCGCTTGGCCTTCTCCCTCAGCTTCTCAATCAACTCATCCATGGTCCTGGCCCAGTGCAGTTCAACATAGTTCACTCTAGCCGGCGTATGATTGTGACAATCAACAAACCCTGGAAGCACCGTCTTCCCCTGCAAGTCTATAACCTTGGTGCGCCTCCCGATTGTTCTCTTGACATCGTCGCTCGAACCCACACTTAGAATCCTACCGTTCTTCACACTGACCGCTGCACAGATGTCTTCCTTTCCATTAACTGTGACAACCTTGCCATTCAGAAGAACTAAGTCGGCGAAGAGCTCATCACTTAGTCCCAACAATATGCCCACCAATCTTATGTTGTTCTACTTAAACTATATCAGTGAACAAAGCGGGTATACAAGTCAGAAAAAAGGGCAACTCAAAATCGATCGAAAATTCAAATCGGTGACACCATTACAAATGCCTCAAGATCGATCTTAGCATCTGACAATTCTGCCTGAGGACAGGAGCAATCGATCGGTCTTGTTAGACTCTGCACACTTCAAAGCTCCTGTTTCACGTTCTAATCTATGTTAGAGTTCCATAATCGATTTATGTGGTGATTAGATAGATGCAGCTGCGTGAAAACGTTAGACTAGTTATGATCCCCCTCCAGTTTTCCCTTTTCCCGGTTTTCGCGCGCTTTTTCCCCATCGCTGCTGAGCCTGCATCCCGGATGATTCATCAGATCAACGAGGAAAGATAGACAGAAGCCATTAACCTGAGCCTGATTTCCAGTGAACAAGCAAGAGTGGCATGCGAGCTCTCCTATGGAACACTCCTGAAGTGATCCCATCCAGCAGGTCTAATGAGCTTCAGTTTTTCTTCTGTTCTCAACATGATCCTCTTGCTTCTTGTGACCTTTCCAATCTGGATGAGTTCTCCTCCTGCCCTTCGCAGAGCTTCCCTGCAATCTTCTATCTTGTCAGGATTGACTGTGAAGACGAGTTCATATTCCTCACCGGCATAGAGCACCAGGTCCGTAAGATCCAATGAGTTCGACTCCGCAAATCTCTGCACTCCCGGTGCAGAAGGAAGATGTTCAACTATGAAACCTGTTCCACTGCTTCTTGACAGATCATAGAGACTAATGGCCAAACCGTCGCTTGAATCCATACACGCAGTCACAGCCCCACTCTTCGCCAGGGCCAGGCCTTCTCTGACTCTTGCCTGTGGCATGTAGACGGACTGAAGGATCTCCTTCTCTAGGTCTTCACCTGCCTTGGCGCTTTCCAGCAGCATCTTGAACCCTGCACCAGTTTTCCCAAAAAGCCCAGTCGTGGCTAGGAGGTCTCCAGGTCGTGCGCCATCGCGTCTCATGATGCTCCTAGCTTCTCCAATGCCGAAGGCCATTCCGCTTATGATGATTTCTCTCGTCTCATTAGTGTCTCCACCGATCAAGTAGGCTCCATATTCCCGGGCTCCGTCATTCATGCCTCTTGCCATTTCTTCCACTTCGCTCACTTCGAGATCTCTAGGCAGCCCCAAAGAGACGAGGACTGCCAGTGGCTGGACACCTTTGGCGCCTAGGTCGCTGATGTTCATGACAACTGCTTTGCGAGCTGCCTGGTACGGAGTCATTCCCGGAGGGATATCGGTGGTCCAGACGAGCATATCGGCCTTAAGAATCGCGAGGCGTCCATCTCGAAGGTCCACTGCTGACACATCATCCCAGAAGGGTATGGGCATCTCAGGCATTACTTCCAGATGGCTCATGATGAGGTCTATGACTTTTCTTTCACCAAGCCGACTGACATCGGACATGAGGGACACCAGACTTAAGCTTGGTGCAATCCCTTTTAAAACTTCGATCCTTTCGGACCACGGGCAGATGGAAAAATATATGAGCGTCCACTTGATTCTTACAGAGGATAACTCAAGAGGAAATGCAGATGGATAAGATCCTTGAAGACATAAGAGTTCTGGACCTAACACACGTTTGGTTTGGTCCCTGGTGCACGATGATGCTCTCAGAGCTAGGCGCCGAAGTCATCAAAGTTGAGCCACCTTGGGGCGCGTTGGACAGAATACCTGAGAGGGGCCTCATGTACGGCGGTGTAAGCCCCACTTTCCACCATTTGAACCTTAACAAGAAAGACATAGCCGTGGACCTAAAGAACCCGAAGGGAAAGAAGATCTTCCAAGACCTAGTGAAGATGTCAGACGTCGTCGTAGAGAACTTCAGCCCAGGGACGATGAAAAAGCTGGGACTTGACTACGAGGAACTCAGGAAGATCAAACCCGACATCATTTATGCCTCTCTCTCAGGCTTCGGCCAAACCGGACCCTATGCATCCAGACCATCCTACGCTATGATCGCTGAGGCTATGGCAGGTTTCACACGTCAGCAAGGGGACAACATAAACCCTGAAGGTCCACCTATAGGTCTGACAGGTGCTTTCGGCGATCTGGCGCCCGGAACAATGGCTGCTATGAGTATAATCGCCGCCATACGCTTCAGAGACAAGACCGGAAGAGGCCAAATGATCGATGTGGCCCAAACAGATTGCATGGTAGCTTACAACACGAACATAACAACATACTTCGTGTCAGGCAAGAATGAGACTGAAAGAAGAAAAGAGCAAGAAGAACGAAGACAGAGAGAAGGCCCCGGATATGTAAATATCGGAGGTATCATGAAAACAAAAGACGGGTACGTATCAGTAATGGGCGGCAGGGCCAAGGGCATAGACGCTCTCAAACAGAAACTAGGAGTCAAGGAACTAGAGAGGGAACAAATCCTGAAACTCGCTGAGACAATGACGCGAGAAGAGGCCGTCAAATTCTTCACAGAACTCGACATGCCTGTCGCACCCATCTACTACTCAAGCGAGGCAACTAAAGACCCACACATCGTTTCACGCAACATGTTCCTCGAAATGACACACCCGAGGCTCGGAAAATACACCGCTATCAACTTCCCAGTCAAATTCTCAGAGACTCCTGGAAAAGTCGTCTCGCCAGCACCGCTACTGGGACAAAACAACAAAGACGTGCTCATAAACTACCTAGGTTACACCGAGGAACAAATCACTCAACTCGTCAAGGAAGGCGTCATAGCATCCGAGAAGGTCTAAGTTAAGAACCGAAATCCCCGGTCCAGGGGAACCCCTTTTTTAACAACCATATTTCTCTTCTATTTGAACTGCCCCGGTAGCTCAGTGGTCAGAGCGGCAGCCTCGTAAGTTGTTGATCGCGGGTTCAACTCCCGCCCGGGGCTCCACTTCATATCCGTAGTGGCCCCAGTGGGCAGAGGCGCTTCTTCGATCTGATACACGGATCCTGTCATCTGGATAACGAAGCGCATGCATCTCGCGAGCTTGCTTCTCTGCATAAATCGCAGCATCGTTAGTATGTCTCAAAGACGAAAAGACAGCTCATTCGGAACGCTGATGATAGTGGATCGATCGATGCAGGTGGCTTCATTGTCGTCAGTCATGAGCCAGCTGACCGGATTATCAGGCGTCTAGTTGGGGGAAGGTTCTATTCTAGGCACTTCCAGTCCATCAAAATGCCTGTCATATGATACTATTGCACTGACCTTTGCATCTAGGGCAGTGGAGTATTGGATGGCGTCGTCCATATCTAGGTTCAGATTCAATGCCAATTCAGTGGCTCCTACTTCTTCAGACAAGGTTGTATGGCGAATTTGGAGTCCCGTGTAAGCAATAAGACTCAGCAGGAAACTCCGCAGCTCGTTCAGTCCATCCATGACCACGATAATGGAGTGAACCGCAAAGTCTGTGACTATTGCCTTCTCTTCTCCATCTCTGAGCAGTCTTAGGGATCTTTTGCAGTCTTCCTTCTTTTCCCTAGCTAAGAGAACTTCCAGGAAGATGTTTGTGTCAATTAGAAACATCTTTCAGCACTTTGGCGGTCCAGATTTTCTTCACTTCATGCTGAAGCTCAACAGATCCCCTGTCAATATCCGACAGCAACCCGTCTATCGCTTCCACTGGATCTCCTATGATCTCTGACTTCCCAGTGTCGAATTCCAAGACCCAATTTCTAAGCGCCTCTTCAGCAGCTTTGCTTAGCGAGCCCTTTGCATATCCGAATCTTCTCATCGCGAGCTCCCTGAATCTGCGCTCAAGCTCCTGATCAATCTGGATTCTCAGTGACATAGTGCTAAATGTCAATCTGGATGTGTGAGATATACCTGTTTCGCTTTCGAGTTGATGTAAGGCTGCTTCTCCAGTTCAGCGGTTAGAGCGGTAGCCTCATGAGTCGTTGATTGCGTGTTCAAATGCTGCAGCGGCTCTATTCTTATCGATGGATCGAAAAGCCCCCCGGAACTCCTTTTATATTTGGTGAAGCATCCATCCGTTGCCATCAGGATCGTTGAAGTTGGAGAATTTACCCCATGGAGTCTTAGATTGCCGAAAGCTTGATGCCTCTCTTTGAGAGAGTTCTGTAGTCTTTCTCAATGTCTTTTGTCTTGAGTACAAGGCCCAGAACGCAGCTTCCCGGCATCTGCTCAAACGATGTGACCAGACTGATCGATCGAACGGAGGATTTGAGACTTGAGTCCTTGGGTAGGGTTTGTCAGCCCGGAACGGTCTTCTACCACGCATGGTCTGAGAGAATAGACAAAAAGGGAGATTAATGAATCCTGCGTCTCATCTACTAGATATTTCCTTTTCTAACTAGCGCTGATCGACACAAGTCGTGTCATTTCATTTTGGCTTTGAAGTAGGCGTAGAGCGCGTCATAGGTGTGGAACTGCTTCGATATGTTGTCAAAGTCATCCTTAGAGGTGAGTCCGAAGCCGGTTGCAATGGCGTCAAGCGCCGGTGAGAAGGGAGACAGCCCCGGATTGTTCATGTCTGCGCCCCTGACGACAGTGGCCAATTCCAGAACTGCTGGATCACTCACATTGTACTTCTTAACAATAGCATCGAAGCTGCATTCGTTGCCATGGTGGCCAAGCTCCACGCCGGTGTAGTCAAAGGGGATTGCGTTCTCATTCTTCGTCATTTCAAGCACCTTAGGTGGTGGCACAAAGAAGAATTCGGCATTCTTGTCTATGAATCTGCTGATGAGCCATGGGCAGGCAATCCTATCAACATGAGCCTTTTCTCTAGTAACCCATTTCATGTGATATTCCCCCGACTATAGCATTGTAGATGATCTACATATAAAGCGTTTCAGACAGCTGAACGCAGTCGATCTGAAAAAAGGCATGCAACCTCAATCAAGTGGTCTCCTGCAGCTTTGCGAGTCACCTTAGACATGCATTATGAAGATTGCTAAAAGAGCCGCGCCAAGGCCTTCCCCACTGTCAAAGTCAGGCTCTCAAGCAGGGACATCATACTCCATCATGGACCTTGCAGTGGCAAAATGGAGTCACCCAACGAATCTTGCTAGGCGATCGGTCGCATACGGTCAGCCTGCAATGAGGCCATGTATTTCTTATTGACAATCGCGTCCTCTACTGACCTCGGTGTGTTGCTGAAAGCTTTAGATCGTTGTCATGCTGAGGCTGCGCTTGCAATGAATATCGAAGCCCTGAGAGCGCCGAAGGCCTTCACATAGTCGTCAAGCATAAATCTGATGGTTCTACCGTCAACCCTCTCGGCCAGCGGCATGAACTCAACGGCGTCTGCCATCAACGAGTTCGCATATCTTACTAGCACCTCGATGGGAGGCTTGAAAGTGAAAGGCTTGACCTCTCCTCGCTTTTTCAAGGCTTGGGCTACACCTTGTTTGATCAGTTCTCGGGCTTTCTTCGGGTGAAGACACTTGGCCCCAGTCCTGGAGAGCGCTTCCTTAACAACGACCGTGGTTACTTTGGGAATCACAGATTCAGCTTCCTTTGTTACTGCAAGGTCACCTGAGACGAAGACTAGTGGCACTCCGTAGTAGCCGGCTATGGCCGCGTTAATCGCAGTCTCACCTACCTCTAGGCCATTTATAGTTACAGAGTCTATGGTGCCTCCGGAGATCGTATGGTCAAGTATCGCATGCTTCGTTCCCTTCTTAGCATGGTAACCAACGAACACAGCTGCATCGAATCCTGGACCAATAGCCGACATCTGAGTCAGAGGCTTCGGTGCACCTCGCGCCAGGACTGCCACCTCGTGAAGGTCTTCAGGCCTCAGGTTTCTCATGCCGCCGTGGCCATCTGAGACAACTATCTCTGCTCCGCCAAGGCTGAGAATACCCTCAATAGCAGCGTTCACATCCCCTGCCATTAGCGCACGCCCACGCTCATACTCGCCTCCTTCTCCGCCGGTCTGGCTGCCATGAACAATGCCTGAGATACCTTCCATGTCAACTGAGATGAAGACTTTTAGACCTCTTTCCCTCGACATACCTATTCAAGAGCGTAACCAGTCGAGAACCCCTATAAGACTTGTCTCACAGGTTAGTCAGAGCCGTGAAGAAGGTCAGCTCAACCATGTGCAAACCAATCTCCAATCTCTGAAATAGATCGATCCTGAGTGATCCCGCGGAGATTAAGAGCTTTGCTGCAGGTAGTCAAGCAATGCTTTTTCCCAATCGAGTGACAGGTAGGCGCTCTTCCATTCAGCAAGATGCAGAAAGTGCCGTATGAGTGGACACTCTTTTGTTTGGCAATTGCAAAAGCGAACTCAGCGCGAAAGCAATGTATTCTATAGGAGACTTTATGATTTCAACCTGTGTGTTTGTGTCTAGTATGACATCCTCAGGTTCGTTCGACGGAGCTGCTCGGTTATACGATGAGATCCGTCCTAGCTACCCTGAAGAACTTGTAGGGGAAATAGTACGCGTATCAGGGATAAACAGCAAGGGGCGGATCTTGGAGATCGGATGCGGAACAGGTCAAGCGACCCTCCTCTTCGCCTCAAGCGGCTACAGGATGCTGTGCCTTGACATTGGGGAGAGCCTCATTGCCTTTGCCAAGGAGAAATGCCGGGAATATCCAGATGTCGAGTTCCTCAGAGTTTCCTTTGAGGATTGGGAACCTGAGGTTGACTCGTTCGATCTAGTTATCTCGGCAACTGCATTTCACTGGGTAAAGCCTGAGATAGGATACCCCAAAGCAGCACAAGTGGTTAGGCGAGATGGGCACATTGCCCTCTTCTGGAACCTTCACCCAACCCCATACACCGGGTTCTTTGAAGATGTCCAAGACATATATCAGAGAGTCGTGCCCGAGTGGAGCGACCCTAGAGAAAAGCCCACCACAGAACAGTGGATTCAAAACATGCAGCAGCAGATCGAGAGGACAGGCTTGTTCAGTCAGGTCAGCTTGAAGCTCTATCGTTGGACAAGAACCTTCAACAGTGACGACTATGTTAAGCTTCTCAATACGTTCTCGGACCATAGGAGCCTCGATGAAAAGAGAAGGAAAAAGCTGTTCAGAGAGATTAGGAAGCTGATCAATAGCGAATATGGGGGGTCGATCGAAAGGCCCTACCTCTCAGCCCTGTTCTATGCGAGAAAACTCTGAACTAGACCGGGATCATTAGGACACATCACTGCCCTGCAAGTTGATCATCTTTATCGAGTACTTCTATTCGGAGGACCGATTGATCACAGTGCAGATATTAGTTCCTTCTCTTCCCTGTTTTGAATGATTCGCCAGCTGACGCTTTAGGAATAGCTTTCATCTGTGCCATTCTTCCCTGCAGGGCATACTGTTAAATTGGATGTGCAATAGACAAACCTATGGCATAGCCTTGCGTTTGCAACGTCTGGAATTCACGCTTACAACTGAATGCAACTCACTATGCACGTACTGCCAAGCTGACTCCTCACCCTTTAACAACGAGGTCATGGATGTGGAAGATCTGCACAACTATCTTGCCGAAGCATCCGCTGTCACTGATTTGAAGTCCTTTATGGTCTTCGGCGGAGAGCCAATGCTCTATCCAAGCAGAGCTATCACAGCATTCGACAAGGCAAGGGAGCTAAAGGTCCCGGAAATATCAATGCTGACAAACGGCACTTGGGGAAGAAATGAAGAAGAAGCGGATCGATTGGCCGAGAGACTCAGGAGATCGGGTCTGAACGAATTGGGAATATGCGTCGACGCCTTTCATCAGCAATTCATACCTCTGGAGCATCCACGAAACGCTGCCGTCGCCTCGGTTCGTGCAGGTATCGAACAGGTTTCATGGAACGTTGGTGTCATCGAATCAATGAGCGCTAGGAACAAGTATGACAAGAAGACTGCTGAGATACTGACAAAACTAGAGCCATTGGGAATTGAGGCGCATGTACACCGGGTCATACCAGTCGGACGGGCGCTAATGACTCTGAGAAGATACTTT
>Ga0315296_10001035_pt1 | contig 24450 bp, 25 predicted proteins | sample YL17G14_18_MG_FD_203921 | JGI IMG/M metagenome (GOLD analysis project Ga0315296, IMG submission 203921) | Sediment microbial communities from Yellowstone Lake, YNP, Wyoming, USA - YL17G14_18 | ecosystem: Environmental > Aquatic > Freshwater > Lake > Sediment | place: USA: Wyoming | collected... | reverse complement strand
CGTACGGGCCGAGGTATTTGTGCACGGCGCTTTGTGCTTCGGTTACAGTGGTTTATGCTTATTTTCCAGTTTTGTGGGCGACCGCAGCGGCAATCGTGGCTCCTGCGCTCAACTGTGCCGTCAGAAGTATAACGGAACGTACCCGCTGAGCACCAGAGAGCTATGCCTTGTCAGGAGAATTCCGGAGCTTATCCAGGCGGGCATAACTGGATTCAAGATAGAGGGCAGAATGCGCTCTCCACTATATGTAGCGGTTGCCACCAGACTATATCGCAAAGCCATCGATTCATTCTTGGCCGGTGAATTTGCGGTGCCTCAGAAGGAAATGGCGGAAATTGAGGTCGTTTTCAATCGGGAATTTACTGAGGGACTGATGTTCGGCGAGAAGAATCTAGTTTCGCCGGAAAAGCCAATGAACCGCGGGTCTCTACTGGGAGTCATTGAAGGTGGCGAAATCACGTTACCGCGTCCCGTAGCTGCCGGCGATGGCGTCGGTATTTGGGGCGAGAACGGCGTAAGCGGCGCCATTGTTAGCGAGATAACGCGGGACGGTAAGAAGGCGAGTTCGGCCGCGGCCGGTCAGAGAGTCAATCTTGGCCTTCCGGCCCGCGATGGCTCCCGAATCTACCTAACCTCTTCTACCCGTATCAGTGTTAAGCCTGACTTCACTATTACGAGGCCGCCGATGGCGCCGCCCCAAAGAAAGAGAATCAAGGCTATTCTGCCGGAAATTGCTCCCCAGAAAGCCCGCGCTTCTAAGCTGCTGGTTAAGGCATATTCGCTGGCGGAGGCAAGAGAATCTCTGCAAGCCGGCGCCGACACCGCCTTCTACAATATCTTCTCCCCTGACTTTCCCGAGGCAGAATCACAAGAGCGCTCGTCCGTTGGCGCCTATCTGCCGCGGATAATGAATGATGAAGAGCTATCCCATGCCCTGACCCTGTTAAGCAAGAAGAAACCCGGTGCCATTTTGACCGGGAACCTCGGGTTCTTGACGCAGCGGGCAGAGTTTGATGCCCCTGTGTATCTCGACTATACAGCAAACTGCTTCAATGACATCGATTTGCTCTTTTTCCGGAGATATAAAGTAATACCCGTACTCTCGCCTGAGCTTTCTCTAAAGGAAATGACGGAACTTCAGAACAAAGATGTGGTCATTTTATGCCACGGTGATATAGTACTGGTGAACACTTTAATTGCGAGCGATGATAGGAAATTAGCTGACCAAAAAGGATTTGCTTTCCCGGTGAGAAAAGAAGGCCGCTACTGGCAGATTCTAAACAGCCGTCCCTTTGGTCTGTTCAATGACATCCGGAAATTATCTGCCGCCGGATTCGGCCAATTTTTCATCGATAAGCCTAACAAGGGCGCTTATTTCACGGAGCTATACCGGAATATCCTCAAACAAGATATCAACGATAGAAGGATAAGGAAAGGTTATACCTCCGGCCACCTTTACCGGCCGGTCAGATAGAGCATAAGCATTGAACTCGTCCCAGATTGCGCATAACATCTTATTGTCAGGTCACAAAAAGCCAAAAAGTGCATTGCCGCCGCTGGCAAAGCAATACAGATATCCAACGCAGTCTAGGGAACGTAGGGCTTCACTTCAGCCTCAGTCAAGGGTGAAAGAGCATCTTTCCACCATCGGTCTGGATCGCGGCGTATTTCGTAGACCACCTTCCCCTTATCGGGGCAGGAATACGTGATAACGTTCGCAGAAGCCATACCGTTGACCAGACCGTAAAGGCGGGCAACCTGCTGACTCAGGACAGGCAAACAAATTTTGCCCTCGAGACAACCATTGTTAATAACTACACGGTCGCCGACCCTGTGAACTGGGCACAGAGGTGGAAGCTCTCCACGGATTTGCTTGACTTCCATTGTGACTGGGTACCTGGGCATGGGCCACCTCCTGACAGATTGATACAAGAATTATACAGGCCTCCGTGACCCGATACAACGACAACCTCCGATTCCTGTAGACTCTGTGCAGTATTAGTAAAGTACCCCACAGCAAGCTGTGGGGCATTACGGGAAAGGGAGCCGCCCTGCCCCAGGTCACGGACGGGGCCGCTTTCCTCCCCCCAGCAAGCTGGGGGGTATCCAGCGGAGATTTTTATGAACAAGACTTCATTCGGCGCTTGACTACAGTCCGCCAAATGAATTCGAGGAGGCATTGCTTAATCAGGAGAAAAATGAGATACCCCGCCAGACTCTCCTAGCCCTATCTGTCCAATCATAAGGGTGCAGTCCGGTGGTAAGTGAAAATGGTGAACGTGCTCTCGATTTTCGGTACCTTAGCGTGTTACTTTGTGGTCGGTGCTTACCTTTCATCAGCCGATTCCCCTGGTTTTGAGTCATGAGATTTCGCCACCTTATCATCCTTGTCATCATAATCACCCTGCTGTGCTTTTCGGAACTCGCGTATTGCCTTGCTAATTGCTCCCCCAACCTGAGGTAGTTTCCCTACCCCGAAGACAATAAGGACAATCAGCAGGATAAGGGCAATCTCCATTGGGCCCATTCTAAATGGCATTTTCACACCTCCTGTGTCTTAACTAATCCCTTGTTTGCCGAGTGATGCAGTCGCCTCCACATTGTTACAACTGGCGATGTGACAAAACTGCGGAGATAGCTCGCCAGCCAGCCGCAAACCAGCAAAGCAATGTCCTGCTTGTCACTCGCCATATTGGCAAACTGAACGGTGGAAGAGAATAAAGAAGTGAAGGCAGTCATCTATGCTAGGGTGAGTAGCGAGGAGCAGGCAAAAGGCTACTCCATTGATGCCCAGTTGAGAGCCTGCCGCAATTTTGCTCAAGAGAAAGGCTGGACCATAGTCGGTGAGTATGTCGACGAAGGGAAGTCGGCAAGGTCAGAGGACATAAATAAGAGACCGCAGTTCCGAGAGATGCTGAAGGCGGCTAGTGGTCGGCAGTTTGACGTTCTTGTTGTGCATAAGTTGGATCGATTCTCCAGGAACCTTATGGTAACGTTGAGATCATTTGATGAGCTGTCAAAGAATAGCGTCACCTTCATCTCTCTTTCAGAGCAGATAGACTACACGACCCCGATTGGCCGAGTATTCCTGGCCATGTCAGGTGCGTTTGCTCAATTCTACTCTGATAATCTCAGCCAGGAGACCAAGAAAGGATGGCATGAGAGAAGAGAGCAAGGATTTTACTGTGGAACGTTGCCTTTTGGTGCCATAAAGGGTAAGGACGGTATTCCTGTGGCAGATATTCAGGAAAGGGAAATAGCTGGTGACGGACCCGAGGTAACCGTACGCAACCATGAAGGGCTGAAGATAGCATTCAAGCTTGCCTATGAGGGCAAATCAGATAGGGAAGTGGCAGTTGCCATGAATACAGCGGGTTACCGGACGACTGGGACCCACGGGGCGCGACCATTCTCCAAGGATACGGTCAAGGATATGCTCGTAAATAGGTTCTATATCGGTTATATCCAAAATGGAGCTGGTGGATGGTTGAAGGCAAGACATGATGCTCTGGTTGAACCTCGAATATTTGAGGCGGTGCAAGAGATGCGTTCGACAAGGCGGCTATCACGGGAAACAATAAATACATCAGCACGAACGTACTGCCTCTCCTACATCGCCCGATGTGCCCGATGTGGAGGTAATATTCGCATGCAGACGAACTCGCGAGGCAGGGCAAGAGTATACTGCGCTTCGAGAGCAGCTGGTCTAGGCTGCGATTTCAGTGGTACATTTTTAGATGTATACGAAAAGCAAATTGAATGGTATCTCGATAATTTCGTAATTCCGGACGACTACCAAAGGAAGATACTTGAGGCCCACAGTAAGCTACGTAAAGCCTATGATGATGTTGAGAACCGACGCAAGCACATAGAGTCGAGTCTGAGACGGTTAAAAGAACAATATCGTTGGGGTCATATGTCACGTGATGAGTATCTCAAAGAGTATAGGGAGGCGGAACTTCAACTCCGGCAACTCTCGCCTTATGAAAGCCGAGAGGATGAGCTTGGTCGCTTAGCCGGTTTCTTGGCCAATGTTGCGGATGCATGGCGCACGGCGAGTCAGGAACAAAGGAGTAAGCTGGCTAGAGTGCTCTTCGATGAAGTGAAACTTGATAGTGGGGGAAAAGTGGTTGCCGTAAAGCCAAGGCCTGAACTGGAACCTTTCTTCAGGATATCATACGAGTATCACGCAAGAGATATTGGATACGACCCCGGGGGGATTTGAACCCCCGATCTCCACCGTGACAGGGTGGCATGTTAGACCGCTACACCACGGGGCCGTTTGACAGGCAGGAAGCTCGCCCTGCCAAATAGAGTCTAGCAAAGGCGGTAGGTGGTGTCAAGGTGCTGTCCCTCAAGCCTGCCCAGACTCGCCAATTTGTCTAAGATTGACGGTTATGTTATAATGAGCCGTAAAATTTGTCTGAGGAACAATATGACGACCGAGAAAACTGCGACCACTACTGAAGCGCCCAAAATCGAAGATAGACAGCTGCACGAGTACGAGCTAATCTACATTCTCAGCCCCCAGCTTGAGGCGGAAGCCCTCGATGCGGCCATCGCCAAAATCAACCAGTTTATCACCAGCAAAGGTGGCGTCATCGCCAGCGAGGACCGCTGGGGTAAGCGCAAGCTGGCTTATGCCATCAACCACTTCCAGGAAGGCACCTACGTGCTGACCAAGTTCAAGATGAAACCCGCCTTCAGCAAGGAGCTGGAGTCCAACCTGCGGATTGCGGAAGAGGTCTTACGGCACCTCCTGGTTAAAGTAGGAGGCTAGCCTGCCCGGCTTGTTGCCACTGGCGGGGTAAAGGAGGCAGCGAAATGCCAAGCCTTAACAAACTAATCATCATCGGGAATGTGGGCGGAGAGCCGGAAATGCGGTTCACCCCCAACGGCAAGCCGGTGACCTCGTTCCGGGTGGCCACCAACTGGGTATCGACCACCCCGGAGGGGGAACGGAAACAGGAGACGGAATGGTTCAATATCGTCGCCTGGAACAAGCTTGCCGAGCAGTGCAACCAGTTCCTGGCAAAAGGCAAGCTGGTCTACGTGGAGGGTAGAATCCACACCCGCAGCTGGGAAGACCAGGAGGGACAGCCGCGTTCAAGGAGTGAAGTCATCGCCAACAAAGTGGTATTCCTGGATAGACGAGGCCTGGTGGCGCCGGGTGAGGGGAAGAGTGAAGAAGGCGCGGCCGGGGACCTCGAGCCGGACGATATACCATTCAGTTAATTGGAAAGGGTACGCATGCCAGAAACAACTAGACCGGACATTAAAGGTAAAAAATGGGTTAAGCCCAGGTACGCGCCCAGGCGCAAGGTCTGCGTCTTCTGTAAGGACAAAGTCAAGGTCATCGACTACAAAGACGCCGAGAAGCTGAAGAGCTTTGTTTCCGACCGCAGCAAGATTGAGCCGCGACGGAGGACAGGCACCTGTGCCCGACACCAGCGCCTGCTGGCAACGGCAATCAAGCGAGCGCGCCATCTCGCGCTGTTGCCCTTCGTGCCGGTATTAGGCCGCGGGGGAGAACCTAGGCCGCGTGGCTTTGAGGGGCGCCCGCGCTTTGCGGAAAGACAGCCGCAGATGGCTATGCCACCGGCCCAGCCCGCGCCAGCTCAGCCCGCGCCGGCAGCCGAAGTGGCCCAGACCGAGCCGCCAGCACCGGCCACGGCGAGCTAGTCCTTGCCTGATTCCCGTTACTTGATAGCACAAAATAGGATATTGTTTTGACCAGGAAATAAAATGCCAAAAAGGACTTACCAGCCGAAGCGAATACCCAGGAAGCGCGAACACGGCTTTCTGAAGAGAATGAGCACCAGGGGCGGTCGCGACGTTCTCAAGGCGAGGCGGCTCAAGGGCCGCAAACGCCTGACCGTGGTCTAGCCCAAAGTTGTCCCGGGAGGGGTAAGGTGAAGGGAGAACAGCATCTTACCAAAGCCGCCCAGTTTGCCCGGGTCTTCAGCAAAGGCGGCTCACTGGTAAACCACCTGGTGGTGCTGAAGACTCTGCCCAACGGACTTGCCTTATCCCGATACGGCTTGACCGTGGGGCGGCGTTTAGGTGGTGCGGTGGTCAGAAACCGGGTGAAGCGACTATTACGGGAGATTATGAGGCAAACGCACCTGCGACCGGGCCGGGACATCGTGTTAATCGCCCGCCCTCCGGCCGCCGGTGCCAGTTATGCCACGCTTGAGAAGGCGGTCAATGACGTGCTCGGCCGCGCTCAGCTATTGATGGACAGATATGAAGAGGCTTGTCTTAGCGCTAATTAGCTTTTACCGGTCGGCTGTGTCGCCCTACAGCCGCAAATCGTGCCGCTTTCTCCCCACCTGTTCCGAATACACCTATGAAGCCATCGATAAGTTCGGTCTGGGCAAGGGCGTGTGGCTGGGAATCAAAAGGTTCACCCATTGCCATCCCTTCCACGCCGGCGGCTATGACCCCGTACCCTGATTTTGAAAGAGTAGGAGACTATATTTGAACCTGACCCGCAAATCCCGCCTCCTGGTGATAGCCCTCGCCCTTGTTATCATCATCGCTTTAGTCTTATCCAGCTGCACCGGCACCCAGACGGTGCCGCGGGGCTGGGCGGGACCAGCGCCTGGCGATGGCAATCTGTTTGTGGCTTCAATGGGCGGAAAGCTGGTGGCGCTGAATGCCGTCACCCGCGAGCGGCTTTACCAAGATGTTCCCTTTACCACCCGGCAGGCGGGCGGCGGCTTGAGCTGCGGTCCTACTACCGTCGCCGTGGCCATCTACGGCACTCCGGTGGTCACTTCCGAGCTGGTCTACATCTCCGGCTACAACGGCAAGCTGTACGCCAACAACGTCAAGACCGGCGCTTCGCGCTGGGTCTACCCGCGTGAGGGCGAGATGAAACCCATCGTCGGCGGGGCGACGGTGGCGCTGGGCAAGGTCTTCTTCGGCAGCGCCGATGGCAAGCTGCACGCCCTCGATGCCGCCACCGGCGACTTCCAGTGGGAATTCAAGACCGGCGATAAAATCTGGTCGACGCCGAACGTGGCTGGCGACACCGTCTATCTCGGTTCCTTCGATAAGAAACTATATGCAATCAATGCCGACACGGGCGCCAAGAAATGGGACTTCACCACTCTGGGCGCTATCGCCGCTAGCGCGCTGGTTACTGACGGCACGGTCTATATCGGGTCGTTCGACCGCTACCTTTACGCCCTGAATGCCGGCGATGGCAGCCTGAAGTGGCAGTTTATGGCCAGCAACTGGTTCTGGGCAAAGCCGCTGGCGGACAAAGGTATTGTCTACGCGCCTTCCCTGGACGGCAAAGTCTATGCATTCAAAGCCGGCAGTGGCGAGAAGGTTACTGAGTTCGACCTGGGCAGTCCGATTAGCTCGTCGCCGGTGCTGGTGGGCGGGGTGGTGATTGCCGCCACCGAGAAAGGTGAGCTCTATTCCCTGGACGCCGGCGCCAACCAGAAGAGGCTCATCGTCCAGCTCAATGAGAACATTAACTCGCCGCTTGCCGTCAGCGCTGACGGCATCATCTACGTCCATTCCGTCAAAGATAATCTCTTTGCCGTAGAAGCCCGCTCCGGGGCGATTTTGTGGAATTTGCCATTAAAGAGTTAGCGAGGTAAGTTTCTTTGAACTTTGGTGATATCTGGAATCTAGCCATCCTCTCACCGATGATAAATGTCCTCATCGTGATGTCCAAGTATTTGCTTAACAACTTCGGACTGGCCATCATTGCCCTGACCATCGTTATCCGGCTGGCGACCCTGCCGCTGAACGTCAAGCAGGCCAGCGCCACCAAAGCGATGCAAGAGCTCCAGCCCAAGCTGGCGGAGCTCCAGAAAAAATACGGCCGCGCCGACCGCGCCAAGCTGGCACAGGAACAGATGAAGCTCTACAAGGGATCGGGCGTCAACCCGGCCGGCTGTATGGTGCCGATGTTGATTCAGATGCCCATCTGGATTGCCCTGTTCCAATCGATTGTCCGCGTTCTGGCCGTTGTCCCCGAGGACTTCCTGAGCCTGTCCAAGCACCTCTACTCCTCCTGGTCGATGGTCTTCTCGGCGGTACCCCTGGGCAGCAGTTTCTTGTGGCTCGACCTGGCGGTGCCAGACCGGTTCCTGGTACTGCCTCTCCTGGTCGGCGGGACGATGTGGGTCCAGCAAAAGATGGTCACTCCCGCCACTGTCGACCCCCGCCAGCAGGCACAGAGCCAGATGATGCTCTGGATGATGCCCTTGATGTTCGCCTTCCTCACCCTGCAGTTTCCCAGCGGCCTGGCGCTCTACTGGGTGGTCTCCAATGTCATTAGCGTGGTTATCCAGTACTACGTGAGCGGATGGGGCGGCCTGAAATCGACGCCCAAGACCAGCAGTAAGAAGCACTTCCATCTGGCGTCGAGGGCTGAGGAAAAACCGGCGGAAGGCGGGGAAGCTGAGCCGGAATCAACCGCGGCGACGCCTGCCCCGCAGATTGAACTGCCTAAGAAGCGCGGACTTCTGGATTTCCAACCGTGGCGCGACCGGGGGCAAAAGAAGAAGAAGTAGACTGAGGTTTTGGAATGGAAACTGAGAAGAAGAAGGAAACCGAGATAGCCAGGAGTGCCCTGGAGAGACTGCTGGACTTGATGGAGATAAAGGCGGACGTCGTGCCGGTGGAAGAAGCGCCGCCAGATGAATCCCCGGATGAAGAAGCGCCGCTGGGGAATGCGGCGGACACGACCAGCGTCATCTCGTTTGACGTCCAGGGGGACGACCTTGGTATCCTCATCGGGCGGCGGGGACAGACGCTGGCTTCACTGCAGTATATCGTCCGGCTCATCGTCGGGCACCAGGCACAAGTCTGGTTGCCCATAGTCATCGATATCGAAGGCTACAAGAAACGCCGCAACGAGTCCTTGCAGGCGCTGGCCTGGCGGGCGGCAGAACAGGTCAAGGCACAGCGAATGCCCTTCGCCCTCGAGCCGATGCCGGCTTCCGATAGACGAATCGTCCACCTGACGCTGGCCGACCACCCCGATGTGACCACTCAAAGCAGCGGGGAGGGTGAGTCGCGGCGGGTGGTGATTATCCCTAAGGAGCAGTTCCGCTAACCGCGATTACTTCTTGGCCGCTTTCGCTTTGGGCTTCTTCACTTTCATTGGCTTGCTGCAGCAAATGATGTCGCATACCTCGGCGCAGCCGCAGACCTCATCCACTGTGACCACCAGCCCGCAGACTTCGCAGTTGTAGGCATCACCTTTGTCCGTCTTCTTCGCCGCGGCTCTCTTTGTCGCCGGGGCTTTCTTCGTCACCGTGGCTTTCTTTGTCGCCGTGGCTTTCTTCGTGGTGGCCGCTTTCTTTACTGCCATATTCTCCACCTCCTACTATTCAGGATAGCACGCCGTTGCGAACTGTCAATAGCGCCACGACAACCCCTGCCATTGCGAGTCCCGATTCCATCGGCACCACAATATATGAAAAAGGAGTTGACCCACACAAAGGACCTCACCCCCTATTGTCCCCCTCTCCTTTTAAGGAGAGGGGGAAGACAAGAAAGAGGGGCGCCAGCCCCTCTTAAATTCCCTTGCCAACAACAGAAAGGTTGTAGCGTTTCCCCGGCTCTAAAGCCTGTATTCGGAGCCTATCTCCAGCTTTCAGTTCTGGGTGTTTCGCATACCATTTACCAAACCCTCCCCTGATGTGTCCTCCTGCGTGAGGGTCACCTATAGGCGTCCCGTTTGGAGCACCAGTGACATGAGCTGTCAATACTCCAACATCCGTTGTCAACTCAAAACTTACTTTGTACCTTGGGAAGAAGTGCCTTTTATCTTTCGGTAGAGGAATGTAAACATATTTCCGAGAACTAGGATTCAGCTTGATTTCTATCGCATTCTTATTCTGCGCAAATTTCTTTAGGGTATCCTCTACAATTTTGTCAACAAGAGCCTTTGCATCCATATCTAGGCCTAGAACTCTTCTCAGTGTGGCATTAGGTGGCTCGAAGACCAAACCCAAGGCTACTGCTCGTTTCTTAAGCTCGTCCATTACTTGGTCGTCAATGCGTATTACTGGTGTCATCTTTCCCTCCTTCTAAAGAATTCAGCATTGTTTTGTAATATTGTAACATTTGAAAACCATTTTGTCAAGTCCCTTTTTGCTAATAGTAATTAAAGAGATTTTAGAGAGGGGGATAGCGTCCGTTTGACTTCACCTTCCGTCTGTGCTAACCTTTTACCCGTAAAGGCGTTGACGGAGACGAGTACGGGAAAGCGAGCGCCCAGCGAGTCTGGTGAGGTGGAAGCAGACGTGACCGGCTCCCGGAAAATCCCTCCTGAGCCGCCAGCCGAAAGTCCCGATGTCCCGATTAGCATACGGGACTCCGATGAAATCGGAGCCATCGGGGTGAGTAGACTTGGTCCGGTAGCGTCAGCCGTTATCTCAGACGATAGCAGATTACGAGCGCCCTGATTCTAATCGGGGAAAGAGGGTGGTACCACGGGCAAGTTATCCCGTCCCTTTGATGAGGGCGGGATTTTTGTTTAGAAGAGGTAAATATGTTCCGTCCGGTCAGTGAAAAATTCAACCTGCCGCAGATTGAAGAGAAAATCCTGAAGTGGTGGCAGGACAACAAGACCTTCGAGCAGAGCGTGGAACGCCGCAAAGAGCGGCCGCGCTTTACCTTCTATGAAGGTCCCCCCACCGCCAACGGCAAACCGGGCATTCACCACGTCCTGTCGCGTATCTTCAAAGACATCATCCCCCGCTACAAGGCGATGAAGGGCTACTACACCCCCCGCATCGGCGGGTGGGACACCCACGGCCTGCCCGTCGAGCTGGAGATTGAAAAACTACTTGGCTTCACCAGCAAACAGCAAATCGAAGACTACGGCGTCGAACGCTTTAACGCTAAGTGCCGCGAGAGCGTCTTCACCTACCTCAAGGAGTGGGACGCCCTGACCGAGCGCATCGGCTTCTGGGTCGACCTGCCGAATGCCTACGTCACGATGCGCAGCCCATACATCGAGACGGTGTGGTGGGCAATCAAGCAGATGTGGGACAAGGGGCTGGTCTACCAGGGCTATAAGACGGCGGCCCACTGCCCCCGCTGCGGCACCTCGCTCAGCTCCCACGAGGTCGCCCTGGGCTACGAGGACAACGTCGAAGACCCGTCCGTTTACATCAAGTTCAAAGTCGCCAAAGCGCTCTATGCCAAGCGCGGCTTCCTGACTAAAGTCCGCAAGCTATATGGCGACAGAGCCGCGGACTTCGCCAAACGCCTGCTCGATTTGACGGGCGAAAAACCGGTCTACCTCCTCGCCTGGACAACCACCCCCTGGACCCTCCCCGGCAACACCGCCCTGGCCGTATCCGCGGACGCGGAGTACTCGATTGTGGAGCACGAAGACGGCTACCTCATTCTGGCGTCGGCGCGGCTGGGGGCAGTCGGTCTGGACAAGGCTAATATCCTTGCCACGGTCAAGGGCGCTGACCTGGTCGACCTGCGCTACGAGCCGCTCTACAACCCCAACGACTACGGCGTCAAGGTCGTGATTATGGATGGCGATAAGGCCGGTGAGCCAACCTCCAACGCCAAATGGCGGCAGACGGGCAACTTCAACTACCCCGTCATCGCCACGGACTTCGTCTCGCTGGAGGACGGCACGGGCATCGTCCACGTGGCACCGGCCTTCGGCGAGGTGGACTTCGAGGCGGGCAAGCGGCTCGGACTCGATTTCGTCCAGCCGGTCGACCTGCAGGGCAAAGTAACCGGCAAGTACCCCTTCGCCGGCAAGTTTGTCAAAAACGCCGACCCTCTGGTCATCACCGACCTGAAGAAGAAGAGCTTGCTCTACAAGGCGGAGACCATCCGTCACACCTATCCGTTCTGCTGGCGGTGCTCCACTCCCCTGCTCTACTACGTCAAGAAAAGCTGGTACATCAAGACCACGGCCGTCAAAGACCGCCTCATCGCCGGGAACGACCAGATTAACTGGTACCCGGAGCATATCAAGCACGGTCGGTTCGGCGACTGGCTGGAAAACAACGTCGACTGGGCATTCTCCCGCGAGCGGTACTGGGGCACGCCCATCCCCATCTGGTCCTGCGAATCGTGCGGCACTTTCGAGTGCATCGGCGGCGTCGACGAGCTTGCTGCCAAACCGGACATCGAGCCGGCGGTAGTCAAGGAAGGCATTGGCAAGCTCGACCTGCACCGCCCGTTTGTCGATAGCATCACCTATACCTGCGCCAAATGCGGCGGCAAGATGAAACGCCTGCCGGAGGTCATCGATTGCTGGTTTGACTCCGGGGCGATGCCCATCGCCCAGAACCACTACCCCTTCGAGAACGCCACGATGTTCGAGAATGGGCGCTTCCCCGCCGACTACATCTCGGAAGCGGTCGACCAGACCCGCGGCTGGTTCTACAGCCTGCACGCCATCTCCACCCTGCTCTTCGACCGGCCATGCTACCAGAACTGCATCTGCCTGGGGCTTATTCTGGATGCCAAGGGCGAGAAGATGAGCAAGGCAAAGGGCAATGTGGTTGACCCGTGGAAGATTATCAACAAGCACGGCGCTGATGCCCTGCGCTGGTACTTCTTTACCGCCTCGGCGCCGGGGAATGTGCGCCGCTTCGACGAGGAGCAGATTACCGAGGCCACGCGCCGCTTCCTGCTGACCCTGTGGAATGTCTACTCCTTCTTCGTCAACTACGCCAATATCGATAAGTTCGTCCCGGTCAAAGAGAAAGTGTCCGATTACGCCGAGCTTGACCGCTGGGTCCTCGCCGAGCTGAACCAGCTGGTCGCTGGCGTGGATAGCGACCTGGAGCACTACGCCCCGACCGACGCCGGCCGGAAGATTGAAGGCTTCGTCGATGACCTGTCTAACTGGTACGTCCGCCGGAGCCGCCGCCGCTTCTGGAAGAGCGAAAACGACGTCGACAAGCTCTCCGCCTATACCACCCTCTACCAGTGCCTGGTGACGCTGTCCAAGCTCATCGCGCCGTTTATGCCCTTCCTGGCGGAAGAACTCTATCAGAGCCTCGTTGTGTCCGTTTTCCCGAACGAGCTGGAGAGCGTCCACCTGAGCGACTTCCCGGTCGCCGACCCGGCCCTCATTGATAAGAAGCTGATGGAAGATGTCAGACTGGCGATGCGTGTCTCCAGCATGGGCCGCGCGGCGCGCAGTCAGGCGGGCATCAAGGTGCGCCAGCCTCTAATCAAACTGCTGGTCAAAGTGAACACGAAAGAGCAGAAGGAAGCCCTCAGCCGTCTCGCCCCGCAGGTGCTGGAAGAGGTCAACGTCAAAGCACTGGAAATGGTCAGCGAGCTACCGTTCAAAGAGGAGTGGTCTACCGTCTCCGAGTGTGACTTATCCGTGATGCTGGTGACGGACATCCCCGATGAGCTTGCCGCAGAGGGTATGGCCCGGGAAATCGTGCGGCGGCTGCAGACGATGCGCCGCGCCGCCGGCTTTGAAATCGCCGACCACATCACCACCTGCTTCCAGGGCGACGACTACCTGCGCAAGGTGATGGCAGACTTCGCCGATTACATCAAACAGGAGACGCTGTCCGAGCAACTGGTTGAGGGAGGGGCGCCGGAAGGCGCTCACACCGAGAGCTACAAGCTCGATGGCCACGAAGTGACGCTGGCGGTGAAGCGGCTTACCTAGACGGCGGCGGGTTTTCCACCAGAACTGCCTGACTGGTGGCCTGCGCCTTGCCGCGCCAGTAGGTTATCTCCACCGGCTTTCCGATTGTGGTGGCGTGTATGGCGCGCACCACATCGTCGGCGCTGGCGACCTCTTTGCCGTTGAAAGTGACGATAACGTCGCCCACCTTGAGGCCCGCTTTAGCCGCCGGACTGCCCGGAGCAATCTCGGTCACCAGGGCGCCCTTGTCCACACCCAGTCGATATCTCAGCACGGCAAACTGGTCGACGGTGTAGAGCGAGACACCCAGCCAGGGCCGCGTGACGTAGCCGTTCTTGACCAGAGCTTCAATGATGGGCAGAGCGGTCTCGGTGCTGATGGCATAACCCATTCCTTCAACCCCGGAAGCAGCCACCTTGGCGCTGGTAATGCCGATGACCTCGCCCGCCAGGTTCACCAGGGGACCACCGGAGTTGCCCGGGTTGATGGCGGCGCTGGTCTCGATGAGGTCATAGAGAGTCTGTCCCGTATCGACAGGCAGTGACGCCTTGACGCGGCTGACGATGCCCTCCGTGGCCCGAATGCCCTGCCCCAGGGCGTTGCCGATGGCGACCACCCAGTCGCCCACTCTCATTTTGGCCGAATCACCCACTTTCAATGCCGGAAGGTTCTGGGCATTGATTTTAAGGATAGCCAGGTCATTGAGGCTGTCCGTGAAAACGGTGTTGGGGTCAACATCAAAGGCGCGCCCGTCATCGAGTGTCACCGTAATGCTGGTGGCGTCTTCCACAACGTGGTTGTTAGTCACGATGATGCCAGCCTTATCGATTATCCAGCCGGAGCCGGCCCCCTCCTGGGTGAAAGGGCGACTGAAAAAATCGATGGTGACCATTTGGGTGCTGATGGTAACCACCGACGGCTTGACCAGCGCCACCACGTCAGCAATGCTCGGTAAGGCAATGGTCTGGTTCGGTGTCGGTGGCGTCCAGACCGGATTAATTGGTGGTGACGCTTGCGCCGGCGGTGTACTGGGAGCCGCGGCGGGACTGGGCGGCGCCGGTTGCGGCGTCAGGATGTCAGGAAGAGCGCAGCCTGCCGCCAGAGATAAGGATATGACCAGGGCAATTAAGACTACCAATCGCACAATACTAATTCTCTTCATAGTAACTAAATTCTAACACGGCGATACCACCAGCGCAATAAACCCCTCTGGACTACACGCGCCAACGTCATTGCGAGCCCCGATGTCCCGATTAGCATACGGGACTCCGATAAAATCGGAGGAATCGGGACGTGGCAATCTCTCCCTCATGTCATTGTTATGAACATAGAGTTTCGTGCTCGCCTCAATCGCTTGGTGGCACGTCCATGCCCATCCCCTTCAGGGTGAACCCTTCTGGGTGAACCCCTGACCCCCTTCCCGAGCGGGAAGGGGGAGTTATATAAAAGAGAGGGGGCGGCGCCCCCTCTCTAAATTTCTCTCCCCCGCTTCTTGTAGGAGCGGGGGATTAAGGGGGTGAGGTCCTTATGTGTCGGTCAACTCCTTTTTTCATATACGGTGGTGCCGATGGAATCGGCATGAAGGATTGCGAGGAGCGTAGTCCCGATTCTATCGGGATAGCAATCTCAATGAATTGAATAATCTGTTGAGACTGCTTCGCTGCGCTCGCAGTGACCACTGGTGACTTTGGGATTGCTTCCCCTTCTCTGGAAGAACTCGCAATGACAGTCTGGGGCAACCAAATGAAAACCCCCTCCCCCACAGGTGAGGGAGGGGGTGGTGGTGCAACGTGTGCTTTTGCTAAGCCGATGGAACTTTGGGCAAATAGTTCAGGGCTTCTTTGACTTTCGCTTCCGGATACTCATAGTCCTGGAGCTTGCCGGCGTGAAACTCGTCGTATGCCGCGAGGTCGAAATGCCCGTGACCGCTGAGGTTAAAGAGGATGGTCTTGGCTTTGCCCTCTTCCTTGCACTTCAGCGCCTCATCGATGGCGGCCTTGATGGCGTGTGCCGCTTCCGGCGCCGGAATAATGCCTTCAGCACGGGAGAACTCTACCGCCGCCTTGAAGACAGGCACCTGATATTCGGCGCGCGCTTCAACCAGTCCCAGCTTGTACAGATGAGAGATGATGGGCGCCTTGCCGTGATAGCGCAGACCGCCGGCGTGAACGGGCGGCGGGACGAACTTATGCCCCAGGGTATACATCTTGATGAGCGGCGTCATTCCAGCGACATCGCCGAAGTCGTAGGTGTAGATGCCCTTGGTGAGACTGGGCGCCGCCTGCGGCTCGACAGCAATAATGCGCAGGTCCTTCTTCTTGCCCTTGATTTTGTCGCGCATAAACGGCAGGGCAATGCCAGCGAAGTTGGAGCCGCCGCCGATACAGCCGATGACGATATCGGGGTAGTAGCCCGTCATTTCCATCTGCTTCATCGCTTCTTGCCCGACGATGGTCTGGTGGAGCAGGACGTGATTCAGCACACTGCCCAGCGAGTAGTGCGTGCCCTCGTGGGTGACGGCATCCTCGACGGCTTCACTGATAGCGATGCCCAGACTCCCCGTGCATTCCGGGTCGCCGGCGAGGACGTCCCGACCGGCCTTGGTGTCTTTGCTGGGGCTGGGGACAACTTCCGCGCCCCACGTCTCCATCAGGACACGGCGGTACGGCTTCTGGTAGAAGCTGGCTTTAACCATATAGACCTTGAGCTTCATCCCGAAGAACATACAGCCCATTGCCAGGGCGCTGCCCCACTGCCCGGCCCCGGTCTCCGTGGCCATGCGGATGACGCCTTCCTTCTTGTTGTAGAACGCCTGCGGAATGGCAGTATTGGGCTTGTGGCTCCCCGCCGCGCTGGTGCCCTCGTATTTGTAGTAGATTCGCGCTGGTGTATCCAGGGCTTTCTCAAGCCTCAGCGCCCGGTGCAAGTTAGTCGGCCGGTAAGTCCGGTAGATTGCCTGCACTTCCTCCGGTATCTCGATATTACGCTGGGGGCTGAACTCCTGCATAATCAGCGCCATCGGGAACAGCCTCTTGAGGTCATCGGGGGTTACCGGTTTGCCGGTGCCCGGGTGGAGGACGGGGGGCAGTGGTTCCGGCAGGTCCGGCAGAATGTTGTACCAGGACGTGGGCATTTGCTTTTCCGTGAGCATAAATTTAGTCGTTTCCATTGTTATCTCCTTCATTTCAATAGTCTGGTTTCCGGATGGCCCTCAGTTTAGCATCAAATTCTCGGTCCCCGGCGGGACCAGTCCCATCGGTTTAACATTGTCTTCCTCCGTTCCCTATTTTACCAAATAAAAAACCCCCTGACCCCTCAAAGGGGCAGGAGGCTCAGGCTTCTGCGGTGCCACCCTTTTTGTCCCGACTTGTCGGGATATCTCTTTCCGGTACAGCCCCCGATACAATCGGGGACGATACCCCGGGGTGCGATAACGCTTCCCTCTGCGTCAAGACCTACTCATCCTTCACAAGGGGAAGGATATTCGGCTTGCGGCTCCCAAGTCCATTCTGCCTCAGCGCTGGCGCCGGCTTCCACCTGACCCGGCTCTCTGTGCCTCGCTTGGAGACCTACTAGTCTTGTTCCCAGCCTTTAACGTATGGTTGTTTAGCTTAACATCACAATTGCCATTTTGTCAAGTGGTGTGCTATACTGTTAGACGGCTAATCGCCAGTATCTAGAAAAGGGGTGCTCAATTTGCCAGAGACAACTACAGAAACGGGGGCAGCAACACTACCACCACTGACACCAACGTCAGGACCGACGACAATTAAACAGCTATTAGAGGCTGGGGCCCATTTCGGGCACCAGACCGGCCGCTGGCATCCGCGGATGAAGAACTACATCTTCACCAAGCGCAACGGCATTCATATAATCGACCTTGAGAAAACGGTCAGTATGCTAGAGAAAGCCACCAACTTCATCAAGCAGGTGGTGGCGCAGGGCGGCACCATCCTTTTCGTCGGCACCAAGAAGCAGGCGCAGGAGTCCATCGCCGAAGAAGCCAAGCGCTGCGGGATGTTTTATGTCAATCAGCGCTGGCTGGGCGGCATGCTGACCAACTTCGCCACCATCCAGACGCGTATCGACCACCTCGTCAGGATGGAAGACCAGCAGTCCAAAGGCGAGTTCGGCCGCATGGTCAAGAAAGAAATAATGAAGATAGCCGAGGAAATCGAGAAGCTGAACCGGCAGATGGGCGGCTTCAAAGAGATGACCAGCCTGCCCAGCGCCCTCTTCATCGTCGACCCCATAAAAGAAAACATCGCTCTCGCCGAAGCTAGGCGGATGAGCGTTCCGGTCATCGCCATGGTTGATACCAACTGCAACCCGGACGAGGTGGACTATCCCATCCCATCGAACGATGATGCCATCCGCGCCATCAAACTGGCTTGCACCAAGATTGCCGATGCGGTTCTGGAAGGCAAAGCCAGCCTGGCGGCAATGGCCAAGCACGCTGAAGATGCCGCCACTACGGCGGCTGTGGCCCAGACCCCGGCGCCCACCGCCGAGCCGCTCATTTTTACGCCTGACCAGACAGCCTAATCACGGAGGAGATACTTTGGACATCACGACCGAAATGATAAAAGAGTTCCGCAACAAGTGCGGCGCGGGCGTCATGGAATGCCGCGGTATCCTAATTGAGACCAGCGGCGATATCGATAAGGCGATGAAGCTCCTGAAGGAAAGAGGCCTACTGCAGGCGGAAAAGAAAGCTGACCGAGTGACCCAGCAGGGACTGGTGGAAGCCTACGTCCACACCGGCGGGCGTATCGGCGCGATGATTGAAGTTAATTGCGAAACCGACTTCGTTGCCCGCACCGATGAGTTCAAAGAGCTTGCCCACAACCTGGCAATGCAGGTGGCGGCGCAGTCGCCCCGCTTCATCACCAAAGAAGACCTTCCCGAATCCGCCGATGCTGACCCCCAGGTCGTCTGCCTGCTTTCACAACCCTTCATCAAAGACCCCACGAAGACCATCCGCGACGTCGTTGCTGAAGTTATCGCCAAGACGGGCGAGAACATCCGGGTAAGCCGGTTCGCTCGCTTCGAGCTGGGTGTCAAGGAAAGTGGTTGTAAAATATAAGCGTGTCCTGTTGAAGCTCAGCGGCGAGTCGCTCGGCGGTGACAGCGGCTCCGGTATTGATTTCCCCGCTCTCACCAAAATCGCCAAGCAAATCAAGCGCATCCGGGAGCTGGGCGTGAGCGTCGCCATCGTGGTGGGCGGCGGCAACATCTGGCGGGGCGCCAAAGCGGAGACCAACGGCATGGACCGTGCCACCGCCGACTACGCCGGCATGCTGGCCACCGTCATCAATGCTCTCGCCCTACAGGACGTGCTGGAAAAAGAGGGCGTGAACACTCGCACCCAGTCCGCCATCGTCATCGCCCAGGTCGCCGAGCCTTACATCCGGCGCCGCGCCATCCGTCACATGGAGAAGGGGAGAGTGGTCATCTTCGCCGCCGGCACCGGCAATCCCTATATGACCACGGACACCGCCGCCGCGCTCCGGGCCATCGAAATCGGCGCGGACGTCCTCCTGATGTCCAAGAACAACGTCGATGGCGTCTATACCGCCGACCCGCGCAAAGACTCCAAGGCAAGGAAGCTCGATAGGATTACCCACCTGAAAGCGCTCAATCGCCGCCTGGAAGTGATGGATGCCACTGCCCTCACTCTATGCATGGAAAACCGTCTGCCCATCATCGTCTTCGACCTTATGGCTCCCCAGGGAATTGAAAAAGCGGTTAGCGGAAAGCCAGTTGGAACGTTAATATATAGCGGGTGAAGAAGATGGTTACGAACACATTGCTCAGCGTCGAAGAAAGAATGAAAGCCACCGTCGCCGGCCTGAAGAAGGAGTTAGCCACACTCCGGACGGGCCGCGCCACTCCGGCGCTCGTCGAACATATCAAGGTGGACTACGCCGGCGTGCCCACCCCACTCAACCAGCTCGCTAGCATCTCCGTGCCGGAAGCCAGACTGCTCGTCATCCACCCCTGGGACAAAAGCTCCATCACTGAAATCAGCAAAGCGATTCAGAAGTCCGAGCTAGGATTGAACCCGGCCAGCGATAGCAATGTCATCCGCATCGCCGTCCCTCCGCTATCCGAAGAGCGCCGCCAGGAGATGACCAAGCTTGTCCGCAAGCGAGCCGAGGAAAGAAGAGTGTCCATACGCAACCTGCGCCACGAAGCAATGAACCGGCTCAAGGACCTGGAGAAGAATAAGGAAATCTCCCAGGACGACCAGAAGCGCGCCGAGACTCAGCTCCAGAAGCTCACCGATAGCTATATCGCCACCGTCGACCAGGTGGCTAAGGACAAAGAAACCGAGCTGATGGAAGTCTAGCTCCGGGCGCCAGAGAATAGGACGAGGTCTCACCGTGAAAGATATCAAGCATCTGCCGGTACATGTGGCCATCGTGCCTGACGGCAACGGGCGGTGGGCGGAGCGGCGGGGTCTGCCCCGACTCATGGGCCACCGCGCCGGTGTCAGAAAGATGCGCGCCATTTGCGAATACCTGGATGATTACGGGGTCAAGTGCGTCACCCTGTATGGCTTCTCCAGCGAGAACTGGGGCCGGCCCAAAGAAGAGATTGCCGGCCTGTTCCAGATTCTGAAAGAAAGAATCGAGAAAGATGTCCCCAAGCTCCACGAGCGCGGCGTCAAGGTGCGCCATATCGGCCGTCTCCACCAGCTGCCGGACTGGCTCCAGCAATCGGTCACCAGCGCGATGGAGCTGACCAGAAATAACACCGGGATGGTGCTCAACCTTGCCTTCAACTACGGGGGCAAGGTGGAAATCGTGGACGCTGTCCGCCGCATTGTCGCCGACCGCGTTCCGCCGGAGAAAATCGATGAGAAGCTGTTCAGCAACTACCTGTACACGGCGGGACTTCCCGACGTCGACCTACTTATCCGCACCGGTGACGAGCTCCGGTTGAGCAACTTCTTAATCTGGCAGACAGCCTACAGCGAGTACTACTTTACGGACGTCCTCTGGCCCAATTTCGGTAAGAAGGACATTGACAAAGCCCTGATTGTCTACAGCCAGCGTGAGCGGCGCTTCGGCGCGCTGTAACCGGCATGCTCAAGAAACGGCTCTTAACCGCACTGGTCGGCATACCCCTGGTCGTCGTCGCGGTGTGGTTCGATGAGCCACTCTCCTTGTTCACCGTTCTGGCCGTGGTCTGGGGTATTCTCGCCATCCTGGAGTTTTACCGGCTGGTCGCCACGTTCAAAGTGCCCCTCCTCACCCTCTTCGGCGTTATCTGGACCGCCCTTTTTATTCTCAGTCCCCACGTCCAGTACGACTTCACCGCCCCGATTCTGTTTACTTCCGGCGTGGTTGTCTCCCTTATCTGGTTGGTGCTGCGCTCCCAGCGCGATGGCGCCTTTGCCGGCTGGGTGTGGACGATGGGCGGCGTCCTCTACCTGGGGTGGCTGCTGAGCTACATGGTGGCGCTGAGGCTGGAGGGCGGGCCGGGCTGGGTACTCTTCGCCATCTTCACCACGTTTGGCTCAGACACGACGGCGTATTTCATCGGACGGGCTTTGGGCAAACATCCCCTCGCCCCCCACATCAGCCCCCACAAGACCTGGGAGGGGGCGGCGGCGGGAGCCGCCGGCGCCGTTCTGGTCAGCCTGCTTTTCATCCTGCCTACACCCGTCCAGCTGCCCCTGGTCTACTGGCAGGCGATGGTTATCGGCCTGCTGGTCAGCGTGCTGGGACAGTTCGGCGACCTAGCCAAGTCCATTTTGAAGCGCAATGTGGGGGTGAAAGAGTCGGGAGACTTACTACCCGGGCACGGCGGCGTCCTCGACCGGACGGACAGCATTGTCTTTGCCGGGGTGGTGGTCTATTACGCTTTCCTGATACTGAAGAGCTTCGGCTGGACTTAGACCTCACCCCCTAACCCCCTCTCCGCGGGAGTTTATTGAGTTGGTTGAGTTGGTTAAGTTCCTTGAGTTGGCCTATGCTCGACTGTAACTCCATAACTCAACAGACTCCACAAACCCCAGAGACTGGAAGAGGGGTTGTGACCCCTCTTTCTAATTTTTCCCCTTTTCCCGACCCGGGGAAGGGGACTAAGGGGATAGGGCACACCGAGTCCTCAGGTTGACGCTCAGCCAAGCTTATGATACCATTAGCACGTCAGCCCGTAGAGAGCTGAATTTTTATTATCTTGATGTTCTCGCGCTTCCGCCCGCCAGGTACAGCATGTCAGTAGAGCAAGAGTTAGCCCGTTTTTCCCCCGATAAAGACACTTTGCTTACCGTCGGTGTCTTCGATGGTGTTCACCGGGGGCATAAATACCTGATTTCACGGCTGGTGGAACAAGCCCGGAAGCGCCATCTGCTTCCCGGCGTCGTCACCTTCCGCCAGCATCCCCAGGAAGTCCTGGCGAAGACCGGCCTCTCCTTTCTCACCGACCTCGATGACAGAATCAGATTGATTAAGGCTGAGGGCGTGGCTATCATCGTCCCGCTTTCCTTCACGCCGGAACTATCCCACCTCACTCCCCGCCAGTTTGTCAGTCTGCTCCAGAAACACCTGCGAATGAAGGGGCTGGTCATCGGGCCGGACTTTGCTCTTGGCTACGGGCGCGAAGGCAACATCGAGAACCTCAAAACGCTGGGCAAAGAGATGGACTTCGCCATCGAGACCGTGCCGCCGGTGAAAATCAACGGCGAGGTCGTCAGCAGCACCGCCATCAGGGAAGCGCTGGCCAAGGGCGATATGAAGAAAGTCGAGCGGATGATTGGCCGCCCATTCAGCCTGAGCGGACCCGTGGTGACGGGAGCGGGGCGGGGCGTCACCCTGGGCTTCCCCACCGCCAACCTCAGCGTGAGCCCGGAGCAGGCCGTTCCCGCCGATGGCGTCTACGCCACCCGGGCCTATATCGACGGCAAGGCCTACCCCTCGCTGACCTATATCGGGAGCAGCCCTACCTTCGGCGGCAAGGAGCGCCGCATTGAGGCCTATGTCCTCGACTACAACGGGACTCTCTATGGCCGCGAGCTAAAAATTGATATAATGGAGAGGTTGCGCGGCGATGTAAAATTCAAGTCGACGGAGGAGTTGAAACAGCAAATCGCCAAAGATGTCAAAAAGGGCAAAATCATCCTTGGAAACCAGAGGTAAGCATAATGATAACCGATAAAGAAATAAACCGTTTGCTGACGCGGGGGGTGGCGGAGATTATCGTCAAAGACGAGCTAGTCCAACTGCTGAAGTCGGGCAAGAAGCTCCGCCTCAAGGAAGGCTTTGACCCCAGCTTCCCCGATATCCACCTCGGTCACATGGTCGCCCTGCGCAAGCTGAGGCAGTTCCAGGAGCTGGGCCACCAGGTCGTCCTCATCGTGGGCGATTGGACGGCGCAGATTGGCGACCCGAGCGGCGTCTCGGTCACCCGCCCGATGCTCTCCGCCGAAAAAGTGAAGTCAAACGCCGAGACGTATATGAAGCAGTTCTTCAAAGTCGTCGACAAAGAGAAGACCGAGGTGCGCTGGCAGAGCGAGTGGTTCGGCAAGTTCACGCTCGCCGACATCATCCGGCTTTCCGCCAGGTTCACCGTTGCCCAGATGCTCGCCCGCGATGACTTCAATGCCCGCTTCCAGGCGGAGCGGCCCATCGCCATCGTCGAGCTGCTCTATCCCCTGCTCCAGGCTTACGATTCCGTAATGGTGCAGGCGGACGTGGAGTTCGGCGGCACCGACCAGAAGTTCAACTTCCTCGTCGGCCGTGAGCTCCAGACGATGATGGGGCAGAAACCCCAGCAGTGCTTTATGACGCCGCTCCTCGTCGGCACGGACGGCAGTCACAAGATGAGCAAAAGCCTCAAGAACTACATCGGCGTGGCTGAGCCGCCGGATGAGATATTCGGCAAGGTGATGTCCATCAACGATAACCTGACTCTGCAATACTTCGAACTGCTGACTGACGTCCCCGACGAGGAATTGGACGAATTTCGGCAGTCACTGGCTAATGATAGGGTTAATCCGATGACTCTCAAGAAGCGGCTGGGCCGGGAGCTTATTACCCAGCTCTACAGCCCGAAGGACGCCACTGAAGCGGAGGAGACCTTCGCCCGTATTTTCCAGAAGAAAGAAGTCCCTGAAGAACTGCCGGAATATCACGTCACCCTGCGCGACTTCGCCCTGGCGGACGGCACCATCGATGTCAGCAAACTGCTCCTCGCCATCAATCTGACCCGGAGCCGCAGTGAAGCGGCGCGTCTCATCGAACAGGGCGGCGTGGAAATCGATGGCAGTAAAATCACCAGCGCCAACGCTAATGTCAGAAGCGGCAGCATCATCAAAGCCGGCAAACGCCGTTTTGCCCGGGTAATCGACCAGTAGTTGAGAGTGAAGGAGGGAGCTATGGAAAACCTGCGTATCCCCGGACCCACCCCCAGCCCGCCCGAGGTATTACAGGCGATGGCCCGCCCGATGATTAACCACCGCGGACCCGAGTTTGCCAAAATACTTTTCAGCGTCACCGATAAGCTGAAGCAGTGCTTCCAGACCAAGACCGATGTCTACGTCCTGACCGGCTCGGGGACGGGCGGCCTGGAGGCGGCGGTGGTCAATACGCTCTCGCCCGGGGATAAAGTCCTCTCGGTTTCTATCGGTTTCTTTGGCGACCGCTTCGGTGAGATTGCCCGTATCTACGGCGCGGAAGTCACTCTCCTCACTTTCCCAGCGGGCAAAGCCGCCGACCCAGATGCCATTCGCCAAGCGCTCAAGGCTGACCCCAGGATTAAAGCCGTGCTGGTCACCCATAATGAGACCTCCACCGGCGTCACCAATGACCTCG
>Ga0315296_10001034_pt1 | contig 24461 bp, 17 predicted proteins | sample YL17G14_18_MG_FD_203921 | JGI IMG/M metagenome (GOLD analysis project Ga0315296, IMG submission 203921) | Sediment microbial communities from Yellowstone Lake, YNP, Wyoming, USA - YL17G14_18 | ecosystem: Environmental > Aquatic > Freshwater > Lake > Sediment | place: USA: Wyoming | collected... | reverse complement strand
CCATGAGCTGGCTTTGTGTGATCCCGAACGCGTGCGCCACCTCGCTGAGGGTGTCGCCGCGACGCACGGTGTAGAGGTGGTACGGCGTCCCGTCATCGAAATGACCGTCCGTGCTCAGGCTTCCGCCCGCGACGCTCGCAGGGTCGGGGGTGGACGGCGTGGGCGGGGTGATCTGGGTGAAATCGAAAATCTCCGAATGCCAGCCCGAGAGATCGTCGCCCGGCGCATTCGTCCCGCCGTTCAGGCCGGGCAGCGGCTCCAGGTTTGTGGAGAAGTCACGGGGCGGCGGGGGCGGAGACGGCTCGGTTTCAGAAGAGGAGTCCGCAGGCTGCGAGGAAGCCGGCGCCGCTGATCGGTACGACGGAATGAGAAGCTGCTGACCTTCGCGCAGGATGCTCGACACGCTCAGGTTGTTTGCTTCCACCAGCGCGGCCAGCGATACGTTCTGAGCCTGCGCGATCTCGCTGAGAGTGTCCCCCCTTGCCACGGTATATCTCATCCAGCTTGCGGACCTGCTCGAGAGGCTGCCCGCGTCCGCAGGGATGAGAAGCTCGTCGCCGACGTGAAGAATAGAGCCCTCATCCAGCCCGTTGTATGCCAGCAGCGTCTGAACGTTGATTCCGAACTGGCGCGCGATGACCCACGGATTGTCGCCGGAGCGGACATTGTAGCGAAGGGGCTCAGGTCCAGGCTGAGACTGCTCCGATGAGTCGTCGCCGACCTCCGCATTCCCCTGGTAATCGTAGTCGCTCGGAGGGATGCTGAGAAGCTGGCCGGGATGGATCAGGTCGTTCTCGGTAAGGCCGTTGTATTCGAGGAGCGTGAGCGTGCCCACTCCGTACCGGTGGGCGATCATGTATGGGTTATCGCCCGGCTGGACGATATACGTTGCCTGCTGGGAGACCTCCCCGTCCTCGGATTCGTCTGACGGCTCGGTCGATTCATCCAGCCTGTCGGTCGGAACGGCGATCCTCTGCGCGATTCGCAGGACGGGATTCTCGTCGGACGCCCAGCCGTTGGCGGCGTAGAGGGCGTCCAGGCTCACTCCGAACCGTACTGCGATCGACCATGCGCTGTCGCCTTCCTGCACCGTGTAAATCACGTCCGCCCTGACGGGCAGTGTCAGAAGCAGCCACAAAAGGGCGGGCAGGACCACCTTCCACAAGCCTCTTCCGCTTGTCCCTCGCCTGGAAATCTGCATTTGGACGTACAATTCCTTCCGGTTCGAATTAGTCAACCGCTACCCACAGACGCCAGCCTTAGCAACCGGCAAAGCCTATCATCGGCCGGCCTGAAAATCAACCAGGGTTGGCACGCGAAAAATCTGCCCCCAGCCCTGGTCGTCTTACACGGCTATCCTCTAATTATTATCGGCTCAAAGCCTTGCTTGTCGTGCCTTGAGAGCAGATGGGAGGGGTGGTTGCGGCGGATTGGGCACGGTGGCGAAAGTCTCGGATCCGCTTGCTGCGCGCGCGGCTCGGAAACACTGCCTCAATTCGTCATCATTCGAGGGGATCAGCGCCGTCTCGATCCGGCCTTCGGCGGCCGGTCAACCCATCGGGACGTCACCAGGCGAATCCGTCCCGGAGCGGGGATATCATCCGTCTCAGTGTGGGAGCTCTTGGTCTCAAAGAGCATCTGCCAGACACCCAGGCCCCGCAGCCTCACCAGAAGAGGGGAGGTCGGACGGCTCGCGCGCTGTCCTGGATGCCTCGTGGGCCTGTTAGGGCTGTCTGCCGGAAGAAGGATGGACAATCGTGAAGTCTCCTAGTCACACATTGATCTAACAAGTCTCGTTCCATTTGCCCCGGTCCTGCTCCGGAAGGGGCAATTGCCCCCAAAATGCCTGATTCATCCCGAAAATTCAGGCCTATTAGGGCTCATAAGGACTCTCGCGCTCCGGTGCGACGATGGGTATGTCCGGGACTATTCGTCCGGCGCAGGACAAGTTGTCCCGATGTGCGGCTGTGCCGAATCTTCTGGCTGTGATACAATCCATCAGCGATGCAAGCCGGAAAACCGTTGAAATCCGTTCCCGCCTACGTTTTCCGCGAGTACGACATCCGCGGCGTGGCGCTCGGCGGCTACGGGCGCGAGGTCGAGCTGACCGACGACTTCACACGGACCCTCGGAAGGGCTTTCGGGACCATGATCCGCCGGCGTCGCGAGGCCGGCTCCCCCAGGATCGTGATCGGCCATGACGCCCGGAAGAGCGGGGAGAAGCTCGTCGCGGCGCTCGCCGACGGCCTTCGTTGCTCGGGAGTGAGTGTAATCCATATAGGACAGGTGCCCACGCCGTGCACGTACTATGCCGAGAACGTCCTTGACGTCGACGGCGCCATTCAGGTCACCGGCAGCCATAATCCGGTCGAGATGAACGGCTTCAAGCTCCTGATCGGTGGGGCGGCACTGTATGGAGACCAGATCCAGGACGTGCGCAGGCTCGTCGAAAGCAGCGATTTCGCCGAGGGAAGCGGCGGCGAGAGCTCGCTCGAGTTTCTGCCGAGATACATCGACAGGCTCGTGGCAGGATTCGAGCTGATGGACGGACTCAACGTCGTGGCGGACTGCGGCAACGGCACCAGCGGCCCCGCAATCGTCCCCGCCATGGCCGCGCTCGGCATCGACGCCACCATTCTCTACCCCGAGCCTGACGGCACATTCCCCAACCATCATGCCGATCCCACCGTAGTCGAAAACCTCAGAGATCTTCAGAAGGCCGTCAGAGAAGATGGCGCCTTGATGGGGATGGCGTTCGACGGCGACTCCGACAGGCTGGGGGCTATCGACGAGAACGGCCGCATCCTCTGGGGCGACCAGTTGATGATCCTCTTCGCGCGTGACATTCTCGCCAGGCGTCCCGGCGCCACGATAGTGGGCGAGGTCAAGTGCTCCAAAATCCTCTACGATGAGATCCGGAAAGCCGGAGGCAAGCCGGAGATGTACAGGACCGGCCACAGCCTCATCAAGAAGCGCATGAAAGAGACGGGCGCCGCTCTTGCCGGCGAGATGAGCGGACATCTGTTTTTCCAGGACCGCTGGATGGGCTTCGATGACGCGAACTACGCGGCGTTGAGGCTCTGCGAGCTGGTGCACCAGGCGGGCGTACCGCTCGGTGAGCTCGCGAAGGACATCCCCACGCTCGTGAGCACCCCGGAGCTTCGCGTCGACTGTCCCGAGGACATCAAGTTCAGGGTCGTGCAGAGGGTCCAGGACGCCTTCAGAAGCAGAAAGGGAGTCGAGCTGATTGATATCGACGGCGCCAGGGTCCAGACAGAGCACGGATGGGGACTGGTGCGCGCGAGCAACACCCAGGCGGTGCTGGTGATGCGGTTCGAGGCGGACACGCAGGAGCACCTTGAAGGAATCCGCCGAATGGTCGAGGAGGAAGTCGCCAAAGCCCGAGCGGCTTTGGGTTAGACGATAGACGAGAGAGCGCGATGCTCAGACCGCTTGAAGACATACTCAGAGCGCATCTCATCATTCTTGATGGCGTCGGCATAGGCGCCCTTCCCGATGCCGCCGAGTACGGCGACGAGGGCTCGAACACCCTGGTCAATCTCGCGAATGCGGTCGGCGGCCTCGACCTCCCGAACCTCCGGAGCCTCGGACTCGGCAATATCACCCCGATTCCAGGCATTGACCCCGTTGAAAGACCGCTCTTCTCGTACGGAAAGATGGCCGAGAAAGCCAGGGGGAAAGACTCGACGGTCGGGCACTGGGAAATCACCGGCCTTGTCGCGCCCTTCGCCTTCCCGACCTACCCCCACGGCTTCCCCAGGGTCGTCATGGACGAATTCGAGAGGAGGATCGGTCGGGGGACGCTCGGGAATGAGCCGGCGAGCGGAACCGAGATCATCGAGAGGCTGGGTGTCGAGCATATCCGCACCGGCAAGCCGATTGTCTATACATCCGCCGACAGCGTGTTCCAGATCGCCGCGCATGTCGAGAAGGTCGCCCCGCTGGAGACTCTGTACGACTGGTGCATGACCGCCCGCGAGCTTCTCATGCCGCCGGGCCCGTCCGTCGGCAGAGTGATCGCGCGCCCGTTCATCGGCGAGCCCGGGCACTTCGTCCGCACCTACGATCGCAAGGATTTCAATGTCGAGCCGCCCGGACGGACGGTTCTCGACTGCCTGAGTGAGTCGGGCAGGGAGGTCATATCAGTCGGCAAGATCGATACGCTGTTCAACGGCCGGGGCTTCACTCGTGTCGAGCATTATGCGGGCAACGCGCAAGGTATGAAGAAGGCGCTCGCGGTGTCACGAGAGGAATGGTCCGGCCTGATGTTCTTCAACCTGATCGATTTCGACCAGACCTGGGGCCACAGGAACAATGTCGAGGGATTCTACGGCGGCCTCAGGGAGTTCGATGAGTGGCTGCCGGAGTTCCTCTCGACCCTGAAGCCGGGCGATATTGTCTTCCTGACTGCGGATCATGGGAACGATCCGACGACATCCTCGACCGACCATTCCAGGGAGTATGCCCCGCTCCTGGCCTTCAATGCCGAGACTCTGAGGGGAAGAAACCTGGGCCTGCGCGAGAGTTTCGCCGATGTCGGCAAGACCATCGCGCACTTCTTCTCGCTGGATTGCGACATCGCCGGGAAGAGCTTTCTCATACAATGAACAGATGCGCGCGGACAACCTTCGTTCTTGCATTACTCGCGACCGTCGCTGCTCTTGATCTGGCGGCCGCCACGCCGTTGCGCGCCCAGGGGGAAGCGTCCCTGTCGGCGACGGGGCTGGTTCTGGAGGAAACCGAGGACGGGCTTGTCCTGACGCTCCAGGGCCCCGTCCAGGTGCGCTACGCAGGCGACAGCCTTGATGCCGACTCCGCTGTCGTCACGCTGGGGGACGATCTGAGCTCCCTGGAGGATGCTCTTCAGAGTGTCGAGCTGAGCGGCAACGTGAGATTCGCCGGTCGGAACGGCGCCGCCGGCAGCGCCGGGAGCGCCATGTACTACGCGCGCGACGGCAGGGTGGTTCTCCAGGGATCGGCGCGATTCAGCCAGGGCGGAATGACCGCTTCGGCGGGATCGGTCGAGTATTCCATCACCGGTCGGCACCTGAGCTGCAGCGGCGGCTGCTCTATCAGCCAGGGGGCGCTCTCCGCTACAGCCGAATCCGCGGAGTACGACCTTGCGCAGCGAACCGGCAGCCTGGCCGGCTCGGTGGAAGTCAGATATCGACTCAGCAAGACCATTTTCGGTGACGAGACAATCGATGAGGTATCAATGCGCGCGGGAGCGCTGTATATTTCCGTGGCCGACGGCGAAGTGAAGACGCCGGAGGGACCCAGCAGCAGCAGGACCGTCATGGAAGCCGGCGCCTATACTCTTGAGGCCGACTCTGTGATTTTCAGAATCGATGAGGCGGGAATAAGCGATGTGAGCGCGGAGGGGCGGATCGATCTCAACGGTCCGGACATGCGCCTGAGCGCGGACAGTCTCGCCCTCTCGACATCCGACCGTGTGTTGCACGCCGAAGGGGATGTCAGCTTCGCGATCAGGGGCCAGGAAGGGCGTGCCGAATCGGTCGAGGTGAACTTCGCCACTGGATGGTCGATCCGACTGGTCGGCGCCAGCGTCGAGGGGACCGTTACAGACGAAATGAGGGGTGCGGGCGAAGGCGGGACCGGCCGGTAGAATTGAATCCGGGTATAATGGAGACTAAGAGTAGATCGAGTCCGGCTCGTGCGGGCTGGAAGAGTGCATGGGAAGCGTTGGAATGACATGAGCGACAGCACAGGAAAAGAGCCCGATCCTCAGGAGAGCTCGAACCCGGCTCAGGAATCGGCCACAGTGGTGGCGGAGGAGTCCGATCGGGCGCCTGATGATGTGGAGCACGGCGACGAGCTCATCAAGCACATAGAAGTGAAGCCCGGGATGAAGGTGCTCGAGGCGTACAACCTCGTCAAGATCTACCGGCGTCGCCGCGTTGTGGATGAGGTCGACCTGAAGGTGACCGAGGGCAAGATAGTCGGACTCCTCGGCCCGAACGGGGCGGGCAAAACCACCAGCTTCTACATGATGGTCGGCCTCATCAGACCTAACAAGGGACGTATATTCCTAAACGGAAGAGAGATCACTCGGCTGCCCATTTACCAGCGGGCAAGGCTCGGTCTCGGATATCTCGCGCAGGAGCCGTCGATATTCCGCAAGCTGACCGTCGAGGAAAACGTCCTTCTTATCCTTGAAGCTCTCGGAGTGCCGTACCGCCAGAGAATGGAGCGGATGGAGGAGATCCTGGACGAGATGGATCTTACGCATCTGCGGCGATCGCCGGGCAACACTCTCTCCGGCGGCGAGCGTCGACGGTGCGAGATCGCTCGCTCTCTGGCCGGGACGCCGGATTTCATGCTCCTCGATGAGCCGTTCACAGGCGTGGACCCGATCGCCATTCAGGACATCCAGCGCATCATCACCATGCTGAGGAAAAAGGGCATCGGCCTCCTTATCACAGATCACTCGGTCAGGGATATCCTGGCGGTGAGCGACTGGGTCTACATCATGCATCAGGGCAAAATCCTCCAGTCCGGCACCGCCAGGGAGATCTCCGAGAGCGAGATCGCGAAGAAATACTACCTCGGCGAGCGCTTCCAGGCGGACGCGAGCCTCTTCACCATTCTTGATGAGATCGAGAGCGAAGCGGAGAAAGGTGACGGCTGAGTGATGGCAATAACCGATCGCGGAATAATGTGGGGCGATGCCGATATCCGGGCATCGCGGCTTGGCACGGTCTACGAGCACGGCGACGAGGACGATATCCTGCATCTCGTCGAGCTCGCCGAGCCCTCCGGGGACGACATAGCGCTCGATCTCGTGACCGGCCTGGGGCATGTCGCGCGGGCGCTCGCTCCGAGGGTGGCGAGAGTCGATGCTCTCGATCCGGACGGCGAGATGCTGAGGGAGGCCGAATCCCTCGCGCGTGAGCATAGCCTCACCAATATGAGCTTTATCGAGGCCGACCCGACATCACTCCCCTGTGAGTCCGGCTCGTACGATATCGTGACGGCCCGCATGGCTCTCAGGCATCTTGGGGACGGGGTGCAGTTCGTCAGGGAGGTCCATCGGGTTATCAAACCCACCGGGCGGTTCCTGATCACCGATTCTCTCGCGCCGCCTCACGCCGACCTCGAGAGCTTCCAGAAGAACCTGATGTCCATCCGAGACCCGTCGCATGTGAAGAGTTACAGCCTTGCCGAGTTGGAGGGCCTTCTCGAGCGTGAGAGCTTCGACATCGATCTCATCGAGATCTACCCCAAGGAGCATGATTTTGATTCCTGGGCGAAAAGGCTGGGCGCCGATCACGACATCGTGCGCATGATCGCCAAGATGCTTCAGAGCGCAAGCGCCAGAGCCAAGCGACATTTCCGCGTTGTAGAGAAGGCTGATGATCTTGTATCTTTCGTGACATGGATGATTCTCGTCAGGGCCCGACCGGCCCTGGAATCATGAGCGGCGTCTGGGCATGCTGAAACTGCCTTTCAGGAAACTCGACATTCTCGTGCTGGGCGAGTTTGTCCCGTTCTTCGTCATCGGGGTGGCGGCGTTCACCCTCCTCATGATCGCCGTTCTGCTCTTCAGGGAGATGGTGAACTACATCACCATCTACGGTCTTTCCATGGCCCAGGTCGGCCTGTTCTTCGCCCTTTCTCTTCCCCAGACTGTCGCCTACACCTTCCCCATGGCCGTCCTCTTCGCCGGACTCCTTGCCTTCGGCAGAATGAGCGACACCAATCAGATCACCGCCGTTCGCGCTGGCGGAGTGGGATTCTTCAGGATAGTGCTCCCGGCCTTGATATTCTCGTGGTTCGTGGTCCTCGGGACCTTCCTCCTGAGCGAGAAGGTCGCTCCCCAGTCGACCAGGCTGGCGAGGGAGTACATACACAGCGCGCTTGTGGATCACGGCATCACCCTTCGCGAGACCGACATCTCCTACATGGACCAGGAGGCCGGCTGGCTGTTTGCCGCCGCCAGCGGGGAAGGCAACGTGTTCGAGGACGTCAAGTGGTGGGATTTCTCCCGTCCGGGCGAGATCACGTTCTATACCGCCGAAGAGGGCATCTGGCAAATGGGTAGCTGGGAGTTCCACAACGCCAGGGTCACCAATCTCAAGGTGGGGACCGGGATCAACTCGTACGACGATGATCTGGAGGGAGGCAATGGAGGCAGGGTGGTCCGGTCCCTTTACAGCCCCACACTCGAGATGAGAATCTCGGCCACCCCCTCGAATATTCTGGCCAAGGGCACGCGCTCGCCCGAGGAGATGAGCCTGCAGGAGCTGAGATCGTATCTCCATTCGTCTGAGATCGTCGGTCGGTCCGCGCTGTACCTTAGAAAAATAGAGGGCACCTACCACCTCAAGATCGCGGCCCCCTTCGCGAGCATCGTCTTCACACTCATCGCGGCGCCGCTCGGACTGGCGCCCCAGCGTTCCACAAGCACCATGGGCATCGGTTTCTCCATGGTTCTCGTATTCCTCTACTATCTGCTCACCACTTTCGCGGTGAAGATCGCGGAAGGGGGCATCGTCCATCCCGTGGTCGCCGCCTGGCTCCCGAACGCGATCTTCCTCGTCGCCGGCGCGATCCTCAACGCCCGGTTCTACATGAGAAGAGGGTAGGGAACTGGGAGCGCATGCGCCCCGCCTGCAAGAAGTCCTCATGGTTGTTAACGGCAGCGTTTGCCGATATCCACGCTCCTTCCCGTTATGCTATAATCCCGTTCTCCGGGCGGTGTGACGTACACGGGACGGGACCCGGGCGGGTCCGGCGGGGCCATTGCATCCAGAAGCGGGAAATGGCTTGATGATTCGCGGGACCCGATTATGCGTTCGTCTCTTTTCGTAGCGTTTGACACAGAGACCACAGGCCTGTATCCGGGATTCGACCAGATAGTCGAGATAGCGTGCGTTCGCTTCAGGAACGGCGAAGTCATCGATACGTTTCAGACACTGGTGAATCCCGGAAGAGAGATTCCCCCTGAGGCGATCGATCTCCATGGAATCACCAACGAGATGGTGATGTCCGCGCCGACCTGCGCCGAGGCGACGGCCGAGTTCCTGGATTTCGTGGCCGGCGATCCTCTCATCGCCCACAACGCCCCGTTCGACGAGAGATTCGTCTCCTTCAACTGCCACAGGCATGATATCCCGGCTCCGCCCAACCCGATCTACGACACCCTGCAGCTTTCCAGGCGACTCTTTCCGGAGCTGAGAAGCCACGGCCTTGCGTCACTCACCGAGGTGTTCTGCATTCCGCACAAGGTGAAGCATCGCGGCATGCCTGACGTGGAGGGCGCGCGCGGTGTCTTCATGGAGTGCGTCGGGAGACTTGAAAGCAGGAACATACTCTCCCTCGCGGACTTCGAGCGGTGGTATGGCGACCCGATACGCTTCTCGCCGGACAAATATGAGCTCCTGGTGAAGCTTCCCGAGGAATTCAGAGCGCTGAAGGAGTCGGTCGAGCGAGGGGATTTCCTGGAGGTTGTCTACGAGGATCGCGGCGGGAACACCACCCGTCGAACCATCCAGCCGCAGGGGTTGTACGTCGCCTACGGGAACCTGTACGTGACGGCGTTCTGCCATTTGCGGGAGGCGAACAGGAATTTCAAGCTGGAACGCATTCACGCTTTTCGTGTCGTCCGTGAAATGATCGATACCGATTGATTCAGCTCGGCCGGTGGGGCCGATCTGTCGGGGAAGGTTGAGCGCATGGGCCAGGTCGGTCAGATACTGCTCAATTTGTTGGTCCCTCCGCTGGTCGCAGCAGTGATTGGCCTTGTCGCCCTGGGACTTGGTTCCATCCTTGCCGGCCCGTTCTTCCCCGGCAGACGCGCGCCGCTGGTGGAAAGCTTCGCGCTCGGCACCCTCGTGATCTCCCTCCTCACCCTCTTCTGGAGTTTCATGGGATGGATGGGACCGTCCGCGCGATGGTCCCTGGCGCTTCTGCTGATGCTCGTCGGCGCCCTCGGCTGGATTCAGACGCGACCGATCGGAGCGCTGAATCCGGCCAGCTTTCAGAATCGCACCATTCTTATCCTGAGCCTGATCGCAGCCGTTGGCGTCCTGCTGCGGATCATCCTCAGCCCGATGTTACCGCCGCTGGCGCTCGAAGAGTGCCGCACGAATCTCCCGAATGCACTCGCCGTGCTCAATTCGGGCAGGATGTTCTATCACTTCGACATCACCTTCAACAGCTTTCCCCAGAACGCGGAGATGCTCTACCTGTGGGCGATCATGAAGGCCCCCTACTCCGCCGCGCATTACGTGAACTTCATCGCCTTTGTTTTCTCGCTTCTTGCGATCGTCAGGCTGGGACGGGTCGTGTTCTCCGTCAAGATCGGATGGCTCGCGTCCGTCCTGACGGCCTCCATGGGCTCGCTGCAGATGCTGGCGGGACAGGCTTCGCCAGATATGTGGCTCCTGTTCTATGTTCTGGCCGGATCGCTTGCCCTTGCGGAGGGCTTGAAGGAACGAAGTGGCGGACGGATTCTCTTGGCGGGGATTTTCTTCGGGGCTTCGGCGGGTGTCAGCTACATCGGCTTGCTCGCATCCGTGACGCTTGCGATATCCCTTCTGGCTCTCGAGGGCGGCCCGTCGAGGCCGTTGGGCGTTCCGGGATGGTCCGTTGCGGGGGCATTTGTCCTCTTCGTCCTTGTTGCGCTGCCGTGGTACGCGAGGAACGTCATCTGGTTTCTGAACCCGGTGTTCCCGTTCTTCTCGAGCGTTTTCAAACCGGGCGGCGGGCTCTACAGCGCGTTCGGGCCGGAGAGCACGGTACGGGTGGGGTGGCTGTACGAGTCCGAGACACTGGGCTCCTACTACGGTCGCAGCGAGCTCTGGGCGCATCTCCTCATCATGTGGTCCACATGGGTGGCGATACCCGCCGGCATATGGTTCTGGACTTCGAACCCGTTCGTGAGGGTCGCCACTGCATGGACATTGCTGACATGGGCATTCTGGATGATCTTCGGCGAAGGCGTTGCCCATTTCCCGTTCTACATCTGCCTTGTGCCGGCGAACGTGCTGATCCTGGCGAACCTTCTTGCCGTGATCTATTGCCAGCCGTCCGGCGACCGTCGCGGCAGGTTCTTCCGCATCCTGCTGTGGATTTTCTTTGTCGGCTGGATCGGAATCTTCGGAGCGAGGGCTTCTCACTGGCTGGTCCCTATCACCTCAAACCGGCAGGCTGCGTACCTCGGCAGGCTCCATCCCTCCTACAACCTGATGATGGCGGCGAATGAAGAGATTGCCCCGGACCGGACAGCGGTGGGAATCCTCTGCGAGGATGGAAGGCTCTATGCGAAGTTCATATTGATCGGCGGGGGGGATGCAGGCTGGGCGAATCATCGGGTGATCTCCGACAGTTGCACTTCGCCCCGCGCGCTGGCAGCTCTCCTCCACGAGCGATATCACGCGAGCCATCTGATAATCCAGGAGCAGCGTCTCAGGGAGCAGAAGTCGGTCGTCTTCTCGCCGATCAAGGGCGTCCTGCGATCGCCCGAGTTCCACGAGCTTTTCCGCGAAGTCGCGAGGGTGAGCGAGGGAGTCGTCTACTCCGTCGCCTATCCCGACAGCGACCTGGAAATCCCCGACGACTGACCGGGACCGGAGACTCATCCCAACCGTCACTCGATAAGCACGATCGCATCCGGTCCGTCCCCGGTTGCAAGCTCAGCCAGCACTTCTCCCGAGTCAGGCTCGATCAGGCAGAGCCTGTCCGCATTGAAGTTCGTCACACACACCAGTCCGGGAAGCGCGAGTATCGAGGACGCATAGCTGAGCGGCTCGCCGTACGTGGGCAGCGGATGCCCCGCGAGCTCAACGCCCTTGCGGAGATCGGCCCTCAGAACCACGCTCTCCTTCCCGTTCTCCATAAACAGGATATCATTCGGTCCGATCTCTCCCCCGAACGGAGCGCCGTTCACCTTGATAATTTGGAATACCTCGCCGCTGTTCAGATCGAGACTCTCGACCAGCCCGTTCCCGACGAAGCCTGTCGCAATGTCGTTGTCGCCCGCGGAGAGTATGACCAGTCGGTCGGGGAATCTTGGAGAATGAAGAACCTGGGTTGTGTCGCGACCTGCCAGATTGTATGCTCCGACAATCAATCGCTTCGGAATGTCTATTTCCACCAGGACCCCCGGCCCACCCGCGACATGCGCCATCTGGAGGTTGGAGCTCACGACATAGGCCCGATCCCCCACAATCGCCAGTCCGCCGGGCCTCGCCTGCGTAGTCACGCCATCGTCGTGGGGAAGCTCCGATGATGATGGCATCGGTATTCGATCGATGATGCGATTCTCGGGCGGACAATCGGGCGCAAGGTCGATCAGGAGGACCTCGTTCGATATGTAACACGTCACCATCGCGGTGTTGTCATCGACGAAGTCCATGTACAGCGGATTGGTCCCGACCCCTGTGCTGATCTCCCGAACTGAGGTCATGCTTTCGAGGTCGATCACCTGGATCGAGTTGGATAGCGAGTTGACCACGTAGCAGAAACCGTCGCGGACGATCATCTGGTTCGGCGCCTGCCCTGTCGCAAGCACGTTCTTAGTGACATTCCAGACTCCCGCGGTGCGCTCAACTAGAGTCACTGTCTCCGACAGCCCGTTGGCGACAAGCATACGATAGTCCCGACCCGAGTCCTCGCCACTGAGCGGCGGCTGGGCGGTCGAATCAGCCGCGGGCGGGAGGATCCCCGTGCCTCGACCGACCGTGCAGCCCGCAAGCAGGCTCACCAATATTGCTATCAGCAGGACGTCTCGCATCGTCTCACCATTCGCCGGTGATCGTCAGAAACAGCGACGTACCCGGCAGCGGGAATCCCCTCACATCCTTCAGATTCTCGCCAAGAAGGTTCTTTATCTCCATGAGCACCGTAGACCCGTCCGGGAAGCTGTACCCGACTCCAACGTTCATCGCGTCATTCGGCGCTAGAAAACGCGTTCCGGACGGAGTGATCGGGCTTGGACCGCGTCTCTCCCACTCGCCGAAGACCTCCCACGGGCTTACATGCCACCGGAGCTGCGTGTACAGATCGCTCGACGGCTGCCCGACGAGCGGCTGTCCCTGCCGGGTCGGATCGCCGGACGTGTCGATCGCTTTTGTCCGCGTGCAGGTTGTTCTGAACTCCCATCCCGGCGCGATCAGCCAGTCCGCCGACAGCTCGAAGCCGCTCGATCGTGTCCGCCCGATGTTGTATGGCTTCCAGCGGAATCCCGAGATCAGGAGGTAGTCGATCAGGTCGCGCGTCTGAAGATTGAAATATGTGACTTCAGCGCGGAGTGACTCCGACGTGTGGACGAGGCCGATGTCGAAGCCCAGCGTGCGCTCGTTCGTGAGGTCCTCGTTGCCCACGACCAGCCCCTCATTGCGATAAAGCTCCTCGAAACTCGGCGGGCGGAAATCGAGTCCGAGATTCGCGCGGGCAACCACGCTTCCGCTGATCGGACACCTGAGCCCGGCTCGCGGACTCAAGGTCGGCTGCCCGTCGATCCAGTCGCATCGCCCCGCGCTCGTAATCACCGCTCCTGAAGGGAGATACCACTCATCTCTCAGCCACATCGCGACCGTATCGCGCGACGGATTCCCGTAATCCTCCTGCATGAGCCGCTCAAGTACCAGCGATGCCCCCCACGTGAGAACATCGTCTTCGCCCCAGCCCATTCCCGTCCATTCGCACTTCGCGTCCCACCGGCTGTGTATCCACGATGTCTCGAGCGGAACGCCGGTGCTCTCACCCAGAGGATCGAGGAAATGACGTCCCTGCCTGAGCCACGAAAAAGACAACGCGACCTCGCCGTTATCGAAGCCGGAGTCTTCGTATGCGGCGTGGAGGAATATCCTCGAATCCGTCTGCGACGCGTGCGGGCTCGGGAACGTCGTTATCCCGGGAATTCCCTTCTCGGCTCGATGCCATTCGAGTGAGAATCCGAGACCCTGCGTCTCGCTCAACTCCCACGAATGCCCGTACCTCGCGTCCAGCGCTGCAAACTCGTTGTTCTCGCGACAGTCGACGAAATCGTCCGAGGCGTCGAACGATGTCCCGTTATCGTTGCGGAATCGAAACTGTCCGCCGGACGTTGCACGTTCGAGATGAAAGATATTCCCCGGGGCCCGCCAGGTGAAGCCGCTTGTCAGCGTACCGAAGCTCCCTGCCGACAGCCGTCCGGCCCGGTGAGTCTCTCCGTCGCGCTCCGGCGCGCGGCTCACAAGCCGAACCACTCCTCCCACCGCGCCCCCTCCGGAATACGCCCCTTCGCCGCCGCGCAAGATCTCGATTCTCTCAAGCGAGTCGAGCGGGATATCGCTCAGGTCCACAGTCCCTCCCGTCGGGTTCAACGGGATGCCGTCCAGCAGCACCAGGACATTCTCGCTGCCAAGGCCTCTTATCGAGATCGTGGAAAGCGCGCCCAGTCCCCCGAACGACCTGACCGACACGCCGGGCACCGAGTCCAGGGCTTCCGCCAGAGTCAGCGCGCGCCGACTGAGCACGAGCGGATCGAGAACCGTTGCGGCCGCGGTCGGGCGATCGAGAACGTCCTCGGTTTGGAGGAGAGTCTCCTCCACATAGAGCGTCCCGAGGTCGATGACATCTTCATCCGGCCTGTCAGATTCGTCCTGCGTCTCAGCCGTAGATTCGGCTGTTGCCGCAGACTCCGAGGCCTCGATGTTATCTTCGGCGTACGCTGGAACGCACACCAGCGCCAGAGCTGCTGCGAGTAACCACGCGTAGCGACAGACCAGAGAATGCGATCGTCGATCGATCATCATGCACCGATCAGTTCTCATCGTACGGATAGAGGGCTTGCAGAATGGACCGCCGCGATCGCGTCGCCGTCGAAGCCCGCGCAGCCCGGAGTCGCGCCGAGCACCGACACCTTGCCGAAATCCATGATCAGATCGCCGTTGTCGTCGTATCGCTCCGTGCCGGGCGCATCGTTGATATCGCCGGTATCGATCAGCCGCACGAACCTGCACCACGCGAGTCCGACATCGGCAAGATCGAATGAGTCGCCGCCGGCGGTCGCGGGATCGGTCGGATCTATACCATTCTTGAGCGAACCATTGTCTCCGACGGACGCGTACACCGGCCGGATGCCGGCGAGACCGGAGAAACTCGACGGATTGGCGCAGGGCTGGATTCCGCAGGTCGTGTTGTCGGGCTGATAGTTGCACGGGAACCTGAACCACTCGATTCCGTCCTGGCTGACCTCGACCAGTGCGGTCTCGTTCCAAGCGGCATGCTGTGTCGCGTCGTTCCATTCGCAGGAGCCGAAATAGAACGGGTTCTCGAAGACGATCAGGTCGGGACCGGGGCCATCAAGCGCGATGTTGTCGACAAACTCGCAGACGGCCGTTCCACCGTAGCCGAGCGAGCATGCGCCCAGGCTGCCGCCCCCGGCGCCCGCTCCGGACGGGGGGCCCAACAGAGCCTGCGGATTCGTGAACACTCCTCCGGGCTCGTTCAGCGCTCCGAACTCGACGTCCGCCGAGTCCGCGAAAGGATCCTCGCAATATATCGTGGCGTGCGCAGCATGTCCCCCATACTCGGCGGTTACCGACGCGACCCCGCCCCACCATCGGGATGAAATCCGAGTCACGTAGCCTTCGTTCACCTCGACAAGCTCATCGCCATTGATCGCCGCGCCTTCGGCGAGCCAGTTGACCCCGCTGTCTATCCTGCAAAGTCCGCCATCGGCGTGTTCCGCCAGCGCGACCAGTTGCGCGCTTTCGCCCTGGCTTCCGAGTGATGCTGCGACGGGATCGATTCTGATGCCGATCAGGGGTGGAGTCTCATCGGTCACCGCCATCTCTATCACCTGAAATGCCGCCAGATTGTCTGTTGATGGATCGTTCAGTGCATCCCTGACGCGCACGAGCGCGGGATAGACGCCGGCAGGCGCATCGAGTTCGTTCGAAATGCGGCAGGTGAACTTGACGGGTTGCGCCGAGGAGATGAGCTCAGCGGGGACGGGCGATGCGGCAAGGTCCGGGGCCTCGATTGTCACAATCGCCTTCATGCCGTTGTCCTGCCAGTCATGGAATTCGATTGTCACTTCGGCGAACGCGCCCGGATGTCCGTTTATTGGACCGGATACGGTCGCGGCGAGTCCCCATGCCTCGTTGCAGTGGGGGCTCAGCGACGGAACGTCGGGCTCGACGATACTCGGCGGCAGCCAGCACGCGTCGACGACATAGCCGAATTCCAGCGGGCCCGAGTCGGGGAGCGCGATGATGATCTGCCTCTCGTGGAAAGTCCCGTGAGCGAACCTTCGCTCGGGGACCTCGATCGCGAAGTCGACGAACGGGTTGATATCGGCCCATGGTTCATGCGACCAGCGTGACGTGTAGCCGTCGGGATTCTGCAGCAGATGCGACATGCCGCCGGTGTTGAAGACAGCCGACGGCGTCCCGAGAACGACGCCTCGCACGTCGAACGCGTCAAGATTCGGCGATTCCGGAAACGGATGCGAAATTCGCACGACCATCGAGACATGTTTCGCATCGACGAGCGAGATGTCCTTGAATGAGATGCATCCGGAGCAGCCCGGCGGCGAGACGTAGGCGGTCACGTCCCAGTGCGCCAGGCCCGCGCGGACTGGCACAAGGTCGGCATTCGCGCAGCGCGGATCGATACTGACTCGCCACTCACCCCACATGTGGCGTGGTTGGCGGTCTGGCGATGAGCTGTGCAGCTCCGTCGCGAAGTCATCCTGCGCGTTCGGGACGGGCGATGTCGGCGATGTCCGTCCGCAGCCGAAAATGATCAGCATGCAGAATGCGGCCGGAATGAGGCCTGTGAACGGATGTCGGCGGAAGGAGGGGGAAGATGTCGGGTTCATTCGCTACTCCCTGCGAGTCCGTGGCTCGCGGCAGAAGTCTCGCGGTCCGCCGAAACTCCTCGCTCCGCGAGGAGCGATGGCGGGCCAGCCCGCCATCGTGAAGCGCTTCGCGCTTCATTCGGCGGACATCTCGCGCGGTGCGATCGGTCTCCTGGCTGAGGGTCATCTCCCCTCCGGCGCCTTCTCATCCGTCTTCGCCTTCAGCTCGGACGGACAATGGCGTCTTGCCGGGGGAATCGCCAACACAGTTGCCGGACAGCGACGGACTCACACCGTCTTCCCGTGCATCACACTGCGCCGGTGGTATGTCGACCCAAGGATAGCAGGGCGAGGGGAGGAGTAGCAAGTGGGGGGGCAGGAGCTTGACTGCTTGGAGACTGTCTTGTATGTTGGTCTTGAAATGCAGGAATGGGATGAACTCCAAGGTCGGGACTTGCTCGCGGCGAGTCCGACGACCGCGCAGGAGCCCCTGGGGCCCGCAGCGCGAGAATTCTACGAGGCCATCTCGAGAATAGACCCTAGACTCGCCGAGATCTATCTCGGGGCGGAGCTAGTCCTGCTGAATCCCGCCAATCCGGACAGGTACGCCCAGGCGGCACACAGCATCAGAGAGTTCATCGAGATTGCCCAAAAGACATTCGCTGGCCTAGAGAATGCGACTGTATCTGATGTTTTCGAAAAGCTCAGGGAGCTTATAGCTAAGTGGGGGACGCTTGCTACGAACAGGATAACGGGCGGAGATAGCTTCGAACCTGAAGATATCCCCGTGGTCAAGGAGTTTTTGGCCTCATGGGATGAGTTTCAGGAATGGTTTTCCGGGGAGCGCTTGTCGAAGAGCCAAGCGAGGAAGATGGCAACAGAAGTGACGCTGCTTCCGTACTCGAGCTTCGGCTCCCCGACAAGAGAGAGCGTTAACAAGCTGTTTGGCGAAATGGAGAGGTATTTCATAAACCTTGCCCACCACAATGTAGACTACCGACCTGACGAGTTCAAGTGGTGGATTGACTTCTTTCGGCTCTATTATGGGAGTGTGGCCCCTGCAGCCAGTTGTTCGGTTGATGATGGGCGTCACAACGAGACGGACAAATGACGGGGAATGGAGTTATGAACGAACAGGGAGTATATAGTGGAGATGACACGGGGGGAGCCCCGCAGGAGGTCTGGCAGTCCCCCCGCAGTCCGAAATCACGCGATGATGTCCTTTCGATGTCCCCCCAAGAAACAGTCGATTTCCTCAACGAGTGGACGGCCCGAACGGATTGGTGTTCGCCACTCCATATTATGGGTAGGTCCCCGGCGGGGCTGGGTGACGCTCTCCGCGAGGCCGTTACATCTGATCCGAAACACTTCGATACAAGGCTGGAGCCATTTAGTGAAACGGATCCAACCTACGTAAGGTCGGTGATCGACGGTTTGCGCTTCGCGATCCGTGAAGGCAGGCAGTTTGAATGGGAGTCCGTTCTTGCTTTCTGTTTGTCCATTTGCCGGAAGGACCGCAACATCCCGAATCGTGTGAGCAATCCCATGGTCATTGACCCCGATTGGGGCTGGGCGAGACATGCTGTGGCTCACCTTATCCAAGAAGGCATTCAAGCGGGTTCCAAACATCCAATTCCTTTTGCATTGCATAGCTTGGTGTGGGAGATACTTGGAATCCTATCCGATGATCCCGACCCGGCAGGGGAGGAGGAAGGAGACCCCATCCAGCATGCCCCCAACACGGTGCGCGGTGAAGCCATAGATGCAGTGGTTCTCTATGCTCTCTGGTGTCATAGAGACATCACGCAACGGGAGGGCCTGGAAAACTGGAGAGGCTTTGAGAGTATTCCCGACGTTCGGGCTGTGCTGGAGGAGCACCTTAACCCAGTAAAGGACCCCTCTCTGGCAGTCAGAACACTCTATGGCAGGTGGTTTCCTTGGCTTGACATGTTGGATCATAACTGGGCCAAAGAGAATGTTGGCAAGATATTCCCTTTGGAAGAAGGTTCCGGAGATTACTGGAAGGCAGCTTGGGAAGCTTACCTGTTCTTCACAGGCGATGTCTATAGGCGGCCTACTGAGCTTCTCGAGAGCCAAATCGAAGCAGCGATTGACTGGTTATCAACGGATCTGCCGGAGAGAGAAACACGCGAGGAGGCAAAAAGAAAATTCGCCAGCCACATCATGATTCAGTACTTGCGCGGATGGCTTGGGGACGATCCTCGTCGGGGGTTGATGGGCAGCTTCTGGGAGAAAGCGCCTGCAGGTGTCCGTGCGGCGGCGATATCGTACATAGGCGTCAACATGCTTAATGTCCAAACCGAAATCAGTGAAGAGATTTCTGGTCGCTTGAAGAGCTTGTTGGAATTCAGGATCGAGATGCTGTCGGATAATCCGGGAGATGCGGCAGTAGAGTTGCCCGACTACGGTTTCTGGTTCGAAAGCGGCTGGCTGCCGGACGACTGGTCTTTGGATCGACTGATCCAGGTACTAGAACTGACCGGCGGACGCATTGAAGACACGGGCGGGGTGCTCAAGAGACTTTCTGAATTGGCAACCAGCTACCCCGTAGCAGTGATGAAAGCGCTCTTGATGGTGGGGGACGAGTACATCTCTAATAAAGAAATGTGGGTCTTCTACCCGCATGCACGGGATGCCTTCAGGGAAGTGATGCGCAGTGGTAATGAAGAAGCGATCCGGTTGGCGAGGCCAGTGAAGGGCATCCTCATGGTTCATGGTCTCCTACAATCGTGACAGCTTGCGAGGTGTCTATCCTTGTCTTGCGTGCGGACCTGCAAGGCGACAGCTCTAACCCGTGGCCGGGCCTTCACTCATAGAATGGACTGATTCGTCATGGAATCCCGTGACGGGATGCTCGAAGATCTCGCCCGGGTGCAAGAACTGCTACGCCGAGCGGATGGCGAGGCGCCTGCAGCTCATGGGGCAGCCGAACTACCGCAACGGCTTCGAGGTCACGGTGCACGAGCGGATGCTTTCGCTTCCACTCGAGTGGAGGAAGCCGCAGGTGATTTTCGTCAACTCGATGAGCGATCTGTTCCACAGGAGCGTGCCGGTCGATTTTGTCGAGAGAGTCTTCGAGGTGATGTGCTGCGCGGACCATCACCGCTTTCAGGTGCTCACCAAGCGGTCGGGGCGGCTCAGGCAGATGAGCCCGAGTCTCCCCTGGCCGGAGAATATCTGGATGGGCGTCAGCGTCGAGAATCCCGACTACACGTTCCGCATCGACGATCTTCGCGCGACCGGGGCGGCCATCAAGTTCCTGTCGATCGAGCCTCTTCTTGCGCCGATCCCGTGTCTCGATCTCCGCGGAATCGACTGGGTTATCGTCGGAGGCGAATCCGGACCCCATGCAAGGCCGATGAAACGCGAGTGGGTTATTGACATTCGCAATCAGTGCCTTGAAGCGAAGGTTCCGTTCTTCTTCAAACAGTGGGGCGGGACAAACAAGAAAAAATCCGGACGTCTGCTGGAAGGCCGGACATACGATGAAATGCCCTGCGGCTTGAGCCTTGCCCGAGCCGGATAGCAGCTCGCTGCGCCTCTCGGCATTATTCCCGGATCGCTGCGGCCAGCGCATCTTCGAGCCGCTCGTGCTTGAACTTGTAGCCCGATTCCTCCAGTTTCTTCGGCACCGCTCGCGCGCTGGCGAGCAGCATCTCGTCCGCCATCTGGCCGTACGCGAGGCGGAGCGCGAACGCCGGGACGGTGTAATATGCGTTTCGATTCACCGCAGCGGCGAGTGCGCGCGTGAATTCGGCGTTCGTTACAGGGTCCGGCGACACGAAATTCACCGGACCGACGAGACTATCAGTCACGATCGCGTGCTCGATCCCGCCGACGACATCCGCAAGCGCTATCCAGCTCATGTACTGCCTGCCCGAGCCGAGCTTTCCCCCGAATCCGAGCCTGAATATCGGCAGCAGTCTCCTCAGAAGGCCGCCGTCGCCAAGCACCAGACCGAACCTCGTGTTGACCACCCGAATGCCCTTCCTCGTCGCCGCATCGCACGCCGCCTCCCACTGCCAGCACAGATCGGACAGAAACCCCGTCCCTCTCGAACTGCTCTCGTCGAGAATCTCGTCGCCGCGGTCGCCATAGAAGCCGACGGCCGACGCCGACACGAAGACCCTGGGGGGATTCCTCAGCCGCGCCACCGCCTGCGCGAGAAATTTCGTGCCCGCTACACGGCTCTCATGGATCGCGTCCTTCCTTTCGTCCGTCCATTTCCCTTCCGCGATGCTCTCGCCGGCGAGATGCACGACCGCCTCGATGTCGCTCAGCCCGTAGGAGTCTATCCTCTCGGCGAGCGGGTCCCAGATGACCGCGCCCTCGGTCGGACGCGACGGCGACCTGACGAGGCGGATCGGGTGATGCCCGGCGCGGCCGAGAGACTTCACGAGGGCGGAGCCGATGAATCCTCTCGACCCGGAAACCAGGATGTTCATGGGTAAACCTCGCCGGACTGAGAGAGTCGCCGTAACGGCTGCCACAGGATACATCATCCCGCAGTCTTTCTCAGTAAATGGCTCTTGCCGGGGTGCATCCGGTAAATGACTTCGCTGTCAGACCTCACCCCCTGGCCCCCTCTCCACTTGTGGAGAGAGGGAACGGGGGTGAGGTGGAAAATAAATTGCAGGATGCAACTCTTGCGTCAAGGTTCCCCCTTCCACTTGACACCCAAATTTGGTATAGTACACAAAAGTAAGGTGAGCTCCTCGATCCGGTAACCTTTGGAGGCTCGAATGGCCACACGCAAACTGACACAGAGACAGGGAGAGATTCTTCGCTTCATCATCCGCTACATCCGCGAGAATGAGCGCCCTCCGACGATACGCGACATCGCCGACAACTTCGGCTTCACCGTGAAGGGCGCGTACGATCACCTTCTCGCGCTCGAGAGAAAGGGCTGGATCGAAAGGCAGGGCAGACATTCGCGCGGAATCACGATCAAGGACTATCCGCCGGGACTGGAGCACCTCAAAAGGCAGCGCGAGCTGTTGAAGGAAGACATTCGTGCGATACCGCTTGTCGGGCGGATCGCCGCCGGCGAGCCTGACGCCGCGATAGCGACAACCGACGACCGATTTGTGATCAGCGGCGACTACCTGTCGGGCGAGGAGCATTTCGCGCTGAGAGTCAACGGCGACAGCATGGTGGACGCCGGCATCTACCTCGGCGACATCGTCATCGTGCGGCGCCAGCAGACCGCGCGCAACAACGATATCGTGGTCGCGCTTATCGAGGGTATCGAGCAGGAAGCCACTCTGAAACGCTTCATCAGGAAGGGCAGTCAGATCATTCTCCGTCCGGAGAACCCGAAGTACAAGGACATCCAGATCGCTCATCCCGCCCAGCTTCAGATCAACGGGGTGGTTGTGGGCCTCTATCGTGCGATACGCTGATTCAGCTCCACGGCGTTCGAGAAAGAGCGAATCGCGCGGGAGCTTACTGCGTCCCGCTCGCGGCGGTTGCGGACGCAATCAGGCGCTCGAGGTTGGTGTAGGCGTCGATGAAATAGTCGCGGAAGTCCGCCTCGGGCTCGATGAGCATCCACTCGCCGACCTCGTCCCTCGCTGCGATCAGAGCATCAAGCCAGCCGTCTTCGATCTCGCCTTCAGACGGCGCGGCCATCATCCTCAGACCCTCCGCGGCGTTCTCGCGGGCCTCGGGGTTCTCGTCGCGCACATGCGCCCTCAGCGCGTTCAGCGCATCAACCGTCGGGAAACTGCCCAGGTTGTAGAGCGCCTGGGGGGGATGCGTGTCTATCGCGTCGATCAGCACCGGCACCGCTCTCGGATCGCCGGTCATCCCGAGGAGCACGACCGCCCCGGTGATGACCCGGTCGTGAAGAAATGCATCCGGCGGATCGTTGTAGTAAAGCTCGATGCACGCGCAGGCGATTTCCTCGTTCGTCCAGATTTCGAAAAACACCCCGTTGTCCGGAGCGGTGAGCATCTGGCGGATGCCCTGCAGGACATCGTCGCCGATCTCGCAGTCCGGCGGCACCTGCGCGCCGGCGGGCGAAATCAACAGCGTGGACAGCAGCCAGATGGCCGTAAACAGCGTTCTGTATGGCATATTGCGCATTATTGTTCTCCTCGGATGATGCATCCCTCAGTTGATGATATGTCGGCTCAGAAGTTGTTCGGGTAGTTCGTGTGGAAATACGCCCAGTTCTCGACCTGGCTCTCGATCGGGAGGGCCGGCGTCTGCCAGTGATACTCGCTTAGCCAGTAGTCTTCCGGATCGTTCCAGCCCGAGATGGAGAACCACATCAGGTTGCCGTAGGTGGCGTCGCTCTCCTTGCAGAAGGAGCCGTTCGGAGAGTACGGGCAGTAGTAGTAGTTGATCTGGCTGCAGCTTGAGAATCCCGCGTCGAGCAGGTAAACGTCATGAAAAATCCCTGTAGCGTGCCCCAGCTCGTGTGCCAGCGCATTACCCACACCGTTGTCAGACATGGCGATGTAGGTGGAGTTGTGCGTCTGGTACGCGTATCGGCAGTCCATCCTGCAGTACGCGCCGGCGCTCGGCACGTCCGGGAATGAGTTGACGTAGTAGACGTTGATCGGACCGGACTTGTCTCTGTAGTACCAATGGCACGTGTATACTTCGTTCGACGATGCCGCGAGCCATGCGGTGTTGTTGATGTAGCTTATCTCAGCCAGCGTGAAGCTCCCGCCCCACTGGCTATAGAATTCATCCGCCCACGCCACGTCGTTCTGGACCCTCTGCTCCGACGTGGCGGGATTGGTCCCGTCGCTTCTGCGGATTATGTGCGCATGGATGCGGAAATCGAAGGTCCCGACCTCCTCTGTCTCGAGATCCATGGTGAGGGTGTAGGCCTGATCTCCCCCCCCGACCATAGGATGCGCGCAGACCTTGATGTAGTACGTTCCGACCTCGAGCTGATCGACCTCCACCTGCTCATCGTTCACCCCGGGCACGGCGCTGTACTCGATCACATCCTGCACCGGATCACTGTAGAGATACAGATCGTTGTCAACCACCATCCCGCCGCTCAGCGTGATCGTCCCGCTCGCCACTTTCCCCTCCTGAACGGTGAACCTGAACCAGTCCGGATCGGCCGGGAAGCATACCGAGTCGCTGATGACACTCGTGTAGCCCACCGGGTCCGCCGTCAGGTGGGAATCGTTCCCGTCGCCGCTCGTGCAGTTGTAGTCGGCGCTCACCAGGAAGACATCCAGCTCGAAAGGACGGTCGCCCTCAGGCGATCCGCCGACAGCGACCACCTCTATGTAATGGGCGCCCGGACCCAGACCGTCGATGTTGACCATCTCGTCCTGCGTGCCCGGATTGCTTCCCCAGAAGGTTGCCGAGCCCGGATACTCGTCGTAGACCCTCAGGTCGATGTTTCCCGCATCCCCGTTGTCAAGATACACCGTCCCGCCCGCGACCTTGTCGGTGGGTACGGTCAGCCTGTACCAGTCTCTAAGGTCGCCGCCTGCGCAGACCGTCTCTGAGTCGGTCTCCTGAAGGCCGATTATTCCCGCCTCCGTGTATTCGTTGTTGGCGTCGGTCGTGCACTGACCGCCCGCCTGGTGGACATCCAGCGAAAGGCGATACGGTTGCACGTCCGTGCCGGCTG
>Ga0315296_10001033_pt1 | contig 24479 bp, 23 predicted proteins | sample YL17G14_18_MG_FD_203921 | JGI IMG/M metagenome (GOLD analysis project Ga0315296, IMG submission 203921) | Sediment microbial communities from Yellowstone Lake, YNP, Wyoming, USA - YL17G14_18 | ecosystem: Environmental > Aquatic > Freshwater > Lake > Sediment | place: USA: Wyoming | collected... | reverse complement strand
CATCCATCGCCCGAAGGGTCTCGTCGATCGGCGTGACACTCTCCGGCTTGTGAGCGTAATAAACATCCACGTAATCAACGTCAAGCCGGCGCAGGCTGTCCTCGACGCATTTCATAATGAACTTGCGGCTGAGACCGATGTCATTCACAGTTGGCCCGGATTTCCAAGCGCCCGCTTTGGTCGCCAGCACCACCTGATCGCGCATGCCCTTCAGCGCCTTCCCCACGATTTGCTCGGTCTTCCCCTCGACATATAAATCGGCGGTATCGATGAAGTTCACGCCGTGGTCGACGGCCCACTTTATCAGGTTAATCGATGTTGCCTCATCTATCTGGTTGCCGAAGGTCATCGTGCCCAAACAAACCTCCGAGACCAGAAGGCCGGTTCTGCCCAGCTTGCGGTATTTCATTTTGCCTCCTAAAATTCTTTTCCGCCGTATTCTACTGGAAGTTGTGGCTGATGTCCACAAGCTTACTCGTTGCGCGGTTCTACTCAATCGTAGTTGTTCCTTTGTTAGTATTGTGCTAGGTTCTTCTCATTCTTAATGAGTAAAAGCGAGTAACGGGTTCTTCTCAATCTTAGTTGGTAGGTCATTTCAGTCTTCCATTTAATTGCTTCTCTACAATACTACTAACAAGCACGGGTTCTATTATTATCCCTTCTTCTCTTTCTATGCGTCTAATTTCCTTTTCTGCATCACCACTGAAACTAAAACCAACGAAAATGCCTTTTGTTCGCTTATCTCTTTTCATAGCTGTCTCAAAGTTATCTATGTCTGGTCTACCTACTTGGTCTGTCCGTTTGACTTGAATTGGTATGTAGCGGTCTATCTCTCCAAATAAGTCTATGCCAGCCTTCTTTTCCTTCTTGATGTCCTCAACTGGGTATAGCTTCCCGTCTATGCCTTTATCTTTAACCCTAATCTTACTAGGGACTCCACCCAGAGCATTGATAGCCCAGTTTTGAAATTCAAAGGCTGGATATGTTCTTAACTCCTCAACTGTCTTGGGCAAATCTTTAATTGTGAAATCTTCTCCTTCCTTTATGGCACACTCTTTTTCTAATCGCTTAGCTACGACCCTACAAGCCGTTGGTGATATGTCTATGCCAATCCATTTTCGTTTCAGAAATTGAGCTGATATTAAAGATGTACCACAGCCACAATAAGCATCAAGTATGATGTCCCCTTCATTACTGCTTGCTTTAATTATTTTTTCCAATAATGCTAATGGCTTTTGCGTAGGGTAGCCTTGCCTTTCTTTCGCTTGTGAATTGATTACTGGGATTGCCCACACATCATTTTCTTTCACCCCTTTTGCGCATATGCTTGTAACATAAACGTCATCACCTTTTATCCTAGTATGATAATGCTGTTTTCGTGCCAATGACTTGGGTGTATAAGGTATGAATGTTGGATTGAATATGTGCCTTCCAGCATTTTTAGCATAAAGTAGAATCGTGTCGTGCATTTTCAAAAAACGATTAGCAGAACCAGTCCATCTTCGATAATGCCAGACAATTTCATTGAGAAAGTTAGTATATCCAAATAAATCATCCCTATCTAACATTACTTTGATGTAGTGTGAGGCGTGCCAATCACAATGATAATAAAAACTTCCCGTTGTCTTTAATACTCGGTAAAGTTCTATAATTCTCGGTCTCATATATTCTATATAAGCCTGAACATTTTCAAATCTATCCTCAAAATGTCTTTTCTCTTGTTCTTGCCAGAAAGCTACATAGTTACGGTTAGAGCTAAATGGTGGGTCAATGTAGATTAAGTCTATACTTTCACTTGGTATGTCCTTCAGCTTAGTGAGGCAATCACCACAATAAATAACGCTGGTTTCTAATGGCATATTTCACCCCTTGTATTTATGCCGTATTTTACCATACTGCCTATTTCCTCAATCTAATCTGCATTAATGACGGCGTTGGTGGTGTGATTCGCCGTCTTCGCGGGGATATTCTCAAGTGCTTACGCCTAGTTATTCTGGTTAGCTTACGTGTGGGCATTATAGTCTGTTCCAAAGTAGCTAACGCTTGCCGTATCGGTATCCTAGCCGTCTTCTCGTACGGCTGTTCGGTAATGTCTTTCCAGTTACGGAAGGGGAAGCGTATCCCCGCCACGCTAGCAGGTGTCCTATCCTTCAGGGACATATGCGGTCTGAAGAAGTTATAGTGGACTAGCCAGCCGTCCATAAAGAGCCTAGCCGATTCTAAGGTATGTAATCCCCGCATTACCTTAGTTCGTTCTTTGATAGTCCCGTGAAAACGCTCTATGAGGTTAGTGTTTACCTCAACATCAAACGGGCTACCCTGCCTGTGTATTGTCTCCGAGCCAAAGGTTAGTTCTATTCCGTCTAGGTAGGCTCTCAGGCTATCTGTGTAAATCACTCTAGGCATTTTGCCTGTGCGCTCATAGGCTTGCTTCATAAGAGCCTGTGCGTCCTTTGTGGTGCGAGTAAAGGACATATGAGATGCTATCAGGAAGCGTGTCTTGGTGTCTATGATGTCCCAAAACCAGACGTTCTTGCCGTCTATGTCCAAAACGGTTTCATCGGCTACCCACAGCCTGCCGACATCAGGCTTATACTTCCCCGCTTCTTCTATGGCTTGTTTCGAGAAACGCCGTACCCAATTCAAAGCGGTTACGTCTGAGATATAATCCCCGTGTTGCTGAATGAGGTTACGGCGGATTTCCTGAAGGCTCATACCCTCATAATACATACTCAAAACATCGGCTATTTTGGACGTGGAATACTGCATTTTGGGGATAGTGTCCAGTCCGGCAAATTTACGATTGCAGGCTTTGCAAAAGTAGTATTGCGTGTCCTTGTACTTGCCGAACTTGATTACGTGGTCAGATTGGCAGTATTTACAAATTATGTCATTCATCGTTTTCTTATTTTCCTTTGTAATATTTATCAATAGTTTCTCTAACTCGTGCTAACAGAATCATCATTTGGTCATTAAATTGCTCCACTTTCCTTGTGCGGTCAATCTTATACTTCAAGGGTAGTAATTGTATCATTTGGTCACCGATACTTTGAAATAATGGCAAGAAACTACAGCCAGCACGTGAGACATTATTGTATGTAATAATGGCAGTCCTTATGTCCACGCTTGGAACTAAAGGGTTCAACTTGTTGAGCTGTTGACTCAGGTTTTGGTGGATTTTGTCTCCTTCTACCGCTTTTTTAAGTCCGATTTTGTCGTACATATACTCATAAACTCTCAGGGGTGTCTCTGCCTCTTTTTTTGCACTATCGGTCTGTGTCTCGGCTAGCTTTATTAGGTCGGGGATATGACCCACAAGTGAATCCAAATCTTTTACCCCTAACAGAGACGTTCGAACTTGTGTAGCATCTATGTTAACTAACGACATAAACTCAGCGTAATCCTCTGCGGTTAATGTTGCTACCCTAAGTTGGGATGCTAATTCTGCCCTTCTCATATGCATCTGAAGTAATATCTTAGGGATGACATATAATACTTTCCGAGTTTGCCCATAAAAGGCGTAAACCACGGCAAACACAATGACAGCAACACTAACCGTTACCACTATTCTCTGGTTTTGTGATAGGCTACTCCAAATTGTGACCAACAATGTAATCATCGCTGGCACTCCAACGATGGTAGAGATGACTGCGGGAAGACCAACCGTTTCGACCAAAACTTGGAATAAATTAGGTTTCTTGTCCATAACAAACCCCCTGCCAAGTTACTACGTAACTGCTGGCAGTATAGCACCAAGCCTGAAATGTAACAACTAAGTTTTAGGGCAGTTTTTCGGCAATAGGCTGGCAATTCCCTTCTGCTCTTACTCATTACTAGCCTCACTTTTTGCCACCCACGAAGAATGAGTAAAAGGCAGTAACGCCCTTGTTTCTCCGTTCCGCAGGCGTTAGAATAGACTGGACTCAGTCGCATTATTGTTGACTTCGGCGATAGGAGGCTGCTATGTGGGACTGGTTTACGACAAACGGAGTCTGGATACTGGCCGCTCTGGCGATTGGCTTTATCCTGTTCATCATCTTTCGCCGCTGGGTAGAGAAAATCATAACCAGGATAATGCCGGCCCAGTTTTTTGAGCGCGAGGAACACGGCCAGAGAATACTCGCCCGGGTTGTCATCGCCACTGGCGGCATCATCATACTTTTTGCGATAGGCACGGTCGTGGTGGCAACTTTCGGCATCGATGTTATGCCTCTGCTCACCAGTATCGGGGGCTGGCTTTTAGAGCACGGGACTCGCATCATCATTATCATTGCTATCGGCTATTTGATGCAGTGGGTGGCCAGGTCCTTGATTCCTCAAGTTATCGAGCGGTCAATCAAGATAAAACCAGAGAAACACCCGGACAAAGAAGAAATAGTCCGCCGGGCACAGACGCTGAGCCGAGTCTTTGCCCAGACGGTTACTGCCCTGATAATTTTCATTGTCTTCTTCATGATTCTCTCTGAAGTCGGTATTAACATCGCTCCCCTGCTGGCGGGCGCTGGCGTCGTCGGGCTGGCCATAGGTTTCGGGGCGCAGAGTCTCATCAAAGATATACTCAATGGCATTTTCATACTTTTGGAGGACCAGTACGATGTCGGCGATGTGGTCAAAGTGGCCGGCATTGCCGGGCTGGTCGAGGACATAAACCTGAGACGGACTATCCTGCGCGACCTTGATGGCATCGTGCACAGCATACCGAACGGTGAAATAACCACTTCCAGCAACTATACCGAAGAATATTCCAGAGTCAATTTTAATATCCGGGTGGCCTACGAGGAGGACATCGATAGGTGCATTGCGGTGCTCAACAAAGTGGGCCAGGAAATAATGACGGACGATGTCTTCGGCAAGATGATATTGACCGCGCCAAAAGTCCTGCGTGTGGACAACTTTGCTGACTCCGGTGTTGAAATCAAGATTCTTGGTGATGTCAAACCCCTGAAGCAGTGGGATGTGATGGGTGAACTAAGAAAGAGAATCAAGAAAGCCTTTGATAAAGAAGGAATTGAAATCCCCTGGCCGCATACTCACGTCAAGCTATTCTTTGGCGACGATGCCGAGAGAGGGCTGGTCTGTCCGGCCTGCCGCCGTCCCAATCTCCAGAGGAGCAAGTTCTGCGCCAACTGTGGCGCGGCGCTGAGCGCTGAAGAGAAGCCTCACGTATCTGACTAATGCCTGACGACTTGAGTCTGTGTAACTAGATTCTTCGCTTCACTCTGCCCTGACATCTAATACAGCACCCGCTCATCCCCGACGCGGCGGGTTACCTTCTTCGCATCGAGGTATTCCAGGAAAGCCTGGGCGTACTTGCGGCTGGTCTGGAACATATCGCGCACCTCCGCCAGTGTCACCTCGCCGTGCGCCTTGATGTGCGCGACCACCTTCGGCATCATCTCGCTGTAGGCTGTCGACGCAAAGACCACATTCTCGCTCACTTTCACCACTTTGCCCTGGTCGACCAGCAGGTTCAACAGGTCGGGCTCGAGGGCGGCGTCCGTGGGTGGAGAGTAAGGGTCGCGGGCCAGAGCCTTGAGAAAAGAGTCGATTTTTGCCTGCTGGGCGGGAGTCAGCTTGACCTGGTGAGCCGGCAGGCGCACCGCTGCGCCCTCTTCAACGATGACGCCCTGCTTCACCAGTCTCTCCAGAGCCGCACCGGTGTAGGTTCCCAGTTTGAGCTTACTGCCCAGTTCTACCCGGGGCATGCCGGGCCGGGCGGGGAATTTCTGATGGTGGTCCTGCAAAAAGGATGTTGCCCGCTTCGCCACCCGCTCCCATCCCGCCGCCGTCATCAGCAGGCTTTGCTCTCCCTCTCCCAACCGCACTGCTTTCCCCTGCTGGACAAGCGCTTCGACTACCGACCTGGCTTTATCGGCGGGAAGGCTGGTCTGAGTTAGCACCGACGATAGCTCCCGCGGCTGTTCCAGGAAAGAGAGGACGACTTCCTCGGCGGAGCCGGCTTCCCTGGCTTTCAGGCTCTCGATGACTTCGGGATGAAGGCGGCGGAGGCGTTTGAGGTGGGCATCGATAATCCGACCGCCGCCCAGGGTCTCCATCGGCGAGCGGATGATAAAATAGTCTCCGTCCACGGCGACCACGGAGCGCTCCAGGGCGACCTGCGCCCAGGTCGATTGGCCCGGCTTGAGGTCGTTGCCTTCAAGAAGGCGCACCTTGGCCAGTGTTTCATCGGCGCCGGTGTGAAAGCTGACCTCGGCGCTGTGCTTGATGGGCCGCCGCAGGTAGGGCAACAGACGCAGTTTCACCGTCACCAGCGCGGTCGGGATGAGCCAGCCGGGAGTCGTCAGCACATCGCCGCGCCGGAGCTGGGCGACGTTCACGCCCACTACGTTGGCCGCCACACGGCTCCCCGGCGAGGCCGTCTTAATCTGGGCTTTGTGCGTCTGAAGCCCGCGGATACGCGATTTTAACTCCGCGGGCACAACCTCCACCTCCTGCCCCACCGATAGCGCGCCGTCAATCAGCGTGCCCGTCACCACGGTGCCCGCCCCGGCGATGCTGAAAACGCGGTCGATGGGGAGGCGGGGCCGTCCCAGGTCACGCTTCGGCTCAAGTGTCCCCAATATGCGGTCGATAGTCGCCACCAGCTCGTCCAGGCCTTCCCGGGTGAAGGCGGAAACGACAACCACGGGCGAGCCAGCCAGCGTGGTGGCGCCGATGATTTCCTCGACCTCCATTTTGACCAGGCTCAGCAACTCGTCGTCCACAGTGTCCTTCTTGGTGATGACGACAACGCCTTTTCTTATGTTAAGTAAGTCCAGGATGGCCAGGTGCTCCCGCGTCTGGGCTTCCACGCCCTCGTTTGCCGCCACGATGAGCAGAGCCATGTCGATGCCCCCCACCCCGGCCAGCATGTTTTTGACGAAACGCTCGTGCCCGGGGACATCGACGATGCCGACCTCCCGGCCACCCGGCAGCTTCAGCCAGGCAAAACCGAGGTCGATGGTCATACTGCGCTCTTTCTCTTCGGGGAGGCGGTCGGGGTCGATGCCGGTGAGCGCTTTCACCAGGGTCGATTTGCCGTGGTCGATATGTCCGGCCGTGCCCAGAACAAACATCCCAGCCCCCTATTCCAGCTTAATCAGGAAAAGTCCGGTGATGGCGCCCACCGAGAGTCCGGCCAGAAGACCGGAGACCGTGCCGATGAGGATGACCATTGCCAGCGCCGTTTCCGCCGTGGGCATTGAGGCGCCGAGATAAATAATCGCCAGCCCGATGGTCCAGGCAATGGCATTAGCCGGAATCCAGCGGGCCGCATGGACAGTATGCTTCCTCAGCTCCAGCCATTGGAAAAACCCGAAGAGAGCGCCCAGCACCAAGCCCGCGCCAGCGGCAAGCAGAGCAATCAGCGCGCTGGAGAACTCGGGGACAGGGGTGGCGCCGCCCTGTCCCACCAGGAAGGTGGGCGGCGTCATCCCCAGGATCCAGCCGGTGGCGGCACCCAGGGCGGTGTAGAATAGCCAGTCTTTAGCCTTCACCGCGGCGAACTTCTCGCGCAGGATCCACCACTGCAGCCAGCCCGTGACCAGCCCTTCGATAATCCCGGAGACAATCGCAGTCAGGATGACAAACAGCTTCTCGCCCAGGGTGTCCGGCTCGCCTATCGACATCACCACGCCGAAGCCAATCCCGGCGGCAACACCGATGCCGAGGAACTCGCCGAGGCCACAGACCGCAGTCCACCTGAGCCAGTAGTTCATTTCACGGCTAGTTGCTGAAGCCACCGGAGCACAATCTCATCTTCTTCGGGGAGGACGGAGCGGGGGTCGAGGAGGAGGACGTCTTCACTAATGCGTCCGATGATAGGTGTCTCAAGCTGACGTAATCGTCGGCCCCACTCCTGGGCTATAGTGCGGTCTTTGCGACTGCCAATCGCCACCAGCTTGGTGGGCAGAGTGCCACCGGGCAGGCTGCCCCCTCCCACCATCGACTCGCCGTCAATCACCCGCGCCACGTCACCGAGCGCTTTTGCCCACTTTTTCGCTCTTCGCTCAATCTGAGAGAGCGGTATTGAAATCATCCGCCAGACCGGAACCTTTGACTCGGCTTCGCCTTTGAGGTAGTGGATTAGTGTACCAATCAAGCCCGCCAGCCGGACTTTGTCGATGCGCACCACCCGCGCCAAGGGATGCTTTTCCAGTCGAGCGATATACTCTTTCTTGCCGACGATAATGCCCGACTGGGGACCGCCCACGAGCTTATCGCCGGAGAAGAAGGTCAGCGCTACCCCGCTGGCGACGCTCTGCTGGACCATCGGCTCAGGCGCCAGGCCGTATTTGGTCGTGTCGAGGAAACAGCCGCTGCCCAGGTCATCAAGCACCGGCAGGCCGTGCTTTTCGCCCAGCGCCACCAGGTCGGCCAGGGCAACTTCGTTGGTAAAGCCGACGACGCGGAAGTTGCTCGAATGGACTCTGAGTAGGGCAACGGTCTGCGGCGTGATTGCCTGTTCAAAATCGGCGGTGTAGGTGCAGTTGGTCGTCCCCACCTCCACCAGCTTCGCCCCGCTCTGGCGCATCACGTCGGGAATTCTAAAGCCGCCGCCAATCTCCACCGCCTGACCGCGCGAGACGATGACCTCTTTCCTCTTCGCCAGGGCCGTCAGCCCGAGCAGGACGGCCGCGGCGTTGTTGTTGACCACCAGGGCCGCCTCCGCGCCGGTGAGCTGGCAGAGGAGCGACTGGATATGCACCTGCCTTGACCCGCGAATGCCCGTGTCAAGGTCAAACTCCAGGTTGGAGTAGCCCTTGGAGACCATCTCCATCGCGTCGATTGCCTCCTGGCTCAGCGGCGCGCGGCCGAGATTGGTGTGCAGGATGACGCCGGTAGCATTGATGATGGGTCGGAGGGTGGAGGTTTCCAGTGCGCTTGCCTGACCGATGACTAAGCCGATTATCTCATCGAGGGGTGGAGCAGGTTTCCCGGCCGCAATCGACTGTCGGGCATTCTCCAGCTCCCGCCTGACGATGGCAACAAAACGCTCGTGGGGGAGGGTCTGAGCGACCTCTTTGATTCGCTCGTCGGCCAGAACTTTATCCACGCTGGGCAGACTGCGGAACTCGCTTGCCATTGCCATTATTGTACACGATATCCAGGTATCTTCCAAGAAGCTGTTCTGGCGCATATGACTGGTGACACGGCTATTGCCAGCGACAAGTGCCGGACGACCTCACCCCCTTGCCCCCGCTCCTACAAGGAGCGGGGGAGAGAAATTTAGAGAGGGGGCAACGCCCCCTCTCTTTTACCTAACTCCCCCTTCGGGAAGGGGGGGCTTTGCCCCAAAAGAACTGCATGCATGTCACCCTGAGCGTAGCGAAGGGTCTGGGGGTGGTGAGGGCTATCTGTGCACCGCCAGCCCCACCCACAGATTCTTCGTCACTTCGTTCCTCAGAATGACATTTGAGGCAAGACCGGAAGGGGGCTAGGATGGGCATCCGCCTTGAATCAACTATTGATATAGGCTCATAAGAACGCATATTCCCCAAAATAATGACCGGTGAAATAAATGGATGCAGACAGCCCTGTGCCAGTTTCCCGTTTGACAACTCTCCTGCTTAATGTTAAAGTGAATATTGTTAATTAACTTAGTCAACATTGGAGCAGAACAGTGAGACTTTCCACAAGAGGCAGATATGGAACAATGGCCCTCCTTGACCTGGCTCTTCACGCCAACAACGGACCCGTGCCCCTGAAAGACATCGCCCGCCGGCAGACCATTCCCCTGCACTACCTGGAGCACCTCATCGGGCCGCTGGTGGCGGCGGGAATTGTGGGCAGCACGCGCGGAGCGCGGGGCGGGCTTCACCTGCTTAAAGCGCCCAAAGACATCAAGCTCAGCGAGGTGATTTACCTCCTAGAAGGCTCGATGGCGCCCGTAGGCTGCGTCACCAACCCGGAAAGCTGTCCCCGCGCCGAATCCTGCGTGACGCGGGACGTCTGGGACGAGGTCAAACGAGCCGTCGACGGCGTTCTGGAAGCAACCACTCTTCAGGACCTGGTCGACCGGCAGAAGAAAAAAGACCAAGCGACCAAGGGTATGTACCACATCTAAGCGCGGCAAAGGAGAACTATTTCCGCCATGCTCGATAGGTATTCACGACAGGTCCTCTTCCGTAAAATCGGCAAAGAGGGCCAGCAGAAGCTCAGCCACGGCAGTGTGGTGGTGATTGGGGCGGGGGGCCTGGGTTGCACCATCGCCACGACCTTGGTGCGTGCCGGCGTGGGCAAAGTCCGGATTATTGACCGCGATATCATCGAATACCACAACCTGCACCGCCAGATTTTATACACGGAACAGGACGTCAAGAACCACCTGCCCAAAGCCGTGGCTGCGGAACAGCATTTGAAGAAGGTCAACTCATTGGTACAGGTCCAGGGCATCGTCGCCGATGTCAACTACGCCAACATCGAAAAGCTCATCGCCGGCGCCGACGTTGTTCTCGATGGGCTCGACAATCCGGAGACCCGCTTTATCATCAATGACGCCTCTTTGAAGCTCAGAATCCCGTGGATTTATGGGTCGGCAGTCTCTGCCATCGGCCAGACGATGAATATCATCCCCGGGCAGACTCCCTGCTTCCGCTGCCTCTTCCCCACCGTCCCCCCTAAAGGCGTCCTGCCCACCTGTGACACCGCCGGCGTTATCGGCCCGGCGCCTCACATCGCCGGTTCCCTACAATCGACCGAGGCAATCAAGATTCTGCTCGGCGCACCGGAAGTGAACCGCGACCTCATCGTCTTCGACCTCTGGGAGGGCACCTTTCACCGCTTCCAGGTGGCCCGGCGACCCGACTGCCCGGCCTGCCAGGGCAACTATGAGTTCCTGACGCCGCAAATGGGTATCCGGACGACGGTGCTCTGCGGTCAGAACGCGGTGCAGGTGCAGGACCCCAAAGTGATGGGAGTTTCCCTGCCGAAACTGGCAAAACAGCTTGAGACAATAGGTAGGGTAGAGGCCGATGCCTCAACCCTGCGCTTTTTCGTAGACGACCGCCAGATGGTCATCTTCCCGGACGGTCGCATCATCCTGCGCAACAGCCTCGATGAGAGGCTGGCGCGTGACCTTTATGTAAAATATATCGAAGCCAGAACCTAGCTCAAAGAGAGAGGGTGGAAAGGAGACAGAAATGGTCAAGGCTAACCAGAAAGTGGAGAAAATCAAATTCAAGGGTATCGAGCTGACTAAGCTGACCCGCGGTATCGCCAGCAACACGACCGAGCTTATCGGCAACACGCCTCTGGTCAGATTGAACCGCGTCACGGAAGGGACCGCGGGAGAGGTCGTTGCCAAGCTGGAGTCGTTCAACCCCTGCGGTAGTATCAAAGACCGCATCGGCGTTTCGATGATTATCGATGCCGAAGCCAAGGGGCTTATCAACAAGGACTCGGTCATTATCGAGCCGACGAGCGGCAACACGGGAATCGCCCTCGCTTTCGTCTGCGCCGCCCGCGGCTACAAGCTGATTCTCACCATGCCGGAAACAATGTCGATGGAGCGCCGTCAGCTTCTGACCGTCTTCGGCGCCAAGCTGGTGCTCACCCCGGGGCCTGAGGGTATGCCGGGGGCAATCCGTAAGGCGGAGGCGCTGACGCAGGAGTACCCCAACTCCTTTATGCCCCAGCAATTCAAGAACGCCGCCAACCCCGAGATACACCGAGTCACCACCGCCGAAGAAATCTGGCGCGACACTGACGGCCAGGTTGACATTCTGGTGTCCGGGGTGGGGACGGGCGGCACCATTACCGGCGTCGCGGAAGTCATCAAGGCAAGAAAACCGGGCTTCAAAGCCATTGCCGTTGAGCCAGAAGCCTCGCCAGTGCTTTCGGGCGGGAAGCCCGGCCCGCACAAAATCCAGGGCATCGGCGCCGGTTTTGTCCCGGACGTACTGAGAAAAGACCTGGTCGACGAAATCGTCAAGGTCAGCAACGAGAACGCCGGCGCGATGGCAAGGCGGCTGGCGAAAGAGGAAGGTATCCTCTGCGGCATTTCCTCGGGCGCAGCCACCTGGGTGGCGGTAGAAGTTGCCAAGCGACCGGAGAATAAAGGCAAACTCATCGTGGTCGTGCTTCCCGATACCGGCGAGCGCTACCTATCGACCTGGCTCTTCCAGGAGCCGGCTCCAACTACTTAGAAGGTGCGAAACCGGCTATAATTGAAGTATAATAAGCTTTATTCGGACAGAAAGATAACCTGATGTTCAGAACAATTCGAGAAGACATTCGGACGGTCTTTGCCAAAGACCCGGCGGCGCGGAGCGTGCTGGAAGTCCTGCTGTGCTACCCTGGACTGCACGCCCTGTGGACGCACCGCATTGCCCACTTTTTCTGGACGCACAAGCTCCGCCTGCTCGCCCGGCTTACCTCGCACTGGGGACGGTTCCTGACCGGAATCGAGATTCACCCGGGCGCCACCATTGGCCGCCGCTTCTTCATCGACCACGGCGCCGGTGTCGTCATCGGCGAGACCGCCGAGATTGGCGATGACGTCCTGATGTACCAGGGAGTGGTGCTGGGCGGCACGACGCAGGAGAAGAAGAAACGACATCCGACCATCGCCAACAACGTGGTGATAGGCTGCGGGGCGATTGCCCTGGGACCCATCCTGATTGGCGAGGGGGCACGCATTGGCTCCGGCTCGGTCGTGCTGAAACCGGTCCCGCCGGGCGCCACCGTCGTCGGCGTGCCGGGGCGCATCGTCGAAGACCGTCACTTGCCGGCCATCGACCTCGAGCACGGCAAACTTCCCGACCCCATTGCCGAGGCCATCCGCATCGTGCTGAAGGAACAGGACAAGCTCGAAGAACGTATCCGCGCCCTGGAAAAGGCGGCCGGAGTGGCTCCTGGCGAAGACGAGCTGGAAAAGGCAAGACACGAAATCGAACAGGAGTTTAAGTCCAACCATAAAGGTCGAGTCTGCTAGATTCCGACAAGAGGCGCAAAATGGCCAAGAAATATGTGACGTTCACCTATCCCAGGGAGCTCATCAAGGAGCCGATTATCCATAACCTGGGCCTGCAGTTCAATATTGTCACCAACATCCTGCGGGCGGATATCTCCCCCGACCGGGGCTGGGTGGCGCTGGAGCTGGAAGGTGATGAGAGCGATATCGAACAGGGCATCAGCTGGGTGACCAGCAAGGGCGTCCGTGTCGACCCCGCCGGTGAAGAAGTCCGGGAGGGCTGAGGTGAAACGCATTTATCTTGATTACGCGGCGACCACGCCCACCCATCCCGATGTCGTCAAGACGATGCTCCCCTACTTCACCGAGAAGTTCGGCAACCCTTCCGCCATTTATGCCTGTGCCCAGGAGACCAAGGCCGCCATTGAAGATGCCCGCAGCAAAGTCGCCCGGCTTCTCGGCGCCAGAGACGAAGAAATCGTCTTCACCAGCGGCGGCACCGAAGCGAACAACTTCGCCATTAAGGGCACCGCCTACGCCAACAAGCGCAAGGGCAACCACATCATCACCAATGTCATCGAGCACCACGCCGTGCTGGAGACCTGCCATTTCCTGGAAAAGATGGGCTACCAGCTCACCATCTTGCCCGTCGATAGCTACGGTATGGTCTCCCCGGACGATGTGCGCAATGCCATTACTCCCAAAACCATCCTCATCACCACCATGATGGCGAACAACGAAATCGGCACCATCCAGCCGATTGCCGAGATTAGCAAGATTGCCCGGGAAGCCGGCGTCTACTTCCACACTGATGCCGTCCAGACGGCCTGCCACCTCCCGATAAACGTCGATGAGCTGGGGGTAGATATGCTCTCGATGTCGGCGCACAAGTTCTACGGGCCCAAGGGGGTGGGAGCGCTCTACATCCGCAAGGGCACCAGGCTCGTCTCCTTTATGCACGGCGGCGGGCAGGAGCGGAACCGCCGCGCCAGCACCGAGAATGTGCCCGGCATCGTGGGGATGGGCAAAGCCGTGGAGCTGGCGATGGAGGAGATTGACGCCGAAGCCACGAGAATTACCCGGCTGCGCGATAAGCTCATTAAAGGCCTGTTTGACCGGATCGACCCGCTCCGGCTGAACGGCCACCCGCAGAAGCGCCTGCCCAATAACGTCAACATCAGCATCGCCTTCGTCGAGGGGGAGGCAATCTGCCTGAATCTGGACGTGGAAGGCATCTGCGCGTCCACCGGCTCGGCCTGCAGTTCGGGGAGTTTGGAGCCGTCCCACGTCATGCTTACCCTCAAGCTACCGCCGGAAGAAATGCGCAGTTCCATCAGGTTCTCACTGGGCAAATGGACAACTGACGAAGAAATCGAATACGTTCTGGACGTCCTGCCCCGCATCGTCAATAAACTCCGGGCGATGTCGCCCCTCTTGAAGACCAGGAAATAATAAGGAGTAGAAAGTGCTGCCCCGGATTGGCCAGCCGATTTCAGCGCTTTCCACGGGGAACAAAAATGAGAATAACTAAGGAATCACAGCTTGTAATGGGCAACCTGGTTGCCGCCGTTGAAATGCTGGAGAAGTGCGCCGAGTTCCCCCTGCTTATGCCCGAGGTGAGAGTCAACCTGGTCCACGCCCTGCCCGGGGCTAAGTCAGTCAATGAAGTGGCGGCAATCGAAGGCCGGATTACGGTGGTGAACGGCCTGCCCCATGCCTCCGGACTCCCCAAATGGGGCGCCTCCGACCACATGGCCCGGCTCGTCCTGGAGGTGCGCAAGCACGACCAGACCGTTAACGCCGGCATTAACTTCAAGTGCGATGCGGAAATAATCGAGGTGGCGAAGGAGTATTCACGAGAGAAGAACATCCTCTTTGGCTTCATCGACCGCACCAAGGAACCACCCGAGGTCGCGGAAATAGACCGGATGTCGATGCCCTGGAAAGTGAACCAGCTGGTGACCCCACGCGGCATGCCCCACTTATTCTACGAGGGGGATGGGTGGGGTAAAGAGCCGCTTTTCATGGCGGTGGGGAAGGATGCCGTGGAAGTTGCCCGCATTGCTATAGATATCGCCAAGCGCTACAGCAAAAGAAAGACGGCTTAGCAATGCCCAAGACCCCGGGGTCTTATCCGGCATAAGCGACTTTTCCGATTTCTTTACATTCAAAGAAACCCTGAGGTATAATCGTTATCAAAATTGAATATTGCTAGGGGTGCCGAACGGGCTGAGAGTTCCCCGATAGAATCGGGGACAACCCTGTGAACCTGATTTGGGTAATTCCAACGTAGGAAAGCAAAAATCAGAGCTTACCTACGGGTAAGCTTTTTATTTGGGGATTGAGAGTATTGAGAAAAACGAAAGCTACCGAATCGGATGGGGCCGATAGTATTTCTCTTCAAAGTCTGGCCCCAGCTAGAGAAGTAATCTAATGGCTAAGGAGGCGAAAAGATGCCAAATGAAATGCCAGAAATCGGTAAAATCTCCCCGGAAATATTTAATGAAGTCATTTATCCCCGCCTGGGAGCGAAGAACAGCAACATCCTGGTGGGACCCCGGCACGGCGTGGATGTGGGCATCGTCCAGATTGGCAACAAAGCCGTCTCCATCAAAGCCGACCCGGTCTTCATCGTGCCGGAGTACGGTTGGGAGCGAGCCGCCTGGTTCGCCATCCACATCCTAGCCTCCGACTCGGTCACCTGCGCCTTGAAGCCCAAATTTTTCTCCATCGACCTGAACCTGCCGATGGAGATGACCAAGCAACAGCTGGAGCTCATGTGGGACACGATGCACCGGGAATGTGAAAAGCTGGGCGTCAGCATCGTCAGCGGTCATACCGCCCGCTACGAAAACTGCCATTACCCTATGGTCGGCGGCGCCACCATCATCGGCGTTGGCGAACTGGACGAGTATGTGACACCCAAATTTGCCCGGGTCGGCGATAAAATCATCATCACCAAAGGTCCCGCCATTGAAGCCAGCGGTATCTTTGCCACCATGTTCCCGGGACGTCTGGAAAAGGAGTTTGGCAAAGACTTCAGCCAGAAGGCGCAGCAGATTTTCTACAAGATGTCGGTGGTCGATGACGCGCAAGTTGCCGCCGGCATCGGCGTGAGGGACAACGGCGTCAGCGCCATGCACGATGCCACCGAGTGCGGGGTATGGGGCGGTCTTTATGAAATCGCCCAGGCGGCGGGACTGGGAGCGCGGATACAGAAAGAGAGCATTGTCATCGAGGAGTGCGTGCCGGAGATTTGCCGGTATTTCGGCATCGACCCCTTTGCCTCCATAAGCGAAGGAACTCTGATTATTACCTGTCGGGAACATAAAGCCCGGGCGGTAGTCGAGGCGCTGAACCGGCGCCAGATTAAGGCTTCCGTGGTGGGAGAGCTGACCAAACCGGAAAAGGGTATGATTTTGGTCGAGGGCGGCAAAGAGAAGAAGCTGGAACACCCCATCGTCGACCCGTTCTGGAAAGCCTTCTACGATGCCCTCCAAAAAAAGACTTAAAGGGCTGGGAACGCCGTGAAGGTAGTTGTGGCAATGAGCGGTGGCGTCGATTCATCGGTCGCCGCCGCTTTGCTTAAGGAAGAGGGCTACGAGGTCATCGGCGTCACGATGCAAATCTGGCCTCCCGAAAGCGGCAAGTTCGGCGGTTGCTGCGGTGTCGCCGCCATCGAGGACGCTCGCAAGGTCGCCCACACCCTCGGCATCCCCCATTACGTGATGAACCTGCGCGATGTCTTTGCCGAGAAAGTCATCAACAACTTCATCGATGAGTACCGGCGGGGCCGGACACCCAATCCCTGTGTCCGCTGCAACCAGCACATCAAGTTCGGCGCGTTGCTGGAGAAGGCGCGGGGGCTGGGGGCAGACTTCATCGCCACTGGCCATCACGCCCGCATTGAAAAAGAGAAGGGCAGATACTTGCTCAAAAAAGGCCTCGACCGGAACAAAGACCAGTCCTACTTTTTGTATGCCCTCACTCAAGAACAGCTAAGCCGCAGCCTGATGCCCATCGGCAAGCTGACCAAGGAGAAAGTTAGGGAAATCGCCCGCGCCCTGATACTCCCCGTGGCGAGTAAGCCGCAGAGCCAGGAAATCTGCTTCATCCCGGATGATGATTACTGTGGCTTTATCAAGGACTACATTCCCGGTGCGGCAAAGCCGGGGCCAATACTGGATGAAAAGGGAAAGGTGCTCGGCACGCACCGGGGCATTATTTCCCACACCATCGGGCAGAGGAAGGGGCTGGGCATTGCCGCGGGCGAACCACTTTACGTTATTGCCATCGACCCCGAAAGGAACGCTATCGTCGTGGGGACTAAAGAGAAGGCGTTCCGCGATGAGCTTGTTGCCTCCGGACTGAACTGGATTGCTTTTGAAACACCCGCCTACCCCCTCCCCACCCGCGCCCGTATCCGCTACCGCCACCCGGAAGCAGAAGCTATTGTCACCCCGCATCCTAATCTGTCATTGCGAGACCATCCCGACGAAGTCGGGAGGCGTGGCAATCTCAACACATCTTCTTCATTGTCATCGCCCGATTTAACTGAAGTCCAGGTCAAGTTCGCCCGGCCGCAGCTGGCAATCACGCCGGGGCAGGCGGTCGTCTTCTATGACGGCGATGTTGTAGTGGGAGGGGGAACTATCGAGAAATAACAGAGAGGCAACAAGCGAAAAGGTTGGGCTTTTTATTATTCGACTATTGATTACGGAAGAAACGCTATATCTGGATTATATTATTTAAAGGTATCAAATACACTTTGTCTAAAACAACAGGGTTTTAAGCTTTTGACTGTGCTAATATAGCTGCAATTATCTCTCGCGTTTTTTTAGCTGAAAATATCTTCTTTAGAAGCTCTAAGAACTCAGGTTCGTTATTGGCGGTATCAGTGTGAACACCGCGTTGCCTTTCCATCATAGCTTTCACTGTGCTCCTAGAATATTTCTCCGGGTCTACATCAACCATGATTTCCGACTCTAAGGTAAAATTTACCGGATACATACGTATATCGTGTTCAATGGTAAATAAACGATAACGATATCCGCCCAACACGGGAGCGACAATATAAAATGAATATCCCATCGTTGCTTCGTCAGGCTCCGGAATACTCTCGACTTTGCCTTCAACCAAATTATTGGTCTTGCTACCGAGCAACGTTCCTTGCTCTTTGAGGATAGACACGGGTGGTCGTGCTGCAGCTGGTTCTATTTCGGGCCATAGACTATCAAGCATATGAGAACCTCCTTTATAATCTAAGACTGAAAAGGATAGGTAAGTGGTCCGAGACATTCCTCTCATCCGGTGTTCCGGTTTTGGATAAGAAGGATGTTTTCCCATCGTTTACTAAGATTTTCAAGTCTTCGTTATCAAACAGCGACAGTAAGTCTGGCCTAAGAAGTACCTGGTCGAAAATATTCCAGAAATAAACCTTTTGAACTGAACTTTCGTAGAAGTATGTTCCAGGAGGACTTGTTTGACGGTCACCGAAGAAACTCCACATCGGGTTGTAAAACATTGGGTATTTTGTTGCTTGCACTATCCGCGTACCCCTTTTCGCAATTGAGCGAGTCATTATAGAATGGAGACCAGCAGCGCTGACAACACCATCCTCGAATGGGTTCATATTAAAATCGCCGACAAGAACTGTTCGCGAGTGACCTACTTGCTGTTCAGCACTCTTTATAGTCTGGGATAGTTCGACGCATTGGAATCCCTGACTTGGTTCATCCCAATGTAGCTTGCTAGGAAAATGGACTACAGCCAATAGAATACTGGTTAATCCAGGTAAAGTGAGATGTCGTATAGTTAGTCGATCTGCGTCCAGTACAGGACAGAGAAAATCGCTGGGGAATTTGGTAAATATATCCACTTTTTTGCAGCCTATGCTGGGAGCATAGTGATAACCAAAGCGATTACCTCGATTCAATGTGTTTAGCATAATATCCGGTTTAATATGAGACTCAGTTAGCAGGATTAGATCCAGTTCGTAGAGAGAAACAAGATTTGATATGCAATCCTGCAGAGGTTTCCCACCGACGTTCCAAAAAAGGAAATAAAGCATATAGAGTCATCAAAATGCTGAATCAGTGTATAAATAATAGCTACAATCTATGGCAGAGTCAAGGAAAAAAAGGAAATACTGTTTCTTTTTAACGATTTGCCTACATACAAGATACCTCAAAAGTCAGGCAAAAACTCCTTTCTTTCATCCAACTTGCTCTCCCAACGCATGGTCAGTTCTCTATAACTGGACAAAATCCGCTTGACACCTTAGAACGCCCGTGCTACCGTTTATCCTGAGCGAAGTCGAAGGATTTGCGTATGGCACCCAAAAAATCTGCTCTGAGCGAAGCCGAAATCTTCCCCCTTTCGAAAAGAGCCTGTCCCGTACTTGATACGGGAGGGACTAAAGGGGATTTAACTCTGAAAGATATTCGTTCCGGGTCGTTTACGAATAACGAATCACGCTCATATTTTCGCCCGTTACGATGACTCGTTTCCTGAAAAAGACCCCCCTCAAAAACGAAAAACGAATCCTTGTCCTGAGCCTGCCGAAGGAACGTGCCCCAATAGTATCGACATCCCCGCCCGAAAAGATTACAATAGACAATAATAAAACCCAATCCTATGGCTAAAGTAATTGCCGTTTGCACCAGCATCAAAAAAGGCACCCGGAAAACCACTATCCCCGAAGGCACCTTCCGGGAGAACTTCGGACTGTTGGGTGACGCCCACGCCGACTGCGTGACCCACCGCCAGGTGAGCCTGCTGGCCACGGAAAGCATCGCCAAGATGAAGGCACTGGGACTGGAACTGGGTCCCGGCGACTTCGCCGAGAACATTACCACCGAAGGTATCGACCTGGTCAAAGTGCCCGTCGGGACGCGCGTAACGGTGGGAGACCAGGTGATTCTGGAAATCAGCCAGCACGGCAAAGAGTGCCACACCGGGTGTGCTATCCGCAAGCAGGTGGGAAAATGCATTATGCCGGTCGAGGGCGTCTTTGCTAAAGTCATCAAGGGAGGGGTGGTGCGGCCAGGAGATGAGATTGAAGTGGGAGACGGGCGATGACTGTCCACGTTCACATCGATGCGCCCCTCACGGAGAGAATCCTGAAGCTGAAGAAGGAGCGGAACGCCGTCATCCTTGCCCACAACTACCAGCTCGGCGAGGTGCAGGACATCGCCGACTTCGTTGGCGATTCACTTGAGCTCAGCCAGAACGCGGCCAGGACCCAGGCGGACGTCATCGTCTTCTGCGGCGTTCATTTTATGGCCGAGACGGCGTCCATCCTCAACCCGGACAAGACCGTTCTCCTGCCCGACCAGCATGCCGGCTGCCCGATGGCGAATATGATTAACGCCCGGCAACTGCGCGAGGAAAAGAAAAAGTTCCCCAAAGCCACTACCGTCTGCTACATCAATACCACCGCCGAAGTCAAAGCTGAATCGGACATTTGCTGCACCTCCGCCAATGGCGTCAAGGTCGTGGAGAGTATACCCAACGATGAAATCATCTTCGTGCCAGACCAGTACCTCGGGCACTTCATTTCGACCAAGACGAAGAAGACGATGCACCTCTGGCCCGGCTACTGTCCCACCCACGCCCGCATCCGCGCCGAGGACATCACCCGACTGCGACAGGAATACCCCAATGCCAGAGCCGTCGTCCACCCCGAATGCCGCCCCGAGGTCATCGCCGTCGCTGACGAGGTGCTGAGCACGGGCGGCATTATCCGCTACGCCCGTCGCGAGGACGTCAAAGAGGTAATCGTCGGCACGGAGCTGGGCATCATCCATCGACTACGCAAAGAGAACCCCGGCAAGCGCTTCATCCCGGTGACCGAGCAGGCGATCTGCCCCAATATGAAGCTCATCACGCTGGAAAAGGTGCTCTGGTCGATGGAGGAGATGGCGCCTTTAGTCAAGGTAGCCGAGTCAATCCGGGTCAAAGCCAAAGCGGCTGTCGACAAGATGCTGTCGATTGTGTAGCAAGATGACAGCAGACTCTTACATCGTTGTGTTCATCACCGCGGCCAGCGCCGGAGAAGCCCAGCAGATTTCCCGTGCCCTGGTCGAGCAGAAGAAAGCCGCCTGCGTCAGCATCATCCCCAAGATTGACTCCTATTTCTGGTGGGAAGGCAAGCTCGATTCGGCGCAGGAGAACCTGCTCATCGCCAAGACCAAAGCATCACTCCTGCCCGATATTATCACGCTGGTGAAGAAAGTCCACAGCTACAAGGTGCCGGAAATCATCGCCCTGCCGATTGTGGGCGGGAACCCCGACTACCTGGAGTGGGTGGAGAAGAGTGTGGGCTAAACCATCCCCTTCTCTTCCATCAGCTTTATCACCCTCAGCGACTCGGCCATACCGGTCGTGCCGCGGATTGCCAGCATCACAGAAAGAGCTTCCAGGATTTCCTCTTTGGTGGCGCCTTTGTCAATAGCCGCCGTCGTCTGCCCCAGGATGCAGTTAGTGCAGCCCACCCCCAGCGCCACGCACATCGCTAGCAGGCGCTTGATTTTGGCCGGCAGCGCCCCATCTTTGTACACCTCGTCCAGAACGCCTTGTTCTGCCTTCCACAGGCCGGGCAGAGCCTTACCGAACTTGTCCCGCAGTCGCAGTCTTTCCTGGTTCAATTCCATCTGGCTATCCATGTTCATACCTCCTTGTTTGTCAGTCCTTTTTGACTTCAACCACTTTTCTTTCTGCTCCACGCGTGTCTGCTCATTCGTGGGCTGGTAGGTTGACAAAAATTCATTCCTAAACGACGCGAAAGTGCCGTCCAGAATCGAGCTTCTCATTTTCTGCATCAGATTACTCAGAAACCTCAGGTTGTGGATGGTGGTGAGTCGATAGACGAGAAGCTCCTCCGCCTTAAACAGGTGGTGCAGGTAGGCGGCGGAGAAATGCCGGCAGGTATAGCAGTCGCAACTGGCGTCGATGGACGATTCCATCCGGCTGAACCCGGCGTTGCGGATATTGCGCCGCCCCTCCGGAGTGAAGAGCGACCCGTTACGGGCGACGCGGGTGGGCAAGGCGCTGTCAAACATATCGATGCCCCGCCCCACGCACTCGACCAAATCCTCCGGCGAGCCAACGCCCATCAGGTATCTTGGCTTATTCTCGGGGAGCAGGACCGCCGTCTCCTGCACGAGTTTGAAAGTCATGTCCTTCGGTTCGCCGACGCTCAGGCCGCCGATGGCATAGCCGGGGAAGTCCAGCCTGGTCAAAAACTCCGCCGCCTGACGGCGCAGGTCAGAGTAGACACCACCCTGAACAATTCCGAAGAGCGCCTGGCCCGCTCGCTGGTGGGCTTTGCGGCACCGCTCCGCCCAGCGGTTGGTCCGCTCCGTCGCCTGCTCGACCTTCTCCAAGCTATCGCCGTAGGCGGAGCATTCATCCAGCGCCATAATAACGTCGGCGCCGAGGGCTTCCTGGTATTTGATTGCCAGCTCCGGCGTCAGGAAATGCTCACTGCCATCGATGTGCGAGCGGAATTTCACACCCTCCTCGTTCAGCTTGACCAGCGGCGAAAGGCTGAAGACCTGGAAACCGCCGCTATCGGTCAGGATGGCGCCGTCCCAGGCCATAAACTTATGTAAACCACCCGCCTTCTCAATCAGGTCGATGCCCGGACGCAGGTAGAGGTGATAGGTGTTGGCCAGCACTATCCGGAAGCCGATGTCCTTGACCTCTTCGGGCGTCAGCGTTTTGACCACCGCCCCACTCCCCACCGGCATGAAGACCGGCGTGAGGACTGTTCCATGAGCTGTAGTCAGCTCGCCAACACGCGCGCCCGATTCAGTTTTCAGCAATCGAAAACCGCTCATGTCACCCCCATAGCCAGATGTCCAGGCACATCGCCAGGAAGATTATACCAAGATAAGGGAAAGCCGATAGCCGATACAATCGCCAGGAGTCTTTCGCTGCACCGGAAACGACGAGTCGACCGGCGGCATAGACCATCATGATACCCAGCACGCTGGCTGTCGCCAGATAGAGCCAGCCGAAGCCGCCGGCGAAATAGAGGGCAACAGCAACCGCAAGAAGAGCAACGGAAAATGCCAGCAGAACCCTGACTGCCTTCCTGACTTCACAGCTAATTGGAAAGTAATCCAGACTGGCGTTGAGGTAATCGTCGCGGTGGGAGATAATCACACTCCAGACGTGGAGCGGCAGCCAGGCGGCGATGAGCAGGCACAGCCACAAAAGCGCCCAGCTTACAGACGGTCTGATGGCAAACCAGCCCATCAGGACCGGGGCACAGCTGGCGAGGACGCCCTGGGGATAGACGCAGGTCACCTTCTTCCGCCAGGTCGCCGCCGCCAGAGTCCCGCCCAGGTCACCTAGAAAGGCATAAGGGTGGAGGAACCACGCCAGCGCCAGTCCGACAACGATGAGGCTGATGATAAGGGGCAGCACTTTCCACGGCGGGTAGATGCGCTTCGAGGGCAGGGCGCGGTCTTTCGTGCGCACCATCCGGGCATCAATACCGCGGTCGAGGTAGTTGGTCAGGCCGTTAGCGCCCGCCGTTGCCAGCAGAATGGCCACGAAGACCAGAGCCAGCTTGGGTGACAGCGTCCCATCGCCGGCGACAAAGCCCGCCGCCACCCCGATGAAAGCCAGCAGGAGCGTGGGGAGGGGCTTCAAGACCTCGATGTAGTTTCTGACGGCGCTGATTTCCGACCTCGATGAGAAGGGATTTACCCCAGTATACCACTTATCTATTCGGGCTTGGGTTTGGTGACATTCTTCGCCCCGCAGTAGGGACAGCGCCAGATTTTCGGCAGCGGCCGCGTGCGGTCGAAGACGACCATGGCGTTGCACACTTTGCAGCGGGGGGAAAAGGTGTCAGCCTGAGCCGGTTTGAGAAGTTTACCCATAATGCCTCACGAGTATATGCAACACTCACCACTAAGTATGAGAATAATGCGTTTGATGCAACCTGTCATCCCGACTAGAGTCGGGAGCCAGACCCTGCCTCATCTCCGCCTCTGTCCCGATTTCTATCGGGGCGTCTGCGCGGGAATGACAATCTTGGTGGTCGGATTCCTATTTTCGTAGCAATGCCAGACCTACCTGCCGGTGCTCTTGAAGAAAACAGTGGCGAGGGGTGGAGCAATTACGTCGAGCGAGTGAGAGCGGTTATGGATGGGCGTGGCCGCCGCCATCAAACCGCCGACATTGCCCAGTCCGCTGCCCCCGTACTCCTTGCCATCGCTGTTCAGAAGCTCCTGCCACCAGCCGCCGCGCGGCACGCCAACACGGTAGCTCAGACGGGGCACCGGCGTGAAATTCGCCACCACCAGGATAATCTCGCTCGTCGACCGCGACTTCCTGATGAGGCTGAAGACACTGCTGTCCGAATCGTTACAGTCAATCCACTCGAAGCCGGCGGGGTCGCAATCGAGCTCATAGAGAGCCGGTTCGCGGCGGTAGAGACAGTTCAGGTCCTCGACCCATTTCTTGATTTGTCGGTGGCGGTCGTACTGGAGCAGGTGCCATTCCAGGCTGCTTTCGTGGTTCCACTCCGACCACTGCCCGATTTCCCCAC